>ENA-OURU01003509-OURU01003509.1-human-gut-metagenome-genome-assembly--contig:-NODE-3509-length-12863-cov-2.486961_pt1 | contig 12863 bp, 9 predicted proteins | sample MGYA00242137_ERZ509064 | MGnify/ENA primary metagenome ERZ509064 (study PRJEB26280, sample SAMEA2338777) | human gut metagenome | biome: human gut; feature: human-associated habitat; material: faeces...
GGACTGAAACCATGCGCTGCTTCGCCGTGTCTGCGTGGAAGCCGCCGGAGTTCGGCAGACCAGAGAAGACTTCGGGCGGATTTGGAAAGTCTGAAGAATCAGGCAATGAGGGTCAGCGCATGATATTTGCTTCGCCAGGAGTAAAACGTCAGAGGGCAAAGCTCTATGAAGTGATCACAAATAGCTGAAAAGCTTTTGAGATAATATAAAAATGGTTTGAGATTATGATTCAGAAAGGCAAATTCTATGAAACTCGATTTTTTAAAGGGAGATTTTGAGATGGCCAGCCTTTTCACCGAACTTGTCCGGTGGTTTTTTGTAGTGCTTGCCATCTTTATTTTGGTGAGAGCCATAGCGTCCCTTCTGAGGACAAAAAATCCTGCCGAAGTGTGGGCTTATATGCATCTGCGCACTTACAGGACGGATGAAGAGGGGAATCCGTTGGACTGGACCGAAATGAGCGTCCCTATAACCCACTGGGAAAGCGTGATAGGGCGTTCCAAGAGCTGCGATATATCGGTGGCGGACGGAACTCTTTCCAGAAATCATGGGATCTTGATGAGAGATACCGGCGGAAAGTGGATATATAGAGATTTAGGCTCAAAAAACGGTACATATCTCAACGAAGAGAAGATAACCGGAAGCAGAAGCGGTCAGAGGCGCGCCAACAAAAACGGGGAGATGAGCGGTCCGGTGGAGATCGAATACGGAGACGTTCTGAGGACCGGAGCGACAGAAATGACGCTGCTGCCGATAAGCCTCGAGGAAAAGAACAACAATATCGCCATGAGAAGATCGGATACGCGGTTTATGTCGGCAGGGCCGTCGCTGGCCGCGCTGACGCTGTTCCAGTTGCTGACGGCTTTCCAGCTGGGCATCGCTCTCGGCGAGGAGCACATGAGCCAAGTATATTTTTCCATAGGCGGGCTGATGGTGTTCATGTGGATATATGTAGGTGTCATGAAGCATCTGGGCAACACAGCCTTTGAAATGGAGACGATAGCTTTCTTCCTTACGACATTGAGCTTGGCCGTGGTCGGATCCTCAGCTCCGGAAAGCATGCTCAAGCAGCTTATCGCCGCGATTATGGGCATCGCCGCCATGGTGATATTATGTGTAATATTGAGAAATCTTGAGCGGACAAAAAAGCTGAGATGGGCAGTGATGATAGGCTCGGTGATTTTGCTTGTAGCCAATCTCACTCTGGGAACCTTCGGATACGGGGCCAAGAACTGGCTTTCTATAGGAGGATTTTCTTTTCAGCCTTCGGAAATGGTCAAAGTGGCCTTTGTATGGATAGGGGCGGCGACGCTGGATGAATTGTTCCAGAAGAAAAATCTGATGGTGTTCATGCTGTTTTCCGCATATTGCTTCGGCTGCCTTGGACTTATGGGGGATTTTGGAACAGCCATAATATTTTTCGTAACATTTTTGATAATATCCTTCCTCAGAAGCGGAGATTTTTCAAAACTTTTCCTCATGGTAGGAGCCGCTGCTGTGGGAGGTTTCATGATACTCAGATTTAAGCCTTATGTGGCGAACAGATTTGCTTCATGGGGTCACGTTTGGGACGCTGCCGTGGTGGACGCGGCGGGATTTCAGCAGAGCAGAACCATGAGCGCGGCTGCCAGCGGAGGACTGGTGGGAGTAGGAGCAGGCGAGGGCTGGCTGGAGGGCGTTCCGGCGGCGGATACGGATATGGTATTCGGCATGCTGATAGAGGAATGGGGCCTTATAATAGCTGTGCTTGCGGTACTTTCCATCGTCACATTGTCGCTGTTTGCCTACAGGTCAATTCTGGCGGGCAGGTCCACTTTCTATACCATAGGGGCCTGCGGAGCCATGTCCATGTTCATATTTCAGACGATGCTCAATGTCTTCGGATGCGTCGATCTGCTGCCTTTTACAGGAGTTACGTTCCCGTTCGTTTCCAACGGAGGAACCAGCATGACAGTGTCGTGGGCTTTGCTGGCATTTCTGAAAGCGGCGGACACCAGAGAAAGAGCAAGCATTGCTGTAAAGGCAGGTGGTAGGTCATGAAAAAGCTTGAGGGAAGAGCTCTGATGTGCATAGCGCTTGCCGCGGCGCTGATAATCGGACTTGGGATATTCATAGGAAAGCTCGTGATACATGGAGATGACTGGGCGACGTTTTATGCCAACACCCATGTATATAATCAGGGAAGGCTGGCGGTAGGAACAGTCTATGACAGGAACGGCGAGATACTTTTGGAAAACGACGAGGACGGGCCTCACTACAACGATGATGTCGGAGTAAGGAAAGGCACAGTCCATGTGGTGGGCGATAAGGATTTGAACATATCCACCGGAGTGAACTCGTTTTTCCGCAGCGATATAATAGGATACAACCTGATAACAGGAACCAACGGTTCCATATTTTTAGACAACAGAACCCTGAAGCTGACCATAGACGGAGAAGTTTCAAAGGTGGCCAGTGAGGCTCTCGGAAGCAGGAACGGCCTGGTGGGAGTGTATAACTGGAAAACCGGAGAAATAATATGCATGACCAGCAACCCGACCCTTGACCCGGAGGTGGGAGCAGGGGAAAACGCTGAGTCGGGGACATATATAAACAAAGTGCTTTCCGCAGCCGACACGCCGGGTTCTATCTTCAAACTGGTAACCACAAAGGCTGCCCTGGAAAACATAGCCGGAATAGACGACTGGTCGTTTACATGCACCGGAAGTCATGTGATCGACGGAGAAAAGATAACTTGCACGGCGGCTCACGGAAGACAGAACATTTATGGCGCCCTGTCCAACTCGTGCAACTGCGCCTACGCTTCTCTGGCAGTAGAGCTGGGAAGCGATGTGATGGAAAAGACGGTGGAGCAGCTGGGGCTGACTTCTTCCTATGATATAAACGGTATCAAGAGCAAGGCGGGAAGCTTCACTTTCGATACTTACAATTACAATCTGGGCTGGGCAGGAATCGGCCAGTTTGAAGATCAGGTAAATCCTCTTTCAATGATGGTATATATGGGAGCCATCGCGGGCGGCGGAGAGGCAGCTAAGCCTTATCTGCTTCAGGGAACCGGCGAAGATACAGTATCTATGCTTGACAGCAACACGGCCGCCAAGATAAAAGAGATGATGAGAAACAATGTTGTGAGCAACTACGGAGACGGAAATTATCCGGGGCTTGAACTTCACGCCAAGTCCGGCACGGCAGAGGGAGCTAAGGGAACTGTTCCCGACGCCTGGTTCTGCGGCTTTTCCGGCGATTACGCTTTCATAGTGTGCGTGGAAAACGGAGGATATGGCTCGTATGTTGCCGGTCCTGTGGCCAATAAGGTGCTGCAGGCGCTTAATTCTGCGCAGTAAAGCCAGCGGCAGGCAGGACTTGAATGCCACCGCCACCGCGTACAGCCAGAAATCATTAGTAAGAATTTCGTAAGAAATAAATGGGCTCTTTTGTAAAAATGAGCCCTTATTATGTAGTCATAAGGCGAAAGGAGAAGCTTATTAAATGGAAAATGTTCAGAAGTTCAATATCATGGTCTGCGATGATGACAAGGAGATAGCGGGAGCTATCGAAATTTATCTGCGCAACGAGGGGTATCGCGTACTTAAAGCCTTTGACGGAGCAGAAGCTCTTCAAATCGCGATGAAAGAGAATCTGCACCTGATCATCATGGACGTAATGATGCCTAAGATGGACGGAATACAGGCAACCATGAAAATAAGAGAAGAAAAGAACATTCCTATAATAATGCTTTCCGCGAAGTCGGAGGACTACGATAAAATCACGGGTCTCAATGTAGGCGCCGACGACTACGTCACAAAGCCTTTTAATCCGCTGGAGCTTATCGCGAGGGTAAAGTCGCAGCTGAGACGTTACGTCAACCTCGGAAGCATGGCGGGCAGCCCTGCTCAATCGGGCGTTTATAAATCAGGGGGATTGGTCGTAGACGATAATGAAAAGAGCGTTACTTTGGATGGAGAGCAGGTTGTAGTGACGCCGATTGAGTTTGGAATTTTAAAACTTCTGACGGAAAACGCCGGGCGTGTATACAGCATAGACCAAATCTATGAGTCCGTATGGAACGAGCCGGCATACAGCCCTGAGAATACAGTGGCAGTACACATAAGAAGAATAAGAGAAAAAATAGAGATAGACCCGAAGAATCCTAGATATTTGAAGGTGGTGTGGGGGATTGGATACAAAATTGAAAAATTCTAACGGAAAGACCGCGGCTTACATTTTGCTGTTTATCTTTGAAATGGCAGCGGCAATAAGTCTGGCAGTGTGCGGAAGCATATTTGCAGCAATAGGAAACATGTCCTGGCTCCAGGAGATAGATCCGGCGGAAAGCGATTGGTACGCGCCTTATTACGGACAGATAACAGACCAGGCCAGATATGATTCCATGCAGAATACCATAGGCATAGGCGGCATAATATTGGTTGGTATCGCTGCGGCTGTGCTGCTGGCTATGGTACTGCTGGCCGGCCGGGGAAAGACAGACGAAAACGGAAGGATATGCCTGAACTGGTTTGACAGGATATGGAGTGAAATACAGATAACACTGGCTTCCTTGGCAGGCGTATGGTTCGGCTCTATAGTTCTCCTCCTTTACGACGTGTGGATGCGCGGAGATTATCTCGGCATATGGGAAAACACTTCCGACCAGGATGGACTGTTTTATTCAGCAGGCGTAGTCACAAGAGAGATAGAGATGACTTACTGCATAGCAGGGCTTCTCGTGAGCACATTCGTATTCCTTCTGTGCATGATGTCGATGATAAAGAAGATAAAAGCCAGACAGTTCTGGGAAAAATCATTGCTTGGGGGAGCTTTTCTTGCCGTATACCGCAGTTTCAAGAGCAGCGACAAAACACTGTTTAAGATCATGGCGGCAGTTATAATAGGCGCTTTCTGCTGCGCCACATGGTTTGGCCTGCCGGTAGTCCTTGTCATAGTTTTGATCATCGTGCCTAAATCCGTAAGAAAGTTTACTGAAATCAAGAAAGGCGTGGAGGAAGTCAAAAACGGCAACCTGACATATAAGATCCCGGTTGAAGAGGACATAAAGGGAATAAGAGGGGAACTTGACAGGCTGGCTTCAGACATAAACGACATATCGCAGGCTTCCAACATAGCCGTTCAGAACGAGATAAAGAATCAGAGAATGAAGACGGATCTGATTTCAAACGTTTCCCACGATCTGAAAACTCCGCTGACTTCGATGATTTCATACGTAGATCTGATGAAAAAAGAGGGCCTCGACAGTCCCAATGCTCCTGAGTATCTGGACATAATAGACAGCAAGACCCAGAGACTGAAGACATTGACGGAAAATTTGTTTGAGGCGGCAAAGGCTTCTTCCGGCGCAATTCCGGTAAACATGGAGCCTATAGATCTTTCCTCGCTGCTCAGCCAGAGCATGGCCGAAATGGAGGAAAAGCTGATGGCCAGAGGTCTTGACATACAGGTGAAGAACCAGTGCGAAGGCATAAAAGTGATGGCGGACGGTCAGCTGATGTGGAGAGTAATCGAAAACCTGCTGGGCAACGTGTCCAAATACGCGATGGACAACAGCAGAGTCTACATCGATATAAACAGCCTGGAAAGCAAAACGGAAAGTTCCAAGGATATGGTGATCCTTGAAATGAAAAATATTTCCAAGGACCAGCTCAACATCTCGGCGGACGAGCTGATGGAAAGATTCAAGAGAGGCGACGAATCCAGAAATACAGAAGGAAGCGGCCTTGGCCTTGCCATCGCCAAAGACTTGATGAAACTGATGAACGGCGTCTTTGAGATAACAGTCGACGGAGACCTTTTCAAAGCTACCGTAATGCTGGAAAAAGCATAAAGCGTCTGGAAAAAGTACAAAGCGTATAAAACAACTTTATATATAATCATAAGAGACAGGGCGCGTACCGGCAAACCCTGTCTTTTTACGTCTAACCTTGACATAGCTTTTTCCGGCCCTTTTGGCATAGCCGGAGGAGCCGCAGACGGAGGCGTGTCCACATGCTTGAGAATATCAGAAATAATGTGCGTGACATTTATTGTATTATATAGTATACTGTATACCTGAAGAGAAGAAGGAGAAGGGAGAGAAAATAATAATTGAAGCTGTTTGACAATAGAGTTCAGGAAACTAAATACAAGGTTTTACGCGAAGTGGCATATCAGACATGGAAAGGCAACGATGTATTCGCAGAATTCAACGAAATCGCCAGCAACGTGATTCCAAAGGACGAACCGCCACAGACCTGCTGCATATACAAGGACAGGGCTGTAGTTGCCGAAAGGATCAGATTGGCCATTGGAGGAAGCAGGCACAACGACAGCGTCGTTCAGGTTATAGAGATAGCCTGCGACGAGTGTCCGGAGGCAGGATATGTGGTGACTGATCTGTGCAGAGGCTGCCTCGCTCACAGCTGCGTTCAGTCATGCAAACGCGGAGCCATAATCATAGACTCCCATCAGCATGCGCATATAGATAAGAGCAAATGCGTTGAGTGCGGACGATGCGCCAGCGCCTGTCAGTACAGCGCCATACATAATTTTCAGCGCCCTTGTGAAAGAGCGTGCAAAGTCAACGCCATATCCATGGGACCTAATGGAGCCGCCAGCATAGATCATGAAAAATGTATCAGCTGCGGAGCCTGCGTATACCAGTGCCCATTCGGCGCTACTGTAGACGTTTCCAGCATAGTCAGCGTGATTAAAGAAATACAGGCTGTCGAAGACGAGTGCAGAAAAGACAAGATGATAGCCATAGTCGCTCCGTCGATAGCCAGCCAATTCCTCTACGCTTCACTGGGCCAGGTTATAACCGGTATCAAAGAACTGGGCTTTTCACAGGTTCTTGAAGTAGCGGTCGGAGCGGAAATGGTCGCCTATAAAGAAGCGATGGAGCTTAAGGAAAAGGGCTTTCTGACGTCTTCATGCTGTCCTGCTTTCGTTGAATATATTCGCAGCAAATACCCTGACATGGCCGAACATATTTCCTCAAACCTTTCACCTATGGCAGAGCTGGCAAAGCATGTAAAAGCCGACTATCCGGACTCTGTTATCGTGTTCATCGGCCCATGCATCGCGAAAAAAGCAGAGGTGAAGCAGGAGCACGTCAAGAAATATGTGGATTATGTCATAACCTTTGAAGAACTGCAGGCTCTGCTTGACAGCAGGGATATTATACTGAGAGAGCAGAAATATACCGACTGGAACCAGGCTTCCTATTACGGCAGGATGTTTGCCAGAAGCGGAGGCGTGGCAGGAGCGGTAGCGCAGATGCTGAAAGAACTCAAGGAAGAGGACTTTGAATTCAATCCTATCGTATGCGACGGAATAGATAAGTGCAAGACGGCTCTTCTCAAAGCGTCAAAGGGCGTACTGCCGAACAACTTTATTGAAGGGATGGCCTGCGTGGGAGGATGCATAGGCGGCAGCGGCAATCCGGCACGCCACGAAGACACTCCTGCCCAGATGAAAGAACGCATACAGGAGGCTCCTACTGAAATGCTTCCCAACGTCAACAAACATATAAATATATACTAAAATGAAAGAGGTACCGCATGATCATCAAATCGCGCAGACAGATGACGGGTGGTACCTCTGTTTTGTTTGGAAATTTTCTGCGAAAAACTTCGGCTGAGCCGTACCGCAGGGGAGACTTAGGCTAAGCCGGCTCGTACGGGAAGCAGTCCATGAACTTGAGCTTGAACTGGTTTGCCGCGTGAAGTCTATCGATCTTTTCCTTAGCGTCAGCGTCGTCAATTTGACCGGTACGTATATACCTGTCCAGCGTCGCATAGGTGAAACCCAGGTTCTCTTCATCGGTTTTAGGCTGGAGACCGTCTATCGGAGTCTTGTCCACAAACATGGAAGGCAGTCCCAGCTGTCGGCCGAGGGCCTTTACTTCCTGAACTGTCAGTTTGCTCAGCGGACTGAAATCCCCTGCGCCGTCCCCGTACCGCGTCGCATAGCCGACCCAGTCTTCGCTGAGATTGCAGGTGTTGGCCACGCGTCCGTTCATCGACTGAGAAACGGCGTAAGTGGCGGCCATCCTTAGACGCGGCGGAAGATTGGTAACGGTCTGTGCCTTTACTTCCGGCAGACAGGAACGCAGTTCTCCCATTAAGCCGTCGAAGCAATCTTTGATATTCAATTCAAAGTGCTTGATGCCAAGATGCTTTACCAGCGCCAGAGAAACATCTATATCGAATTGCTCTCCGTTGGGCAGTAATACGCCGATTACACGGTCTTTGCCAAGGGCTTCCACACACAGAGCGGCGACTACGGAACTGTCCTTTCCGCCGGAGACGGCGACTATGGCGTTGCATCCGGGGCCGTTCATTTCAAACCATTCTCTTATCCAGCATATAATGTCATTTTTGACTTTTTCAGCATCGAAATTCATATCAAATCCTCCTGATTATATTATTATACACCCAAGCTCTGCAAAATACAAATTCTTGCGGCAGAGGTGTTTTTGATGTATAATGTCCGCATAAGGCTGGCAGTGGAAACGCCTGACCGCTCCGTAAAGCGGGCGACAAAGCAGGGTTCATCGAAACGATGCGTGAACGATTGGCAGGCACAAACTTGCGCATGCCTTTTACGTCTTCAGCACATGGGAAGCATTGATTAACGTTGGCAAAAAATTCGAATGATGAAAATATGACAACATTTTGAGAAAGATTAGCATTATTTTAGAGGTTTTATAGCGTCGAATCATGTCTGTGTTGTACATTTTTAAGAATTTCGGCGATTTTGCCAACATATTTTGCAAAAAAAGTTGGCAAATTTTCAGAGATTATAAAATATGCCAACATTTATTTGGCTTCATAGCCAATTCGACAAATTTCGACGTGCTCAAATATAAAAAATGTTGTCAAAAATCAGCTAAAACAGAAAATTGTACTACATTTTCTATAATATTACAAATCCAACGACGATTTGTTCGGCATTTCCCTGTATTTCTTGGAATCACACGGCATTGCACGATTTGTTCGGCATTTCCCGGCTACGCCCGGCATTGTACAATATTGTACGGCATTGTACGACATCGCCAGGCGTTTCTTGGAATCACACGGCACCGCCTGACCGCTCCGTAAAGCGGGCGACGAAGCAGGCAACGAAACGTCGGCGCAGATAGTAAGGTAACGAAACGTCGGCGCAGATAGTAAGGTACCGAAGCGCGCAGCAGTGAAGCAGACACAGAAACGATGTCCGGCTCTCAGCCGGCGGCGGAACTGCCGGCCGCAGGGAATTGGAATAAAATAATAATTTTCTTTACAAAAGGAAGGGACGGATGAAAGAGATATACGTTAAAGATTTACGCAAAGACCAGGAGTTCACAGAATTTTTCATGGCCAAAACAGCGGCCATAAAAGTGGGCTCCAACGGCAAACAATATTTGGATATAGCTTTGTGCGATAAGACGGGAGATATTTCCGGCAAGAAGTGGGATGTGAGCGACAGTGAATATCCCGCGCTGGCAGCTATCAAGGATAAGGAAATAGTAAAGATAAAGGGCATAGTCGTCGAATGGGCAGGACAGCTGCAGATCAGAGTTCAGCGGATACGCGCGGCTGCCCCCGAAGACGGACAGCAGATGAGAGAGTTCGTCAAAGCCGCTCCGGAAGACCCTGAAGATATGTACAGCTATATCCACGGCGCGGCAGAAGCCATGACAGACAAGGATCTGAGAGCATTATGCGTTAAAGTCCTCGATGAAAACAGAGAAAAGCTGATGTATTATCCGGCAGCGCAGAAAAATCATCACGCTGAGCTGGGCGGTCTGCTTTATCACACTAAGCGCATGCTGATGACAGGTGAGAGAGTCTGTCAGGTATATACAAATTTGAACCGCGATCTCGTGGCAGCCGGCGTTATACTTCACGACATGGAAAAGCTCAATGAAATAGAGTCGGAAGAGGACGGTATCGCCACTGGATATTCCTTCGAGGGTCAGATGCTTGGACATATTATCCAAGGAGTAAAAACTCTGGATAAGCTGACGACGGAGCTGGGATTTCCGCGTGAGAAAGCCATAATGCTGGAGCACATGATCTTATCCCATCATTATGAGCCTGAGTTCGGAAGCCCGAAAAAACCGCTGTTTCCTGAGGCGGAAGTACTTCATTATCTGGATATACTGGACGCGAGAATGTTCGATATGCAGGACGCGCTTGAATCTACAGAGCCGGGAAGCTTCAGCGACCGAATATGGACGCTGGATAACAGAAAGCTGTATAAACCTAAAGAAAGCAAGTAGACGGTACTGGTGAAAATTTGGTGAAGTCAGTGAAAGCAAAGGAACTTTCCGGCCGCATGAGAGATCCTTTGGGAGATGTTAATATGCGGACTTTCGATGTGCCGGATGGGCTGTACAGTCTGGCGGCACGACTTGAAAATGCGGGGTTTGAGGCTTATGCCGTAGGCGGATGCGTGCGTGACATGATCATGGGAAGAAAGCCATGGGACTTTGACCTGACCACAAACGCAGATATAGACAGTCTGCAGGAGATCTTTCCCGAGGCCAGAGTTTTAAGCGAAAAATACAGCGTAGTAAGGGTAAAGGCTGCGGACAAGCCTGAGATAGCCGCGGACATTGCCTCATACCGCAGGGAGGGAGCCTATGAGAATGGCCGGCCGATAGAGATTTTTTTCGTGGATGAAATAGAAGAAGATCTGCCGAGACGTGATTTCACGATAAACGCTCTGGCGCTGCGCCCAGTTTATTTTGCGGAAACGGTCAGGAAAGCCGCAGAAAGACGCGCCGGAGAAGGTGTCGGCGAGCCGGGGAGTGAAAACGCAGAAAGACGCGCCGGCGAGCCGAGCAGCACGGACGGCGGAGCACAGCTTATAGATATGTTCGGCGGATTGGAAGATATACGCAGAAAAAGGATACGCACCATAGGCAACGCTGACAAACGGTTTGCGGAGGATCCTCTTCGCATGCTGAGAGCCGTGCGCCTGGCGGCTCAGCTTGACTTCGAGATTGATGAAGAAGTCCAAAGAGCAATGAGATCAAACAGCCGGCTGTTAGCAATGGCCAGCGGGGAAAAATCGGGAAGCGAGCTGGCAAAGATGCTTAACACGGAGCATGCCGGCAAGGGACTTGCCATGCTTCTTGAGTGCGGAGGCGCCCACTTGGTTTTGGGAGGTCTGGATGCGAAAAGATTTTCCTGGCTGGAAAAATTCAAGCTGCGCAGGCTGTGCAGATATATAGATGAGCGTGATGCCAGCGGAAGAAGCCGCATTGAACTTTTGTTTTCCTGCGTTAAAAAAAAGAGGGCGGCTGCCGCCGCCGAAAGGCTGAGAATTCGAGAAAAAGCGAAATCCGGAAGAAAAATGGTTGAATAATGGAATTTATTGAAAAGGACGACAACATAACCAAGATAAGCCAGGTCACCCCGGAGGTGGCCTTGTTTTTACGCCAGTTGGGATTTTCCAACTATTATATAATAAAAATATTCGCCCTTGTGGGAGACGCGGCCATCGCGCTGACGGAAGACAATCCATATTGGCTTTTGGACGAATTTCCAAACATGAAGTTTGAGACAGCGGACAAGGCGGCATTCTCAGTCGGAGTGGAAAGAAATAGCTTCTTCAGGATAGAAGCGGCCATCAAGCATGGACTTTCTTCATACATAAACAGGGGGCATACTTTCGTGCCGGCCAGGGAATTTTGCCTGCAGATAGGCCAGTTTCTCGATCTGAGCAGCGAAAGCGTGGAAGACGTAATGGAAGATATGGCGCTGGCCGGCGATCTACAGCTGACAGTTCTCGACGGGCAGGAAGTCCTGTATTTTTATGGATATTACAAAACCGAGTGCATGATCGTGCGCAAGATAGCCGAGATGACCGGCGAGAAGCCAAAAACAGTAGCAGCCAATGTGGACGCCGTCATAAGAAAAGCTGAGAGCGAGGGAGACGTGGCACTTTCGGCTCAGCAGAGAGACGCGGTGAAAAATTCCCTCGGGTACAGCGTGTCGATCATAACAGGAGGTCCGGGAACAGGAAAGACCACCATAATAAACACGCTCATAAAGATAATGGAGGAGGGAGGCCTTGAAGTCGCGGTCGCTGCCCCGACAGGCAGAGCCGCCAAGCGCATAACCCAGACCAGCGGAAAAGAAGCTGTTACCGTACACCGCCTTTTAGACTATTACTACGACGAGGAACAGAGCAGGATGGTATTCGGCAGAAACGCCGAAAATCCGCTGGATTATGACGCGGTAATAATCGACGAGGCCTCAATGATGGACCTGATGCTGACCGGAGTCCTGCTCAGGGCATTGAAGCCGGGCAGCAGACTCATACTCACGGGAGACGCCGATCAGCTTCCCTCGGTGGGCGCAGGCAATGTGCTAGGGGATCTGATAGGCAGCGGATACGTGTATACTTCCAGACTGACGGAGATATTCAGACAGGCGGAGGAAAGCATGATAACAGTAAACGCCCATGCCATCCGACGGGGCTCTTATCCTCAGTACGGAGGCGACTTTCAGCTGATAAGGATGGACAAACAGGCGGAAATCCTCGACAAGGTCGTATCGCTGGCATCGTCTTTTCCTCCGGATACAGTACAAGTTCTGACGCCTGTCAAGAAAGGAATTCTCGGAAGCACAAACCTCAACTCCAGGCTCCAGGAGGCTTTCAATCCAAAGGCCGAAGGCAAAGAAGAAGTACAATTCGGCAGTGCCGTGTTCAGAGTCGGTGACAGGGTGATGCAGATAAAAAATAATTACAGGCTGGAATATAAAAAGCCCGACGGCTCTTCGGGAAAGGGAATTTTCAACGGAGAGACCGGAATAGTCGCAGCAGCTGCTGGAGAAGAGAAGAAGCTTACAGTATGCTACGACGGAGACCGCTGG
>ENA-OURU01003511-OURU01003511.1-human-gut-metagenome-genome-assembly--contig:-NODE-3511-length-12853-cov-2.585638_pt1 | contig 12853 bp, 12 predicted proteins | sample MGYA00242137_ERZ509064 | MGnify/ENA primary metagenome ERZ509064 (study PRJEB26280, sample SAMEA2338777) | human gut metagenome | biome: human gut; feature: human-associated habitat; material: faeces...
CACTGGGGATTTGGTGCTGGCCTCGGGGTCAGGGCGAGCGCCGGGGGCGGCGTCGACGATAAGCATGTGGATAGTGTTCGAACCGATATCAAGCACACCAAGTCGCGTGGTATGCGAACGCAGATTGACCATGATTCCTATTCCTGACCTTACCTAACCCGTGATGGCCGAACAACGGGCCGACCATCGCAATCAGCCAGCCGTGCGCCACCATGGCGAGTCGTTCGGCCGGCAACCAACACCGTGAGGCCAGCCGAACATCACACAAACTCGACTACTGTACAACAATCACACCGGCTGCCGCGCCGTTCACAGCGATTCGACGAACGTTCCGAGACGTTCCAGCCCCTCGGTCAGGGCCTCACGTGAGGCGGCATAGCTCAGGCGCACATGCGTATCCGCCGTGGCCGCGCCGAAGTCGCGGCCAGGAGTCAGAGCCACATGGGCTTCATCCAGCGCGCGTTCGCAGAACGTCCAGGCATCCAGACCAGTGCGGGAGATGTCGAAGTAGGCGTAGAACGCGCCATTCGGCTCCACCTCAACCGGCAAACCGATGCGCTTGAGCCCGTCAATCACAATGCGGCGACGGGCCAGCAATTCCTGACGACGAGCTTCGCATTCCGCCAAGCTTTCCGGCGTGAAGCAGGCGAGCGCCGCATGTTGCGTGGGCGTGTGGGCGCACAGGTAGTAGTTGGTGGCCAGATCGTCAACCGCTTCCAGCACAGTGGGCTCGTCCGGCAGAATCGCCCAGCCGAGGCGCCAGCCGGTCATGCCGAAGAACTTGGAGAAGCTGTTGCATACGATGGCATCGGGGTCGCAGGCCAGTACGGACTTGACTTCGGTACCGTCCGGCTCCCGGTCAGCCAAATCAAGGTAGGTTTCGTCCACGATGCGCCATGCGCCGCGGCTGGCGGCCAACTTGCACACCTCGTCCAATACGTTGAAGTCGATGGTGGTGCCGGTGGGGTTGGACGGCGACGTGATCATTACGGCCTTGGTCTTGCTCGTCCAGTACTGGCTGCACAGGTCGGCGGTCAGGTGGAAGCGGGTGGCGGCCGAGGTCGGCACATCGATGACCCGGCCTTCAAACGACCGCACAAGTTCGCGGTTGCATGGGTAGGAGGGGTCGGCCACAATCACATCGTCACCGGGGTCCACGGTCAGCGCGGTGGCCAACAGCAGAGCGGCCGAACCGCCGGCGGTCACGCAGATACGCTTGGGGTCGATGTCAAGGTCATGACGCTCGCGGTAGAAGTCGGCGATGGCCTGACGCAGTTCAGGTAGGCCCATGGCGGCGGTGTACGGCAGGGCCCGGCCGTCGTACTGTTCGCGCATGGCGTCGCGTACGGCGGGCGGTGCGCCGAAATCGGGCTCGCCAAGGCTTAATTTGATGACGCTGGTACCTTGGGCGATCATCTTGTCTGCTTGTTCGCCGAATACCATGGCACGGAAGGGATTGGCCTCACGCGCTCGGCGGGACATGACTGGAGACGCGGCCGGAGATTGGGGCTGCTGCGCTGCTTCGTTTTCCATATTTCGGTTCTATCCGCCTCACGGGACAAGGTTTCTTCTTCTATAATCACTGTAGGTCGATTGAGTGCACCAACCCGCATTCAAGGAGGAATAATGAGTCGATTCAATGGCAAGCGCGCCGAGTTCGAGGCCAGCGGCGAAAAAATCAACGTCGCGATTCTGGGTGCGGGCCGCATAGCTCACACCATGGCCGGCACCCTGACCCAGATGGCTGAAGATTCACTGTATTCCTCATGGATTCACCCGTATGCGGTAGCGGCCCGTGATATTACGCGCGCGCAGGCTTTTGCCGACCAATGGCATTTTGACAAGGCTTATGGATCGTATGAGGAGTTGGTGGCGGACCCGGATGTGGATCTGGTGTATATCGCCACCCCGCACAGTCTGCACGCCGAACAGGCGATCCTGTGTATGAAAGCCGGCAAGAACGTGCTGGTGGAGAAGTCGTTCACCGCGAACGCCGGGCAGGCACGTGAGGCGCTGGCCGTGGCCGAGGAAACCGGCATGCTGTGCACGGAGGCCATCTGGACGCGCTACATGCCCAGCCGCAAGCTCATCAACGAAGTTATCGAGTCCGGCGAGATCGGCGAGGTGAAAGCGGCGAGCGCCAACCTGTGCTATCCGGTGTCCGGCAAGGCACGTATGACCGATCCGGCCTGTGCCGGTGGCGCGCTGCTCGATGTGGGCGTGTATCCGCTGAACTTCCTGGATATGGCGGTCGGCGCCGACCATGGCCGTACACTTGATCATTTCGATACGTCGATGGTGCCCGCCGAAACCGGTGTGGATGCGCAGAATTCCACCACGTTGTATTACAGCGACGGCACGATGGCCGTGTCCACCAGTTCGATGCTGGTTTCCTCCGACCGCGGCGGCTATGTGTGGGGCACCGAGGGTTATCTGGTGGTCACCAATATCAACAATCCCGAGTCCATCGACATCTATGACAACGCCCACAAGCCCGTGCGCAGCATTGCGGTGCCGCCGCAGTTGACCGGTTATGAGTATGAGGTGGCCGATGCGGCCAACGCGCTGCTGGACGGCAAGATCGAATGCGAGGCGATGCCGCACGCCGACACCATCCGCATCATGGAGCTGATGGATGCGATTCGTGACCGTTGGGGCCTGAAGTTCCCGTTTGAATCCTGATTTCAGCTCCCCTCCAGAGGGGAGCTGAAATTATTCCGCTGAATCTGCATCTCCTTCAACAATCTGCTCATACAGCCGTACGAGGCGTTCGTCGCGCACGGCTTTCGTTAATTCGCACTCCCATACGGTAATTACACGCCAGCCAGCGGCCTCCAGTTCGGCTCGCTGCGCGATGTCTCGATTGTGATTCGCCTGCCAGAATTCCACGTTCGATTTCGGCATCGAATGTTTGGAACATCCTTCATGCATGTGCCAGAAACAGCCGTTGACAAACACGATGGCGTGGTATTTCGGCAGTACTACATCCGGGTGTCCGGGGTAACGCTTGTCGTTCTTGCGGAATCGCAACCCCTTGCGAAACAGGTAGCTGCGTACCAGTACCTCAATTTTGGTGTCTTTGCCACGAATATGCGACATCGTGTACGAACGGGTACCCCGCTCATACTTCTCCACTGGCTGTTTCTTGCGATTCACGCACTCCAGACTACCGTGACGTTGCGGCGAGAATGAGAGCCTGAACGAACGATCACCCATCTTGCCCGTCCGTGTCTCTTATCGCGGGCAACAATCATCTGCCGGTCGAGACTGCCCGATTAGACTGAGTTCAATGGATGACATGACGATTCGTAGGGCCACGGCGGCCGATATTCCCCAGATCGACGAACTGCTGCGGCAGGTGCTCGAAGTGCATCATGCCGGCCGACCGGATCTGTTCAAAGGCGGTGTCAAGAAATACACGGACGAGGAATTGAAGGCGATTCTGGCCAACGATCAGACCCCTGTGTTCGTGGCGGTTGCGCCATCTGCCAATGACGGCAATGACGCCGAACATAACGCCGACTCCCCCGCCACCGACCAAGTGCTTGGCTACGCATTCTGCGTGTTCCAGCAGCACCTCAACAGCAATATCCTGACCGATATCAAAACCCTGTACATCGATGATCTATGCGTTGACGAGCGGTCCCGCGGCCACCATGTAGGCTCCACCTTGTATCGCTACGTGCTCGACTTCGCCCGTCAATCCGGCTGCCACAACGTAACGCTCAACGTCTGGGCCTGCAACCCCAAAGCCCAAGCCTTCTACGAACGCATGGGACTCACTCCATATTACATCGGCATGGAGCAGGTGCTGTAGCGCCGCCGTTTCAGCAGCACGATGATGGCGATGATCGCAGCGAGGCTGCATAGGGCCACGCCATATACAAAGCCCGGAGTTCCGAAATTCATGAGGCAGATTGTGATGTTACCGGTAGTGGTTACCGAAAACACGACGATAAGCGCGACGATACGAATCATATCCAGCAGTCCAGCTGCTTGAGCCAACAGACGCTCCGGTACCACCAATTTGGCCGCCGTGCACAGCAAAGTCGCCTGAACGGCGAGCAGAATCGCCCATTCCCAGAACATGGACGGTTCTTTAAGCAACGTGGTCTCCGGAAACATAGACACCACCTCATTGATAAACCACGGCGCCACAACAATCTCCACATATGCGAGCCCAATACAACACACGACAAGCACCACGGCAATGGCATAGCGCCAAGCGACGTCTGTTTTGCGAGATTTACGAGAAATGAATGCGATACCAGCGTTCATGGCTATGCTTCTTAATCCAATATCAATGGATGAACCTGCACTGCACCGTATGCCACCATCATAATATATCGAATATCGATATAAAAATATCGAAAAACACTTTCACCATTCACCTACACATCCGCAAACCCATGAATACACATGTTCTTAATCGGGATGGGGAGTGCACAAAGAAGCTCTGTCACCCCAGCAGATTGAGGAGATCGTCCTTGGTGAGGGTGGCGATGGAGGCGGGGGCTTCGGTGAGGGCGCTGGCGCCGGTGCCGGCTTCGTCGGCAAGCAAGGAAGCGTCGGTGAACTGGCGGGCGAGCTCGCTCTTAGTATGCTGAAGCTCCAAGATACGTTCTTCGATGGTGTCCTTGGCCACCACCTGATACACGTTGACGTCTTCGGTCTGGCCGATACGATGTGCTCGGTCGGTGGCCTGATCCTGTGCGGCGGCGTTCCACCATGGGTCGGCGTGGATGACCACGCTGGCACCGGTCAGGTTCAGTCCGGTGTTGCCGGCCTTCAGGGAAATCAGGAAGGCAGGCGTATCGTCCGCATTGAACTGGTCGACGAGTTCGAGACGCTTCTTCTTGGGCGTGGAGCCGGTGATGGTGTAGTAGCGCAGGCCTTGCGCGTCGAAACGTTCGGCGATCAGATCAAGGAAGCTGGTGAACTGGGAGAAGATCAGCGCCTTCTTGCCTTCGTTCACACAGGTTTCCACCAGTTCGGTGATGGCGGCAAGCTTGGCCGATTGATCCTTGGCATCGGCGTACAGCAGCCTCGGATCGCAGCAGATCTGGCGCAACTTGGTCAACTCGGCGAGGATGCGAATCTTCGACGTGTTGAAATCGGCTTCTTCGCTGTGTTCGAGCTGCATTCTGAGCCGCTGCTCGTGAGCCGCATACAGTTTGCGCTGTTCGCCGGCAAGCCGCACGGTCAGCGTGGTCTCTAGCTTGTCCGGCAAATCGGTCAACACCTGGGACTTCAGCCTGCGCTTGATGAACACGCCCACCAACGACTGCAATTGGCGAGATACCCGAGCGGCCTCAGGATTGACTTGTGCGGCGGCCCGACCTTCAGCCGTGCTGCCATCCGCGGCCCGGGCATTGGAGATGGGCAACTCATAACGCTCATGGAATCGCTTATATGAGCCGAGCAGCCCCGGCATCAGGAAGTCGAAAATGCTCCATAGTTCGGAGAGTCGGTTTTCGATCGGCGTGCCAGTCAAGGCGAAACGATGGTCGGCGGCCACGGCCTTGACCGCTTTGGCTATTTTCGTGGTGTGATTCTTGATGTACTGGGCTTCATCCAATGCCATGACATTGAAACGTTGCTCATTGGCGGTGTAATCATCGACATCTCGGCGCAGCAGGTCGTATGAGGTGATGAGCACGGTGGGTTCATCCGCCCGGAACGCACGGCCGATGGCGGTACGGCGCTCGGCTTTGGTACCGGCCACCACCACGGCATTGAAGCTCGGGGCGAACTTGGTGAATTCGGCACCCCAGTTGTACACCAAGGACGCCGGGCACACGATCAGCGATGGGCCAAGGCTGCCGTCGCCCATCTCGCCGGTATTCCGCTGATATCGAGACAGGAGCAACGCGATAAGCTGCACGGATTTACCCAAGCCCATCTCATCGGCCAGAATGCCGCCAAAACCCTTGTCGCACAACGTGTTCAGCCATTGAAAGCCTTCGACCTGATAAGGGCGCAGAATATGCTTGAGACTATCCGGCACTTCATACGACTTAGGGTCGATGATCTTGAGATCGTCGATGTATTCGGTGAACGAAGCGTCCTTGACTACATCGGAGCCGTCATCCGGCAGCTCACCATCCAGTAGGAATGCTCGACCGCCCGGCAACTCGATCAGTCCGGAGTTGAGCTGCTGCTCGCTCAGATCGAGGTCGCTGGCCAATCGGTCCAACGTGCTGAGATTCGCGCCGCTGAGTTTGACAAGCGTGCCGTCCTTCAACTGATGGAATCGTTGACGCCGACGGTACGAAGATAGCAAGGCACCCACTTCGTCCGGCGGCACTTCATCAGCGAGGGGTGATATCTCCACCAAGTTGCCTTTGATGGACAATCCGACTTTGACGCTTGGTGGCTTGGGCGCGATCAGCCGGTCAAAAGCCGGTGTGGTGAAGACCTCCCCCACTTCCTTTAGTGCCGGCAATCCCTCGTCAAAGAGACGAACGATCTGCGTGGTGTCATCGCGATCGATAGTGGCCGCATCAGACACGAATTTTTTGGTGGCCTTTCGCGCGGCCGGCGTTCGGAACCCATTCACCGTCTGATGAGTGGCGGCCGCAACGCGCTTGCGCTGGTCAGGCATGGTAAAGAATTCACGCACTACATCAATCGCAAGATGCTCAGCGTCGAAATCACGCCCAATCACGCCCCGAGACAAGGGGATGGAACGCTCGCCCTCAGCATGCACCGTCGGGCCATCGGGTAGCAACGGGACAATGGCATCGCCGTAGCGTGCCTTGACCTCGCATTGCACACCATGCTCATCACGATCCAGATAAAACTGGAGGCTGCATTCCGTAGGACTTAATTCAGCCAGCTCGCGAGGAATCTCACTGGCCTCCAACAGTCCGGCACCAACCAGCTGAGGCAATAGCGTGCGTGCGAATAGGGCGATGTCATCGCCGGCAATGACCTGTCCCTCGCCATCGGGTTCAAACAGGTCTCCCAATAGTCCTCGCAACGGAATCAATCGTTTCGGGCAACGGACGAATCGGCATCCTGCTGCGCTTTTACGCTGAGAGCCCGCCACCATGGCGGATACCGCACCGGCCGGATTAGTGGAGGCGAGCAACAGCCATACATTCTTGCCGCCGTCAATCACGGTTTCCACCGCTGGCACTCCGGTAAGCAGGTATCCGGCATCCGGACCATACGTATTGAAATCACGCCGCGCAATGCGCATGAGAAAATCTGGCTCGCCACCATCAACTGGCACCGATGCAGGCTGCCCGGAGAACCATGTGTTCAGCACGAGCTGTACGCCTCTGCCCTCACGTACGGACAGCAACCGGGCCACTTCCGGTGCTGAAAGCGTCAGATGACGGTCGATGGCGATATGCCCGTAATACCTGTCCTGCTGCTCGGCCGCACGACGCACGGCCATCGCATCATCAAGGACGTCCAGCAGGGGGCGCGAATCATCATCGAGCATATCCGGCGTATGAATAAAGGCAAGCTTCTGCCCATAATCCGCATAGTCGCCGTTCGCCATGGCAAGCACAAATTGCGGAATCGATTTCAGCACATAGCTGGACCCATTGGAAGCCGAGCCGATCTTGAACTCCACGCTCCACACGCCGTCGATGAAACTCAATATCGGGACAAGCTGCACCTGCCCCAAGCCCACAGTCTCGCTGTCACCCTGATACCCGCCGCCTCGGGTGCCGGCACGAGAGCCGTATCCGCTTTTTGTACGCCGAGCATTTGCACCGTTTTTCCCTTGCGTGGCATCAAACCGACGCATAACCGCATTGCGACGACGAATTTTGGCTTGAGCGTCTTGCCTATCGGCGTGCTCCATATAGTCAATCAGCGTCCGAGACGGTCGTGCGGCCCCGGCACGGTAGCCTTCAAAACGCTGCGGATCATCGCAGAATATGAAGGCGAGCGCAATCATGTGCTTGCACATGCCATAGCCACGGCCGTAAGCCGGGCATGAGCACTTGCCACCGACGGCTTCTCCCGTATCGAGGTCGAATTGCACGCTGGTACGATACCTACTCGATGGGCTGGTGGTGCCACGTAGAATACCGTCAAGCTCGGCATACCCGGTTCGATGATTTTCGCTGTATACCGGATTGATAACCATGGTGGCCGCTTTGCGCGCAATGCTACGGGCACGAGCGAGCACGGCATTCGACGATGACGATTCCACATCGTTGCGTAACGCAAGGATAGGGACGGCATGGGCTTCGGCACGCTTCGCAGACCCGGCGAAATGGCCTTCGTCCTCATCGTCGAACCATACGGAACGTCCTTGCCTGAAACGATAGGGCATCACCGCATCGGCGGCGGACAAACTGTCCGTTCCACCAAACGTTACGTCTCTGCTGCCGGCCGCGCCTGAGCTACCAAGTATTCCACCCGTCTCACCAGAAATGCCGCCTACTCCGCCGCTTTTACCGGCATAGATGCCCCTGCCCCCATTAGTGTCATCAGTGTCATCTATGTCATACCGACCGTCGTCGTAATCGGCATCTTCGTCGTCTCCTCTTTTCCAAGGATTGCGACGACGCAACGCATGGCCCCAGGAAACGCCGGAATCATCATCCTCATAAGGCAGGAGGCCATCGTCATCCGCATTATCGGGAACATGGCCAAACACACCATACCCTTTGCTCATGGGCGAGCCTCCTTTCCAGCGAATGTATTTCAACCCAACGTTTCCATCCTAGACGAAGCGCGCGGTAGCCTTAATGTATGGATGCAGACAAGCCGGCGCAACGCAAATCCTATGCAGGGAACACCACCCTCGAAATCTTCGAGGTGCTGTGGCGTCACAGTTACTTTGGGCATGGCCTGACCGTGCGGCAAATACTCGATGAGCTTGCCCGTAAACACCAGCTGGAAGATCCAAGCGAGCTGCCGACCGAGAAGACCATACGAAACCAGCTCAAAAAGCTGACCTCCACGGAATTTCTCGGCAGACATATCGGGCATCTCACCGAAAGCGACCTTGCCGGCATCGAATGCAAGAATCCACAACCCGGCTGGTATCTTGATGCATTCCTGTCCACTGCCGAAATGCGACTGCTACTAGACAGTCTTACCCTATCTCGCATCAGCCTCGACACCATGGACGACCTCATCGGTAAAATCCGCGAGCTCGCAGGCGCCGCCGGGCAGGCAGTAGGCTACCTGGACCATGTGGCCACCTACACGCATATCAACGGTGAGTTCCTATCCACTATCGACCAGCTGAATCAAGCCATCGAAGAAGGCCACGGCGTAACCTTCCAATACCGTGATTACGGACCGGATGGCACCTTGATACCGCATAAAAGCCGTACGGGTGCAGGCCGAATTACCTACACCGCCGACCCTTACCAGATGGTGTACAAGAACGGACGCTATTACCTCATCTGCCACCTGCATGGCGAAGACAACCTCCGCATTTTCGTGGTCAACCGAATCGCCAACGTCAGCGCCAAAGGCAGGAACGGCACAGTGCCACTGGAAAAACCAGCACCAGCTGATTTTGACGCAGTGAACTTCATGCGCCACCGTCCATACCCCGTAGCCGATGCCCCGATTCGCATCCGCATGGCCGTACGAGACGAATCCATGCTCAACAACGTGTTCGAATGGTTCGACGACCCTCAAATCAAACATTCACCGGACGGCACACAGTTCGAAGTCATCGTCGATGCTCCCGAACGCGCTGTGTTCTGGTGGGCATTGCAGTATTCCTGGGATGGCCGCGTAGTGATTCTTGAGCCCGATTCGCTCAAGCGCAAACTCTATGATGCCGGGCGTCGCATGGCCACAGCCTATGCTCCCGAATGATGCAACATCACATCGCACACCTCCTTGTCGAGTTGTTCACCAGCGAATTTCACCGGAGAACCTATCATCCCATCGCCAATCACACTCGGTAATTTTTTACCGGGAAATACGATTTCAAGCCATTTCGCGGGCATCGTCCCTCACCTAGGCGCACATAAGGCTAAGGTGGGAATCATTAATCGCATCGCGCGTCCACAAGCGTGCACTAGCGCGTACAACAATAAGGAGCAACTATGAGCGAAGAGCGTACCGCATGGGGCTGGGGTCTGGCCAGCGTAGACGCCGCCGGCACCACCCTGGACGTCTGGTACCCCGAACTGAATCTCGGTGAGGCACCGGCCGAGTCCGATCGCCCGAACCACAATTTCGGTACTTTGGCTCACGATGAGGCCGACGCCCGTGGCATTCGCCGCGTGCCGGTATTCGTCGCCAGTTGGACGAGCCGATCAGTAATGCCGCGGACGCTTACCTGAAGCTCCATTTGATGAGCATGCGCATGGCCAAGCCGAACACGCTGAACCTCGACGGCATCTTCGCCCAGCTCGCCAATGTGGTGTGGACCAACTACGGCCCCTTCGCCGTTGAAGACTTCACGCTGCGCAAGGCCGACGTCGAACGCGCCTCCACCGAAGCCGCTCTCGCTTTCGCCTCCCAGGCCGGCCGCCACTGTCAACGTGTTCGGTGTGGATAAGTTCCCGCGCATGATCGATTACGTAGTGCCCACCGGCGTGCGCCTCGGCGACGCCGACCGCGTGCGCCTCGGCGCTTACTTGTCTTCCGGCACCACCGTGATGCACGCCGGATTCGTGAACTTCAATGCCGGCACGCTCGGCGTCTCCATGGTCGAAGGCCGTGTTTCGCAAGGCGTGGTCGTGGGTGACGGTTCCGACATCGGCGGCGGTGCCTCCATCATGGGCACCTTGTCCGGTGGCGGCAAGCTGCGCAATTCCATCGGCGAGCACTCGCTGCTCGGCGCCAACGCCGGTATCGGCATCTCTCTGGGCGATAACTGCACCGTCGAAGCCGGTCTGTACATCACCGCCGGCACTAAGATCACCATCTGGGACAAGGCCAAGGCCGCCGCTGGCGAACCGCTGGAAGTGGTCAAGGGTGCTGAGCTCTCCGGCAAAGACAACATTCTGTTTATCCGCAACTCGGTGAACGGCCGCATCGAAGCCCGCTACCGCAAGGTGGGAATTGAGCTCAACGCCAAGCTGCACAAGAACTGAAATTGAAATAATGGAGCGTTATCTTCGTTGCCCCTCGGTCGACGTACCTTCGTACGCCTTCCCTCGGTGCGCCTCGATACCGCACACATTATTTCAATTTCAGAACTAGCCCTGCTAGTTCTTATGCAGCCGTCGCAGCATAGCTGGTTTGCGCTGTACATATAGAAAGCGCCTCACTGGAATCTCCAGCGAAGCGCTTTCTCAAACCAACAATCACCGCTCGTCCATCGGCACGAAATCGCGCTCGACCGGACCGGTGTAGACCTGGCGCGGGCGGCCGATCTTGGTATTCGGGTCGGCCAACATCTCACGGTACTGCGCAATCCAACCGGGAATGCGGCCCAGCGCGAACAGCGTGGTGAACATGGCCGGATCGAAGCCGATCGCCCGATAAATCAAGCCCGTGTAGAAGTCGACGTTCGGATACAGGTTGCGCGATACGAAATATTCGTCATTCAGCGCAATATCTTCAAGCTCGGTGGCCACGGCGAACAGCGCGCGCTCGTCAGACGGCAGCTTCTGCGTATCTTCGCGCTCCATGATCTTTTCCAGATACTTCCTGGCAATCGCCGCGCGCGGATCATACGACTTGTATACACGGTGGCCAAGGCCAGAAATCTTCTGGCCATTCTCCTTGGCATCACGCACGAACTCGGCCACAGACTTGCCGGAATCACGAATCGCCTTCAATTGGCGCAGTACGGCCTCATTCGCACCACCATGCAACGGACCAGACAGCGCATTGACGCCAGCGGCCACCGCCGAATACAGGTTGGCGTGGGCGGAACCGGCGATACGCACCACCGAGGTCGAGCAGTTCTGCTCATGGTCGGCATGAATAATCAACAAACGACCCAAAGCATGCACATAGAGCGGGTCGGATTCAAACGGCTCGTACGGCACAGCGAAGCACATGCGCAGGAAGTCGTCCACATAGCCGCGCGCGTAATCGGGGTACAGCATCGGCTCATCGCGACGACGGCGGAAGATGTACGACACAATCGTACGGGCCTTGGCCATGATGATCTTGGCGGCCTCATCAAGCTGGTCGTTGTCAGAAATATCGGTGGTGTCCGGGTAGAACGTGGCCAGCGCATTGATGGCGGAGGCAAGCACGCTCATCGGGTGAGCGGAGCGCGGGAACGAACCCATGAAGGTACGGAAGTCTTCGCCAACCATCGTCTTGTGATTGATGTCCGCACAGAACTGCTCATACTCAGCCCTGCTCGGCAGCTCGCCGTGGCGCAGCAGCCACGCCACCTCCAGAAAATCGGAGTTCTCGCACAGTTGCTCGATGGGGTAACCGCAGTAGCGCAAAATCGAATGCTTGCCGTCGATGTAGGTGATTTTCGATTCGCACTGCGCGGTGGTGAGGAATCCGGGATCAAGCGTTACCCAGCCATCGTTGCGCAGTTTGGAAACGACGATGCCATCCGGCCCTGCACTAGCCTTAACCACGGGCAGGTTGAACTTGTTCGAATCGACATCAAGTTGTGCCGTTGCCATTCGCGCACCTTCCTCTTCATGAACCACTTACCCCAAACATTAACGTTCACGCGTTCGCGAACACTAGTGTTCGGTACTCTATGTCTTCTGTGTTACCGCTGGCGAATGCCGGTCGATACACGAAAGCCGAAGTGCGCTCATGCTATCAAAGCAAACGCACTTCGGCTTGTTACGTCTCGAATTCGCGGGAAAACCGCGAACAGACGGACGGCTAATGAGACGCTGATCGCCCATCACAGGCCAATCAGGCACCTACCATACGCCAAACGCCGATCAGAGGTTGGTGCGATCGGTGAAGACGATCGGGCCGT
>ENA-OURU01003534-OURU01003534.1-human-gut-metagenome-genome-assembly--contig:-NODE-3534-length-12788-cov-2.459986_pt1 | contig 12788 bp, 9 predicted proteins | sample MGYA00242137_ERZ509064 | MGnify/ENA primary metagenome ERZ509064 (study PRJEB26280, sample SAMEA2338777) | human gut metagenome | biome: human gut; feature: human-associated habitat; material: faeces...
GTTTACCCCTATACCGCCGTGCCTTTCGCCCGGCGGTATTTTTTGCGCCTGCGTGCTCCGGTCACGGGTATGGAGGATACGGCGTTCTCCAGTTCTGCCCACTCCTGCGGAGAGCAGGTAAAATCAAGCGTGTGCAGGTTTTCTTCCAGATGGGACAGTTTAGTGGTGCCGGGAATGGGTACGATATAAGGAGCTTTTTGCAGCAGCCATCCCAGGGCAACCTGGGAGGAAGTCATGCCGCGCGTCCTCCCAAACTGTTGCAGAATATTGACAATACGCATATTGGCTCTCATGGCCTCCGGCGTGAAACGCGGCAGGGTCTGGCGGTTGTCGTTGTTCGGGTCAAATTGCGTGTATTCATTGATGCAGCCCCCCAGGAATCCCCTGTTGAGCGGGCTGTAGGGGACAAAGCCTATACCCAGTTCACGGCAGACATCCAGAACGCCATTGTTTTCAATATCCCGGTGCATGAGATGGTATTCACTCTGAATGGCTGTCAGGGGATGGACGGCGTGGGCCTTGCGAATTGTACCGGGAGTGACTTCGCACATGCCCCAGCGCCGCACCTTGCCTTCCTTGACCAGTTCGGAGATGGTTCCCGCTACATCTTCAACGGGAACCCTGGGATCAAAGCGGTGCTGGTAGAATAATTCAATAGCGTCCACCTTCAAACGGCGCAGCGACTCGTCGCAGTAGCGCCGGATGGTTTCCGGGCGGCTGTCCTGGCGGCCCGTCCCCTTTCCGTTAATAACTTCGTGCCCGAACTTGGTAGTGACGCTGATCTTCCCCCTGAAGGGGGAAAGAGCTTCCCCAGCCAGAAGTTCATTGCTCAGGGGGCCGTAGATGATGGCCGTATCAAAAAGAGTAACTCCGCGCTCCACGGCCTCATGAAGAAGCCGGATGCACTGCTCACGCGAGGGAGACTGGCTGCGGTTGTAGGTCATTCCCATGACTCCGAAGCCAAGGGGAGAAGCTTCCAAGGCACAGGAGCCCTTGCCAAGCGTCCGGCTCCGGGAGGCGGCAAAGCCGCCGTTTTCCGGAGAATCGGCACCCCCGCCCTCTGCCCGGGCAATGGCCGGAGAAATCAGCGCAGCCGTACCGAACAAGGCGGACATTTTGAGAAAGCGGCGGCGGCCGTCAGAATAGTGTTTATACATGCTCATTAAACGTTGATGGTTGAAATTTTGATATATAATCCGAGCATATGGGTTCCACCAACTGGAAGTCAACAAGGGAATACAGCAATTTATCTCAGGAAGCGCCTTGGAACAAAAAGCTGGCTCGGAAAACAAAGATGCATCAGGAACGCATCTGACACTCCGCCTGCAACGGAGGCAAATACCCGCCTTCTTCTGCACCAGCGCCGCTCGGAACGGGACGCTTTCCTTTCCCCCTCGCACAACAAATTGCTGAGTGCCGGTAAGCGGACAATTTACAAACCTTGCTTGGTGCGTTCAAAAATAATGGAATCTTCACTTTTCCCGACGGAGGATTCATCATCCGGCCCGGCTTTATCCAACTCCTCCCGGAACACCCGGAGCATCGGTCCGTGGTAAAAGCCCAGCTCCCGGCTGATTTTTTTCCGCAGATCCTCTCCTTCATAACTCCGGCCGTCATGCCGTAACAGTTTCAAACGTTGAAGCTGGAGGCGGATCAGGCTTTCTTTCACGGCATCGGAAATCTCGGGATTGTAAAAAAGAACTCCCAGGATGCCCTGCAGGCGGTCGCTTTCCCTTCGGGCCCAGGCATTTTTTCCTTCGCGTCGCAGGGCCCCAATATACCGTGCATGCAGCCGGACCATGCCGGAAATAATCTGCGGATCATTCGGCCAACGCCCGAGAAGCCTTTCGGAAAGATTCACCGTATCGGCAAGTTCCCTCTGGTTATGTTCCCGGAAATTCCTGGCATACCGGAGTTTCTTCAGCATCAGCTCTACCAGCGCCAGGCCGTATTCCGGCCGTTCCGGATGGGCGTCGGCAAGCTGGAGGAGCAGCACGGCTGCATTCGGTTCAATGCCGGGAATGCGTCTCTCCCGGAAAAGGCGGGGATTTCCGGCCAAAAGCTGTGCGTATTGAAAACGGTATTCAGGATGGTCAGGATCATCCTCCAACAATGTTTCCAACATTCCGAACGCCCGGGAACGCTCAACACTCTCCGGAGAACCGGACAAAGCCAGCAACGCGCGGATCGTTTCAAACCGATCCTCCGCCCGCTCCGACATCGCAAAGCGGTCGGCCACCTGCCGGAAAAGTTCCGTTGCCTCTTTATCTTTACCCTGTTTTTTCAAAGCCGTCGCCAACTGGTTGACGGGAAAAGCGTCTTTCCTGAATTTCATCATGTTGCGGAACGCTTCTTCCGCAAGAGCATAACTCCCGGTGCGCAGTGCGCATTCCCCGATGACGGCATTGGCCTCGCAAACCTTTGACTCCGGCAGATTTTTTCCTCTGGCGATCATCCTGTAATAGGGCAGCAAAGCTGAAAGCAGCTGCGTATTTTTCTGTGAAGGGGGCTGCTCCGCAATACGGGTGAACACTTGTGACAAAGCCGCATCGGCAACTGCGGCATTGTTTTCCGCCAGTTTCAGCGCAGACGCCGTCTGCAGATAACCGGCGCCCAACGCGACAACGAAAGCGGCCGCACACAGGGCCGCAGCCAAAGACAATACGGCAACAGCCGGTTTACGTTTCATCCACAGCTGCAACCGCCTGGCCGGAGACGGGGAGGAGGCCCCGACCGGTTCATGATTCAAAAAATGCAGCAAATCTTCAGAAAGTTCGTCCATGCTTCGATAGCGCGACTCCGGGCGGAAACTGACGCACTTGTTAATAATCGCGGCCAAGTCGGGTTCGCTGCACTTCAACGGCGGAACCGGTTCCCTGCAAATCCGTTCCATCAATTCTTCAGGAGCTAGCCCCGGAAACGGCGGGGATTTTGCAACAAGCTCATAAAGCGTCACCCCAAACGCATACTGATCGCTGGAAAAGGTATTGACTCCATGCACCAGCCGCTCCGGGGACATATACCGCAGTGTTCCGCTCTGAGCTCCTTCCTTCTCAATAACTTCATTTCTCCCCTGAAGCAGAAAAGCAAGTCCAAAATCGCTGACGTGTACTTCCCCCGCTTCATCCAGCAACAGGTTCGCCGGTTTGATATTGCGGTGCAGAATGCCGCAGCGGTGGGCGTACGCAATCGCCCTGGCGGCCTGGAGGCCAATGCGGGCTATCTCATACGGATTACTGAATTCACATCCGTCCAGACTCTTGCCTTCTATCAACTCCATCGCATAATAACAACATCCCGGACGGCACGCGGCACTGAAAATTCTGACAATATTGGGATGATGAAGCCTGGCAATCACATGCGCCTCATGCTCAAACAGGCTGCGTTGGGCAGCATCCTGCAGCAGCAACGGAGACAACAGCTTGAGGGCCACTTTCCGGTTGAGGGACAATTGCAGCGCTTCAAATACCATCCCCATACCGCCGCTGCCTAGTCTCCGAATCAGCCGGTAATCGTCCCCCTCCAAATCGGGAAAATCGTGAACCGGAGGCATAATTCCCTGTTTTTTTCAACGCTCCAATCTTCCATCTCCATCACAAGCGGAAGAAGAGCCAGCAACTCGGAAGCAAACTCCGGATGCGCCCCGGCAAAATCCTGAATATCGGGAACATTGCCGGAACGGCACTGATCCAGGAATTGTTCAACCAGATCTTCCAGAGAAATCTTCCCCTTCATGGCTGAAACTCGGTTAACTCCATCAGCTGCTTCCGAAGCCGCTGCAGCGCCCGCACATAGCGGATGCTTGCGGCTTTCGGCCCAATATGCAGGACTTCGGCACAATCCGCATTGGACATGTCGTCAAAATGGCGGAGTTCAAGAATCTGCCGATCGTTTTCGGGCAGCGCCTCGACCGCTTTCCGGAGCAATGTATAACGATCCGCCCTGACGGCACGGGTAAGAGGCCCGGTCACAGTATCTGCAAACCGGTTCCAATCCAACCGGGCAGCGGACCCCACGCTGTCATCCGTCACATTCACTTCCCTGCAGGCGTCTCTCTTGAGGCATTGCAGATGCTTCCTTTCCATAGCCGTAAGGGTCTGGAACAGAATCATCCGCAGTTTGAAATAGACAGGAATCTCCGGATTGTTTTCAAAAAAAGCCATTTTCCCGCAGGCTGCCAGCAGAGCCTCCTGAACCACATCTTCCGCCGAAACGCGCCGGGCAAGAACCGGATTCAAATTCCTCCGGGCCAGGGCAAGAAGCCTTCCCCGGTATTCAAGGAAATGGCTTCCCCAGACATCCGGGCATGCTGTTTCTGCTTGCGTCATTGTACCGTGTCTTTTTTATCCTTTCTCATTTTCCGGGCAGATAGACATATCCCGCCGCACTCCTTCCTATCCGGCCGATTCCGGGATACGGCAGGTGCATTCCGGCGACCGGCTTCGGGGAAGAAGCCGCAAACTCATAAAAGCGCCGCCGGGCCTGAACCGCTCCGGACGGATTCATATCGTAAATCGTGCAAACCTCCGGACGCGGAATCTGGAGCGCGGCAGCATGAAGCAAATCTCCGACAATCAGCAGGGAATCAGTCTCAAAAACGGTATGCCCGGGTGTATGCCCGGAAGCGTCAAGAGCCTTGATGCCGGGCAGAACTTCTTCTCCAAACCGGAATGTTCTCACCCGGCTGCCGTAAGCATGCAACACCTTCCGGACCTGTTTTCCCTGTGGTCCGGCCGTACCATTTTGCCAAAATTCCCATTCCAGCATGGAAACATAGACGAGGGCTCTGGAAAAAACGGCTTCGCCATGTTTCCCAAGCAATCCTCTGATGTGGTCGCCGTGCATATGGGTGAGTAAAATGAAATCGACGCTCTCCGGAAAAACGCCGCTCTGTTCAAGTTTACGGAGCATCCCGCCCCGTTTTCCTCCGTTCCCTGCGTCCACCAGAATGATTTTTCCGTCGCCGCGTTTCAACAGGAAAACATTCACGGAAGAAGGAACCCTCCCGCCTCCGGTTAAGCGGAGGAACTCCTCTTCCGGCATACCCGGGAATAATTCGAACCGCATCGCTGAAAGAGCATCCTGAACAGCAATCACCTCAAAATTTCCAAACTGGAATGAACGATTTTCCGGCTCAGCCGCGATCACGATGCCGGAAATCATGGCGGCTCCGCACAACAACCATTTTACCATAAAACGCCTTTCTTCTCAATATGTTGACTTTTTAAGACATGATGGGCAATGTATCAAAGCTGTACGGAAGTCAGATATGTTTCCGCACTACAGGTGATAAAACGTCCTTATTGATGGGAAAACGCTGCCGGGCTGCAGGCCCGGCAGCAGATAAGATGACGGCGACTATTTTTTACCGCCGTTTATCCTGCCTTTTTTCAGACCGTGTTTCAAACCTTTCTTGAGGCCGTGTTTCAGGCCGTACTTCAACGCCTTCGGTTTCTTTTTCAGTATTTGAACAGAAAAGGAGGCTGTTGTTGATTCCGCCGCGTTGGCAGTAACCGTACCGGGAGCCAGACCGAATATTCCAATAATTGCAGGAATAATGAGCTTGTTCATGATAATCAATGAGGGTTGATATTTTTTCCGAAACAGTATCGTTTCACTTTTCAAGAATGCAGTTCCTTAGGGAAATCTACCAATTCGGCCGGAATTTCCATCAGGTCTGCCAGCCAGATTCTATTGCCTGTAAGAAACTGAAACGCATGGAATCCCCCCTCAACCTTCGCGGACGACCCGGAAACCGACATCACTGAAAGCGAAAGAAGATTCCCTTCCTTCTCCTTTCCGCTCAGTTCGGCAGCTCGTCCGCGGCGAACGCCAGGAACCGCCCTTCACCGCCATGACCGTTTTACCGTGTGCCACGGCCTTGGAAACTTCAACTGGAGAAGAAGTCCATTCCCAGCAATTGCCCCACATATCAATCGCTCCGCAGGCGCCGGATGTCGCGGCATGGGCGTCCACGAGAGATGTCCCGTTTCTCTCGCCGCAATTAAAATCCGCATCCTTGGGCATATGCCCGGCGGCAAACTCCCACTCCTCTTCAGTCGGCAGGCGGTAAACGGCTTTCCCATCCTGGAGCGACAACCATTGGCAATAGGCAGAAGCGTCGTCATAGGAAACATTCACCACGGGATGCCTCCCTTTGCCGGCAGGCATGGCGCCATTATCCCAATCCTTAGGAGCCTTCCTTCCCGTTGCCTTCAGGAATTGGGCATAATCCTCATTGGTAACCGGAGTATATGCAATTGATACATTCCAGGAAGCTCCGAGCACCGGCAAATACCCGCCATCTGCATTGCGGGCACCTGGTCTGAATCGCGGATCACTGAAACGCCGCATGCTTTGGTCGATGCGCGCTTCCCTGTTTTGAACCATTTCATCCACGATCTCCTGCATTTCCTGTATCTTGGACGCATGCCGGGCCGTTCGTTTCAATTCTTCAAGCTTCGCCTTTTTTCGGTCAAGGACCTTGTCGTAATTAATCCCGACCTGTTTCCTCAAAGCCGACCGATTAGCCTCGGACGGGTCCCGGCGATAGGAAGCAATCAACCGTTTCGTTTCTTCATTCAACTGCGGCCTCTCTTTTTCGATAGTAGTGCTGAATCGGTGCAGTTTGGCCCCCTCGGTGCGGGCTGCGAATCCCGCACTGACCGTTGCGGTCGCACATACGGCGATAATGACTTTTTGCAAATTGATGCTCATCACTGCTCCTTCTGTTTATGATAACCGCCGCTCCTCTATGGGAGACGGAACGTTATCGTTTCACTTTTAAGAATGCTGCTCCTCCGGGAATTCTACATTCTTTTTCAACAAAGGTGCTGCCGGAGATGCGGCGGACCGGAACATTGGACTGTTTTTCAGACAACCAGACGGAAAAAAATAAAAGGGGCCGCCCCGCCCGGGAATGGTAACGGAAAACGCCCCCGGGGAGGCTATAACGGAAACTGCCGGCAACAATCCGTTCCGCTCAGGGAAGACAAGCATGATAATCTCATCGCCTGCTTCCTGTGAAAAGAACCGGCTCCGGCCTTATTTTCAAATTTACCGCTGTTTTTTATGCAATGATGATTAAATCTATCTTCATCTCCGACAAGACACGCAGAAATTGTTTATATCCCAGTATCTTGAACATGGCTCCGGGCATTTTGAATGCGGGATGCCCCATGCAAATAGCCGTAATATGATATTCCCTGCACGTTGCGATGATCGCCTGGGGTATGTCTTCCGCACTCACCTGCTTCACCGTCCCTCCCAGTTCGGCCACCAGCTTGAAATGATTAAGCAAATGGCGCTGGGACGCCAGATTGATGCGGTCGGGGGACTCCCTTGGCGTCTGGACGTAAAGGGCGATAAACGACGTACTGTAACGCGAGGAAATCCGGTATGCTTTTCGGATGATGCGCCGGGGCGTCTGTTCATTGCTGCTGATGCAGGCCAGAATCTTTTCCCTTCTGGCGGAAGAAACTGCCGGGAATACTTCCGTTTCCACTTTTTTCTCCACTCGGAAAGCAACTTCCTTCAATGCCAGTTCACGCAGCTGAAGAATATTTTCCGTTCTGAAAAAATTATCCAGGGCAATCTGGATTTTTTCAGGCCGGTAAATCTTGCCGGCCTTGAGGCGGCCGATCAATTCCTCGGACGTCAGGTCGATATTCACCACTTCGTCCGCCTCCTGCAAAATCCTGTCGGGAACCCGTTCCTTCATCTCAATCCCCGTAATCTCCTTCACTTCGCCGCTCAGGCTTTCGATGTGCTGGATATTAATCGCGGAAATCACATTAATATTGGCGTCAAGCAGCTCCATCACGTCTTCCCATCTCTTGCGATGGCGGCTCCCTTCCACATTGGTATGAGCCAGTTCGTCAACAATAACCAACTCGGGCCGGGCTTGAAGAATCGCGTCCGGGTCCATTTCTTCAATCTCCCTGCCTTTGTAAAAAACCACTTTACGCGGGATGACGGGCACCCCCCGGAGCATGGCTTCAGTCCCGGGCCTCCCGTGGGTTTCAACGTAACCGATTCTGACATCAATGCCGTTATTCAGCAATTCATGGGCTTCCTGCAGCATGCGGTACGTCTTGCCCACTCCGGCCATCATACCAATGTAAATCTTGAACTTTCCCCTTCGAGAACGCCGTATCAGGTCAAGAAAGTGCTCTGCTCCGTTACTTCCGTCAATCATATTAAATTCACCCGGCTCCTGCGGTTAAAAACATCTTGTTGATTTTACAAAATCTTTTGAAAATGAAAATCAATTGCGGGCGTTACCATGACATGAAGCCCGCAATTGATTTCATTTTTTCAAGGCGGCAATTTATCACCAAATCCGGAATTGCCATTGCCGCCCTAAATAATCAGGAAATTAATGCTTCCCTGAAGGATCAGCCTTCTCAAGAGCAATATTCAACTTAAGCACATTGACCTTCTCCGTGCCAAACATGCCCAGCAGCGGTTTTTCCACGGCCTGATCGACAAGAGACTTCACCGCCCCCTCCTCCATGCCGCGGGCCTTGGCAACGCGCTTCACCTGCACATAGGCGCTCTCCGGAGTGATATGCGGATCCAGGCCGGAAGCGCTGGCCGTAACCATTTCGGAAGGGACATCCTTCCGTTCCAAATAAGGATGTTTCTTCAAGAACGAATCTATCCGAATATTCACGTCGGCCAGGTATTCTTCGTTGGTCGGCCCCTTATTGCTGCCGGATGAACTGGACGCGTCATAACCGTCGCCCGCATGGGACGGACGGCCCCAGAAATAAATATCCTTCGTGAATTGCTGCCCGACATTGGCGGCGCCTACCACGCGCCCGTTCAAAACCAGGGTTTCCGCATTTCCTCCGCCAGGGCCGGCAATCAATCCGAATATCCACAGCACCAGGATGTAGCATATGGAGAAAAAGACGCAAAAGACAAGTGTAAGACGCAATGATTTCACTAAATTTCTCATAACAATATATTTATTTCAGTTAAAAAAACAGGCCGACAGCCATATCAATCAGTTTGATTCCGATGAAGGGAGCAATCAGACCGCCCACTCCGTAAATCAGGATGTTGCGAAGCAGCAGAGCGCTGGCTCCAATGGGCTTGTACGCCACGCCCCTCAAGGCCAGAGGAATCAGGATGGGGATAATGATTGCATTGAAAATAATCGCAGACAGGATGGCACTTTCCGGACTATGCAGATACATGATATTCAGCGCAGCAAGTTCTGGAATCGCAATCATGAACAGCGCAGGCACAATCGCGAAGTACTTGGCGACGTCATTGGCAATGGAAAACGTCGTCAACGTGCCGCGCGTCATCAGCAGCTGCTTGCCTATTTCTACAACCTCAATCAATTTGGTGGGGTCATTATCAAGGTCAACCATATTGCCGGCCTCCTTGGCGGCCTGGGTTCCGCTGTTCATGGCTACGCCGACATCGGCCTGCGCCAGAGCCGGAGCGTCATTCGTCCCGTCCCCCATCATGGCAACCAGTTTGCCGGAAGCCTGCTCCTTCCTGATATAACTCAACTTATCTTCGGGCTTGGCTTCCGCGATGAAATCATCAACGCCTGCTTTTTCAGCGATATACCTGGCCGTACTCGGATTATCCCCCGTCACCATTACCGTCTTTACTCCCATCTTGCGCAGGCGTTCGAAGCGCTCTTCTATGCCCGGCTTGATGATATCCTGCAATTCAATAACGCCGACAACCTTCCTGTTGATGCAGACGACAAGAGGAGTGCCGCCATTGCCCGCCACTCTTTCAATGATTTCCTCGGCTTCTTTGGGAAATGGATTTCCCGCTTCCTCGGCAATCTTGCGGATGGTGTCAAAAGCCCCTTTCCGGATTTCGGTTCCATCGCTCAGATTAATGCCCGAACACTTCGTCTCCGCCGTGAACTGAATCATGCGGGCCCCCTCCGTATGAAGGTTGCGCATATGGACGCCGTATTCATGTCCAAGCTCGATAATCGATTTCCCTTCCGGAGTATCGTCTGAAACGGAAGACATCAGACAGGCTTCAACAAAAGCCTGCTTGTCAAAACCCTGGACAGGGAAAAATCCCGTCGCTTTCCGATTGCCAATCGTAATCGTACCCGTTTTATCAAGCAGGAGGGTGCTGATGTCCCCGGCCGTCTCCACAGCCTTCCCTGACTTCGTAATAACATTGGCCCTCAAGGCACGATTCATTCCGGCAATGCCGATCGCAGAAAGCAATCCGCCGATAGTCGTAGGAATGAGACATACGAACAGGGAAATCAGGGCGGCAATGCTGATTTCCGTTCCGGAATAATCGGCTGCCGGCTTCAAGGTAATGCAGACGACAAGGAAAACCAGGGTAAAGACAGCCAACAAAATGGTTAACGCTATCTCGTTAGGGGTTTTCTGCCGGGAAGCGCCTTCAACCAGAGCAATCATCTTATCAAGGAAACTCTCTCCGGGACGCGCGGTGACAAGCACCTTGATACGGTCTGACAGAACTTTGGTGCCGCCCGTCACGGAACTCTTATCCCCGCCGGACTCACGGATAACCGGAGCGGATTCCCCCGTAATAGCGCTTTCGTCAATGGAAGCCAGCCCTTCGACAACCTCCCCGTCGGCGGGAATGATATCTCCCGCGACACATTCGAAATAATCCCCTTTTTTCAACTGGGAACTATTGATGACGGTAACCGTGCCATCGACAATCAACTTGGCCGGCGTTTCCTCACGCGTCCTGCGCAGGCTGTCGGCCTGCGCCTTTCCCCGGGCCTCCGCAATCGCTTCGGCAAAATTGGCGAACAGAAGGGTGAGGAACAAAATGACGAAAACGAGGAAATTATAAAGGAAATCCCCTTGTCCGTCGCTGAAGAGGGAATAAACGGTTACCAGAAGCATGATCATCGTGGCGATTTCCACGGTAAACATGATCGGGTTCCTCATCATCATTCCCGGATGAAGCTTGATCAATGACTGCTTCAAGCTTTCCCGTACCTGTTCCCTTTGGAACAGGGAAGTATTATTGGAATTTTTCATATCGTAGATTTCTTTTTCAATTCCAGAAACTGGAACGGAAATATGTAAATATGTTATTGGTGGTAAACGTATTCTACCCTAAATTTACAAACTCAGATGTTCGGCAATGGTGCTTAAGGCATGGACAGGGAAGAAGGACAAAGCCGCAACAATGAAAATCACGGCAAAAGTCATGGCGCTGAACGTTACGGAATCCGTCTTCAACGTTCCGGACGTCTCGGGAATATACTTCTTGCCCGCCAGAAGCCCGGCGATGGCAACCTGGCCGATGATCGGGATGAAACGGCTCAGAATGAGAACAATGCCGCATGAGTAATTCCAGAACCAGGTATTATCGGCCAGCCCTTCAAACCCGGAACCGTTATTGGCAGCGCTTGAAGTATACTCGTAAAGGAATTCACTCAATCCATGAAAGCCGGGATTATTGACCCACCCTCCTTCGCCTTCCACAAACGACGGCGCGTAAACAAACAGATAACAAGCCAGAGCCGTTCCGACGAGAATCACAAACGGGTGGAGCAACGCCACAATGGAAGCGATTTTCATTTCACGGGCTTCTACTTTCTTGCACAGGAATTCGGGGGTTCTTCCCACCATCAGACCGCTGATGAACACGGCTATAATCATGAAGGCGAAATAATTCATCCACCCTACCCCAACGCCGCCAAACCACGTATTAATCTGCATGTTCAACATCTGAATCATGCCTGAAAGAGGCATGGTGGAATCATGCATCCCGTTGACGGACCCATTTGACGTAACTGTCGTAACGACGCTCCACAAAGCTGTAGCCGCGGATCCGAGCCGGATTTCCTTTCCTTCCATGGCCCCGCTTTCCTGGACGATGCCCATCTCTTCTATGCGGGGATTGCCGTTCATCTCCTGATACACGTTAATGCAAACGCCAATTAAAAAGGCAAGCAACATCACGCCGTAAATACTGTATCCCAGTTTCTTGCGCTTGAGATAAAAACCAAAGGCCAGAACCATCGCCATCGGAATAATCAGGATGGACCAGCATTCGACCATGTTGGAAAGGTAAGTCGGATTTTCCAGCGGATGGGATGAATTAACGCCGAAATAACCGCCGCCATTCGTTCCCAGCTGTTTAATGGGCACAACAGCCGCGGTAGGCCCTTGGGAAATGGTTTGTTCCACTCCCTCAAGGGTTGTCACTTCCATTTTACCGTCAAACCCCATCGGCGTACCCTGAGTAATCAGGATGAATCCGACCACCAGAGAAAGAGGCAGCAAAATACGGGTAGAACTCAACACGAGGTAATCCCAGAAGTTTCCAATCGTTTTAGTTGTCTTCTTACTGAGAGCGTTCATGATCCCTGCCATTGCGGCCATGCCGGTAGCTGCCGTAATAAATTGGAACAGCATAATTACGAACAACTGCGTAAAATAGGTCAAACCGCTCTCCCCGCTGTAATGCTGGAGGTTGCAATTCACCATGAATGAAATGCATGTATTGAACGCCTGGTGGCACGTCTGTCCGACGTTGCCGTCCGGATTGAGGGGCAGATACCCCTGGCTGACCAGAAGAACCATCCCCCATACGAACCAGAACAGATTTACGGTCAATAAAGCCCGCAGGAACTGCTTCCAGTTCATTTCTTCCTCCGGATTAATCCCGGACAGGCGGAACATCAGCCTTTCAACAGGCTTCATGAAATCAAGCCATGTTTTCTCCTTCTTGTAAACCTTGGCAATATATTTCCCCAGAGGATAGCTCAAAGCCACCATAAGAACGATTTGCGCAATAACACC
>ENA-OURU01003535-OURU01003535.1-human-gut-metagenome-genome-assembly--contig:-NODE-3535-length-12782-cov-5.683979_pt1 | contig 12782 bp, 26 predicted proteins | sample MGYA00242137_ERZ509064 | MGnify/ENA primary metagenome ERZ509064 (study PRJEB26280, sample SAMEA2338777) | human gut metagenome | biome: human gut; feature: human-associated habitat; material: faeces...
TGCCCCTGTATGGAATAATTCCCGGCGGTTCCTATCTGAAAACCTTAATCCATACGATCGAAAAAACATGATGACTTTTCTCGTTTTCCGCCGGGAATTGTGGCAAGTGCGGGAATCGAACCCGCTCCATTCCGTTAAAGGAGATGGACGATCGCCTGTATCGATCATTCTTGCCTGCCCCGCATCTTCATAAATCAAAGCATCGGCCGTCGTGCTTGCGGAGCTTCTCTGTCTCGGAAGGGGCACACATTCAACATTCGGCTTCTTTCAGTCGTGTCAGACGGTTTATATCCGCCAACCCCGTAATTGAATGTGCTTCTGCTACCCAATCCTCGATTCCTTCTCATGGGTTGTGGTGGAAAGTGGAATCGAACCACTTTGCTTGTTGGAGGTTCCTCCCTAACAAGCATCTCTCCTTGTCCACCTTTTTGTCCCGCAGTATCGGCACGGTGCCTGTGGCGTAACCCCGGTTAGGACTTGCGGGAGATATGGTACATTACTATGTCGCTGCACCCTCACGGGCTTTTTATGGGTCATCACCGGCAGGGGCGGGGAAGCCGCCGCACGGTTCATTTGCATAAGACGAGGGGAATTTACTACCGGTGATGGTTTCTAAATTTCTGCTTTCCAAAGGCGGAGTATTTCCCGACCTTCGATGACTTGTCTGTTATTGGAGCGTCGAACTTTGCACTTTAACTTGCCATCGTCGATATATCGGTAGAGTGTGGATCGGGATATTTCTAATATTTCTGCTGCATGTGTGGGTGAATATCTCCCTGTGAGCGATACTTGTGGTTCTGTACTTGTCATAGGAATCTTATTTTTGGTTTTTGTGCCGCCCTTGCATCGAAGCGTAGGCCGATAAAGCCAATCAACGCGAATCGTATAACTCCGTTGATGTACTTGTATCACCGGGGCGGCTGTGAACAACAATATTTAGGATGTGCCTTGTTGCTGTAACGTGCATCTTCACACGCTTATAATCTTGAAAGAACCGTACAGACCCCCGGCCTGTATGCTTACTGATTGTGGAGGATTGTTTTCGGAGTTCTTTGTTATCTTGTATCTTTTCAGGCTTTACGGCGGGAACGCCCAACTCCCGTGCTTACTGCTCATGGACGATTTTGCGGCGGCCATTGCCTGTATTGTTATCTGTTTCGTTCGCATGGCGCGCTTGCCGTCCCCGCAGCTCGGCTTGTTACTTGACGGATTAACGAGTTACCCGCTACCATGCTTGACACTTCCCGTCCGTTGGGGAAGTAAAGTGAACCAATATGTCAATGAACGATGTTTTTTGTACTTGCAGGCCTATTCGATACGGCAGCTCTCGCTTTTCTGCAAGTTCGTTTGTTGATGCAAAGTAAATAGTTTTATTGTCATTTTGCAATATTGAGGAAATAAATATATTTACTATTAACTTTTATTAGTAAATAATACTATTTACATTTCTTATACTGGTGTATCTTTGTCAAAAAAGACGCAATGACTCGGATAAAAGATATTCTTAAAGAAAAAGGCATTACCGTACAAGAACTTGCTGATATGCTTGAAATAAGCAGGCAGGCTTTGAGCAAGCAAATACAAGGGAAGATGCTTTTGGAAACAGCTCAAAGAATTGCTTTAAAGCTGGGTGTTCCTTTGTGGCAGCTCTTTGTTTCACCCGATGAAGTGAAGCGTGAAGCGTCCGATTCTATCACTTGTCCCAGATGCGGAACCCGAATCCCGGTGGAAACATCTGTAAAAATCAAAGCAGAATAACCTTGATTTTAAACGCATCGATTTCGATGCGTTTACTTACATCAACAAACAACATTTCAAAGATCGACTTTGTCGTTCCCTCCGGCGGATTCGATCCGCAGCATCGGGCCTTTTCGGAGGGATTTCTTAATTTTGTGTCGTCAAACTAAAAATTAAGAAGCGTGAAACAGAAAATCGTAACTGTAATTACGGGCTTTAAAAGTTCAAATGATTGCCAAGTTGAATTTGAAACAAACATTGAAAAATGGCTTCAAGTCGGTTGGCAAGTAAAGCAAGTGGTTTCCACTACATTTCAACATCAGGCTTCAGGAACTGGGCGTGTAACACCAGTATTTGCTATCACCCTTCTTCTTGAGATGGAGTAAGCATTTTCTTAAAATTCTGTTCTTCTTTCCAGTCTCGAAACTCTTGCAGTTCTTCGATCGCTTTGCAATCGCCTTTGACGAACCTCATTACAAACGGGATTTCATTCAGGGAGAATCCAGTTTGTGCTATCAAATCGAATCTTAGCCTTTCTTCTTGTAAGTCTGAAATCATATTATCCGTTGAACAAGAGGTATCTTTGTGGAGCCAGCAGTAATATTCTCCACAAAAGTCGTTACAGGATTTTACGATTAGCAGCTTGTCTCTCCATGTATGGATTGGTGAGCTATAAATCCAGTCGAATAAACCTGTCTGAATAGGGCGTTTTGTGTCTATTGCTATCTTGACAAGCTGTCTTTTCAACCATTTCTTAAACAGTCGTTTCATATTCAGTCCTCCTTGTTGTTTTTCTTCCAAATGTTTTCCTGTATGTACCACAGCAGAAAGATGTTGCAGCACGTTGAAATCGCAAATGCGATGAATAGTAGTATGAATCCGATAGTCATATTTTATTCCTTCCTATTGGATTTGTCATCGCCCGTGTATTCGCTAATGAATTTGTCTAATGCGTCGATGCACTTGTCGGGTAATTGTGTTCCTTTCTCGTTTGATTTCAGGTAGTCTATTGTACCTCCAATACCACAAATAGCAAATGCTTCTTTTGTTGTAGGTACAAAAATTTGGAGCAGGCATGAAATGAAGAATATTGGAGCGAATATTTTAAACACCTTTTTTACAGTTTTTAGGCTACATTTTCCTTCATAATATGGATCAGACATAAAATATATCACCAATGATACAAATACAGCAATGGCAGAAAATATTGCGAAAAACATAGACGCTTTGTCTATCGCATCAAATCTCGTAATCCAGTATAACTCATTCATATTTATATCACATTTTAATTCTGATATTATCAATACATTCTCTAAGCGACGGCCTTTCCATGTATAGGCTATTAAGAAGTACGGTTTGCTGTCTAACGTTCAAATTTTTTATTGCACATGGTAAGCCTTTTTGTATCTCTTTGTCGGTAAGATCATTGACATACAGAGCTTTCACTATTTCACATTTTAGATCTGGATGCAGTACCTCTACAATCTTATATAATCCTTCTTTATATTCCGATGAATAAGTATTGTTTATTCCCAAACCGGATTTTTCGCTGTGTGATTTCTTTTTCCCGGTAAAATACTTGATTATAAAAATAGAGACAGTTGCGACGGCAAATATTCCAATTAAAGTAATCATGATTATTTGTTTTTGTAATTTTCCAATATTTTTACCAAACAAGGGTATTCTCTTTCTCCGCCATAATTTTCTATGATTGTCTCGATAATATCTCTGGCATCTTCTTTTGATTTTCTTGCATAGCCCTGTCCATTTAAGATGGTAATACTCCTCATTAAATGGTCAGATAATGGATACGAAAAGTCATTACGGCATTCTTTTATTGGAGAAATTAAACCGAATTGGGAATTTGATCGAATTTTATTGGCGAAAATGTTTCTGTCAACATAGTACAGTATCAACTTCCAACCGTAGTTATAATCTTGCTCGGGCAAAAGTTCTATATTTCTGTCATACTCACCCCAATACAGATAATCCGGAAGCCCCCGATCATCCAACAATAGCACTCCATATTTGAAATCACCCCAAGAGTTATATTCTTCCTTAAAATCAAAAATAACCCCAATCTTTTCTATATCTCCACTAATAATACGAACGAGAGATCCTTGCCGTAATGGAGATTGGTTTAGAGAATCATAGTTTTCTATTGATGAGAGTTTTTTTATATTATCCATAGCTTTACTTGTTATCGTTAGAAAGGAGTTCGGTTAGTTTGGAATCCAATGTTTCATGTTTCTCCAAGATCCAATAAAATAGGTCTTCCCCGATGATTATGTAGACTATTGGAAAGACAGGAATCGCAGCAATAAACGGTATTCCAAAGACAAGGAAAAGTAATATTCTCGCCAATCTGACAGCCATGTTTTTTAAGGTTCTCATAGTTTTATTTTTTGTCGGTTTCAAATATTAGTTTCTTTAATGCTTCGCTTACTACTTCTTTGACTATATCCGGATCCACGTTGGCAATAATTTCTTCTTCTGTCAATTCCATGAGTTTGCGAACATCAATGGAATGCATATCGGAATAACACTGAGAAAGGTCTATGATTTCTGCGCGTTTTAAATTTGAATCCGTTCCCGTTGAGGCGGTATCGCTTTTTTTCATCACGCAATCCTCGTTACATGCAAGTACGGTTTCTCCAATTTGGTCTTGAAAGACTTTCCGGTCGTTACTTGTACTTGCGATACTGTGCTTTTTACCGTATTCATTCTCGAACAAGGATCGGTGTGTGTATCTCCTATTTCCATGCTTTTGAGCACCGGCATTATCGGTTCTTTATCCATAATTTTCTTTTCAATTACCTATTGCCGTTATTGAAATTGCGTTTGATTCCCAATCTATATTGGTGGTGTAGTTGGAAATGTCAGCAGGCTTTTTCACGTTCTTCACGTAGCTAACCAATGATTTCGCGCTGTGGCATTCGCTCGGCTTTCCCAAAATAAAGGTCTTCGTCTTGCCCGGCTTGATATTCATAATGTCTTCTACTGAAACTTTCATGGACTTATTTATTTTATAAATACAAAGGCATGGTTTGCGAATTTTCGCTATATTTGCGATTAACAGTTGCGATAAGGAGCGAATTACACCCGCGCCCCATGCCTTGTTTATTTGTTTTATGATGCAAATATAAATAATTATCGTAATACTACGAATATATAGTACGATATTTAACGTATTTTATACGATTATGGATAAAAAAGATATTGGTTATAGACTTAAATCCTTTATAAAGGCGCAAGGGCTAACACAAAGTGTCATTGCGATGCAAATGGGTAAAACGCAGTCGGAAATATCAGAAATGATAAGTGGTAGAAGAAGATTTGAGCCACTTGCTACATATTTATGTGATAAATACGGAGCAAGTATGGATTATTTTATAAAAGGTGAGGAAAATAAACTAAGTGATATTATCGCAAATAATAATATTAGTGAAAATGGATTATCGCACGATGATAAAGTTCGGCTTCTTGATAAGTTGGAAATTCTATATGAAAGACACCAAGTCATTTTGAAAACGATAAGTGATGCAACTAAAGAGAGTGGCGATATATTAAAAGAAATCGCTGCGATAAATAAGTTGTTGATAGTTGGAACTCAAATTTAATATTCGTATAACATGAGAATTATGTGTGTTGTTGAGTTTTGAATAACAATCAAGGAGTATTGAGTTTTCTTGTTCTTATATTATTTGCCGTGTATATCTTGATATACAACATGAAAAGAGCAAGTAAATTCATTCCTTGTGTGAATATGATATTGTGCTTTAGCTTTTAGCATTTTTATAGGGTTGTTTTAAATATTAGATAGACATCTACAGGAGAAGAATAATGGTAGTAAATAAAATATATTATATAGTAAGATACATAATATCAATGTTAGCGGATATTATAAAATCATTGATAATATATTGGTTCCCATTTATTGCATTGATATTGTCTGCAATCGCGTTTTCTTATACTTATCATGCTAAAAATTCTATTCAATTTGAAAGCGGTGTTGATGGATATAATTTGCTAGTTACTATTTTGTCAATATTGGTAACTGTATTAATGGCATGGAATATTTATACAATAATTGATATAAAGTCTTTATCTAATAGGTTAGATGAATTTAGAAAAGATATAAATAGACAAATTGACCTTAAAATCAATTCTTTTAATAGAGATAGTGCAAAAGATATGGGAGTTATTGCTTCCATTACAATGGTTGTAAGTTCATCAAAAGTAAATGAAACGGACTCCTTAAAAACCATAATAGAAATGTATAAAGAGGTAATGTGTAATGAGAAATCTTTTGCATTAGTATATTGCATGGATGTTATTAAATGTATAATCGAGAACGATATTATCTATCATAAAATTGATAAGAAAAGGTTATTAATAAACATTTCAATAGAAACACTTAAAAATTTGCAGATACATACAATTAAATATTTTACAGATCATAAGAAGATGGTAGATCGTGTTTCTGAATTATTGTTCATGAAAATTGATAAATAAAATATTAAAGTAGATGTAATTAAAAAAGAGATTATGAAGAAACATTATCATGAGAAATTAAGATGCACGACTTATGCCGGAGAGGATTTCGGATTCAATGAGGACAAATCGTATGTGAAGTGTACAACTTGCGGACGTGAGCATTGGATACTATATGTAAGATAAAGCCATGAAAATCAAAAAGATTGTCAAAGTACTGGAAGAGGCAAAAGCCAATAATGGATTGGGGCGTGAAAGAGGAAATTTGCGGAAAGGAAACAGATAACGTTATTGCCTTTATAAAATCAAAGAAAGTATGTGTATGGACGACAAGCGGGAACATTATATCGGTAATAAAAGATAAGCACGCATCGCTCATAAAGGAGCTGGAAGGGAAGATGGGAGAGAAGCGATAAAATTAAAAGGATAGACTTAATGATATAAAGAGAATATGAGTATGGACGCTATGATCGACTGGGTAGAACCTGCGGCACATATTGCAACTGTTGGTGTTTTATTTATTTCTATATGGACATTGTCGAGAAATTCTTTTGACTCGATGTTTACCCAACTTTTGGCTAATCATAATAGCATTTATGAAAAAGTGTCTGCTGAGTATTTCCACAAGTTTTATGAAGAGTTCCAAAAAGAATTTAAATGTAGTAATTTAATACAAGCCAATGAGATAAGAACCTTTTATGGCAGATTCACATCGGATAAAGAAAATAATCTTAATAATACCTATTTGCAGGCATATTTCAAATTTATATACCATGAAATAACAGCCGTAAGGAAAGCCCGATTTATAGGAAAAAAGAAAAAGAAGTTTTATACTCGTCTAATACAATCACAGATGAGTAATGAAGAACTATTCTGTTATTTGATAAACCAAATAAATCATTGTTCAGGAAAAGACAAATATAAGAGTTTCCTCAGAAAAAAGAATTTCTTCAAAGATTTGTATAATTCGGAATATAGGAATGACTTAAATAAAATCAAAACGATTCTTTTAGAGCCTTTAATAAAAAAGAACTTATTGGACTAAAATGGAAGAAATAGAAAGTCTCTAAAACATAAAAACAAGAATATTATGATACGGATAATACAGAAAGAATCAAATAAAGACTTCTTTGTGCCATTTGCGGAAAATAGAGAGCAAGCACAAAGAATTTATTCTTCCGTTATGCAATATGTGAAAAGTACGCATCATATTGATGTTTTGGATTACAAAATTCAGAAAATAACTTATGTGTATGACAATTTCACCTATACGGAAGAAGTAGGTGATAAATCAAGAGAAACCGGTGAGCCTATTATTGCAATATTTATTGACAGAAACAAATGTTATATCTGTACAAATAATCATGGGGTGGCAAGGAATAGACCATTGGAATATGAGGCTGTCAGTTGTGAACTTTTTTCATTAAGGTGGTAATAGCTACCAATACTTCTATGAGTTCTTCCTCTTCTTGTAAAGACTTCGGAATGATGGATAATATGACATTCGCAGCCGATTCTTGGAATGGTGTCATGGCGGTTCCAGATGATGCCAGTTCTGTTTTTAGTTCATTCAGCCGCATACGGGCGATAAAATCCGGGCAGGTTTCAATAAGCGGTATGTTGAATGGTGCGTTCATTGGGTGATGTTTTGTGTAAAGATATAAAAATACCAAACAGATAGAAATATGACAATAGAAGAATTTAAAGAATACAATACTTCGGATAAGTAGATGAAGTCTGTTGTCCTTGAAGCTTTAAAGCAGGTTGTTTCTAATATCCCCGTCGAACTTGTCAAGCAAATGTTCCATTAGCCACACACGCTCTTTTCTGTCTAAATGAAAACGGCGATCGAGTTCTTTTTGAAGGAACTCTCCGAACTCTACTGTACGGCGGCGCAGGTAATTCCATTCACGCTCGTATTCTTCGTAGTTTTCATCATATAACAGGGGTATGGTCAGGGTTGAATTTGATAGTTTTTTGTAAATCTGTCATAGTGGTTATTAGATTTTGTTTAATAGGCTTGAATGAAAGATTGCAGGAATTGCCACATCCATTGCAACGGTATTGGGGCTTTTCGCCGAGTAGGAACATTTCGAGATAGCGGATAGGGTCTGTATCTTCGGGAAATGAAGTCGTCCATAAGCGTTTGTCCCGATATTTCTCTATTCCGTCCATAAGGACTATTCTTTCATAGTCTTCGGAGGAATAGTTCAGAAGTATTTCTATTTTATGGGTCATGGTAATATGTAGATTATGGATAAAGATAAAATATTTGAATCCTTTGCGATACGTGATTACGTGGAAATATGTAAAGGAATGAGGTACTGGGAGTTTGTAACATATTCACAAGAACTCTTGTGTAAGTTGGACGGATTGAATCTTTCAAAGAATGGCTTCTACAATGACAAGGTAGGTGTAATCCAAAGATTGAAAGACTTCATCAAGTACGCGCAGTATCATGTGGCTACTGATGGGGGCTATCCTGCCGGTGCTTCTCAATCTGATTTCGCCTATTGCGCTCAGATTCTTCAAGCACTCTATAAAAACCAGTCTCGCGGATAGGTCGGGCGAACTCGTAAAGTCGAGCGTCTAACTCCTCTATGATTTCCCTCCTTTTTTCTACCGTATAGGGGTCGTAGGGGAAAGAAGCCCGCCAAGACTGAATGTCGGTGATCTCGTTGAGGAGCATTTTTAATTGTGTCGTAACCTCATTGCACTTGCGGTTAAGTTCAAGTTCTTGACGCTCGTGGTAGGAAAGGGACGATACGCTGCTTTTTTTCATCACGGAGGTGATGGATTCCAATACAGCGATCATTTCATCGGCTTGCGAATTGGAAGCCGGGATATGCTCCAACACGGATTCGGCAACTGATTCTTGAAAAGGGGACATCTTGAACCCGGATTCTTCCATATCCCTTTTTAAGGATTCTGTGGTCGGTTTTGGAATGTAACGAGATTCGGTTTGAATGTTTGGGTTTTTATTCATAGACAAATATTTTTTGCAAATATATAATAATCGTACACTATGTCAAGAGAAGGAAAGGAAAAAGCAAGTGATACTCAGGAAAGGACAGTGGATCGTCTTGTCTTGTTTATCGACTATTTGCGGGCAAAGAATATTGTAAAAAACAAGTATGATTTTGAAAAACGTTGTAGTTTGGCTGTTGGTTATGTTTACCATACCTCGCTTAACAACTCAGGCAATCTGGGAAGCGATACGATTGCCCGCATTTGCAGAGAGTTTCCGGAATTGAATATAAGATGGTTGTGTACAGGTATAGGATCTATGGTGCTTCTGGAAAATGAGGTCGAGGCTCATTATAAGACGGCTTATGAGGCTGCTTGTAAAGAAATAGAGGCATTGAGGGCGATAATAGAAAAATTGGATTCTGCTCGTGAAAAAGAGGGTGAGTAACCATGAACCAGCTTGAATTGATACAAAGTAAAATAAGAAATATGTTATTTTACTTTACCTACTCAAAGTAAAATCTACGAGATACGCGGCCAGAAGGTAATGCTGGATTTCGACTTGGCGGAAATGTACGAAACGGAAACAGCCCAGCTTAAACGGGCTGTAAGGCGCAACATAGAACGCTTTGAAGGGGAGGATTTCATGTTTGAAGTAACACGCGAGGAACTTTCAAGATACCAAATTGGCACCTTGAACAAAGGAAGGGGTAGTAATATCAAGTATCTACCATTCGCTTTTACAGAATTGGGTGTAGCCATGTTCCTTATTCGGTGGTCTGCATGATTTCGCCGGAAAGATCCGTAAACTTGAAAAGATTAATCCATAAATAAGCGGCAAAAAAATTACCAAATTGTTGCAGGTAATAAAAATATTACCTATATTTGCAATACGATAATAAACATCGAGAATTTATGCCTACAATATTTATCCTTTTTGGTTTTCGATTTATGTTCTACGCAAACGACCATGAGCCTATTCATGTTCATGTGATAAAAGGCGATATAAGTGCGAAATTCTCTTTATTTCCTGTCGAATTGATAAAAAACAATGGTTTAAAACCGTCGGAAATAAAACTTGTCGAATCTGTGATAGAAGAAAACCAAGAGATAATATCGGAACATTGGAATGCATTCTTCAATAAAGCAAAATAGTAGGTTATGGAAAGTATTGTAATAGAAAAAGTTTGGATTACAGATTCGGCGGTATGGATTCGCACCGTTGAAGGGAAAGAGGCTTGCGAAAAATTTTCAGATTTTCCAAGACTAAAATACGCTACACAAAAGGAGCGTTTAAACTTCACTCTGAGCAAAGACGGAATACATTGGAATGATATTGACGAAGATTTGAGTTTTGAGGGCTTTTTTGCAAATAAAAAGACAAATACTTTATATAACTTATTTATCGCTCACCCTGAACTGAACGCTTCGGCGATTGCCCGGAGATTGGGCATATCTCAAAGCCTTTTTGCCCAATACATCAGCGGGACAAAGACGCCTTCTGCAAAACGAATGGAAGAGATTTTGGAATCGATCCGTTCTGTTGGACGGGAATTGGCCTCTTTGCACGTCGCATAAGCACTGTTGTGATACAAAACTCCTAAAATATTTAAGAATAAGATTTTTATGAAATAAACCCGTGTGCCGCCTGTTGGATATTAGCAACCATTACAAGTAATCGATATGGAAACAGCAAGGAAAATATATGCGCCTCATGAGTTGCAACCGTCAGAGCCTATACATCCGGGCGAAATGCTAAAAGACGAATTGGAGGCGCGGGGGATTTCACAACGGAAATTTGCCCAAACAATAGGCGTTTCTTATTCCGTACTTAATGAAGTCGTGAACGGAAAACGTCCTATAACCACAGAATATGCATTGAAAATCGAAGCGGCAACGGGTATAGATGCCGAATTTTGGCGGGGGCTGCAATCCGACTATGATATGCAAACAGCCCGGCGCGATAGTAAACTTTCTTCTATTTTAGAGAACATACGCAAAGTTGCGGCGGTTCTTTAAGATCTAAAAGTAGGTAAGGTTGCTTTGTGGTAGTTGTAAATTGATTTTTAATAGAATGGAAAGTCGAAATCTATCTTAAAAAGATGTTTTTGTGAGATACTATTGTTTGTATTTATCACTATTGGCTAATGAAATTCATATTGAATCTGTTTGATTGTGAAACCGAACGGATTTGTTTTTTTGAAAAAGATCATATTACCCAAACAACGTTCTCCGTATAAGCTATTTTTTGTGTTTTTTACCATAGAGTACCCAATCGATTACTTCGCGATTGGCTTCATCGATTTTTCTTTGATTGAAATTGATATAAATATCCGTAACACTATTTCCTCCATGCCCGAGTGCTGCCGCTATCGTTTCTTTTGGAATATCCAAATCTGCCGCTATTGTCGCCCAACTATGTCGCGCCCAATAGGTTGATATGCCGGGAAAGAGAGGCTCAAAAATCTTTTTCCCTCCCCGGCCTACACGCTCTACCTTTCCTATACGCTTCATTTCCTTGTTCATTCTTGAAACAAACGATTTATAGTCCGACCTGTTGTCCATGATATTAAGCAGATATTTTTCACCTCGATATTTGTTAATAATATCCATGGCCTCCGGTTCAACTTTGATAGAATAAAGCCTGTTCGTCTTTGCCCTATAATACTCTATCCTACCGTTGTTTATTTCCATGAGATTGCAAAGATCCACGATGTTTATGCCGACAAGAAAAAATATCAACTTAAACATATCAAGGTACTTTTCCGAATGTTCCTCAATAGGAGAGAATTGGAACAAAGTCCGAAGTTGGTCTACGGAAAGAGAACGTTTTGGCGTGGCAACAGGCCGTATTTTGAATTTACGGAAAGGATAGAACGTCGTTATCTCGTCATCGATGGCTTCATTGAATACGGCCCTTATGTTCCGTAAATGAATGTTCCTCGTATTTTTCGATTCTGTTTGGGCAAGGAAATTTTCAAAAGAAGTAAGCCAATCCTTTGTTATGTCTTCAAATTTCAGATTGCCCAAATTTTCAGCAAATGATTCCAGTCTCCTATATGTTTGCAGATATACGCTTTTTGTGCCTTTTTTCTCTTTCGAATCAATAAACGCTAAAAATCTATTGGCAAAAAAATTGTCCGTTGTATCCTCTTCCGGATTTATCTCTTTTAAAATACGGTTCTTTATCTGTGTGGCATCGCACCCGTTTAGTTCACCGGAAGCAGCAATTTTCATCAATAACGATTCAATCTCTACCACTCTTCGGGAGATGACGTTATTTAATACTTGCTTGTCCGGCCTATTTTTAATTTTATTTGAAATGCCGTCCCACTGATCCGGCATAATAGATACGCCAAGCGATATAAAAGCGGTTTTATGCTTATGCCGTATAGCTAATTTTAGAGGAGAGGGCGATTCCCCTTTTGTTGAACGTGTATCGAGATAAAAATTTATACTTGCCATATCGCCTATTTACTTGCACGCATATTTGCACGCATATCGATACACAAATATACATAATAGGACAAAAAGAGACAAAATAAGGTATGTTTTTGTCCTATTTTTAACAAATGAAAGAATAA
>ENA-OURU01003549-OURU01003549.1-human-gut-metagenome-genome-assembly--contig:-NODE-3549-length-12718-cov-2.106847_pt1 | contig 12718 bp, 9 predicted proteins | sample MGYA00242137_ERZ509064 | MGnify/ENA primary metagenome ERZ509064 (study PRJEB26280, sample SAMEA2338777) | human gut metagenome | biome: human gut; feature: human-associated habitat; material: faeces...
AAATCAAAGCGGGGGAAAAGCTGCCGTCACTCAGGTCACTGTCTCAAAGCCTTGGCATAAGCATCACCACCGTGCAGCTGGCCTACAATCAGCTGCTGGTGGAGGGTTATACGGACAGCAGACCTCAGTCGGGATACTATGTCTCCCAAGGCTTCTACGCAGGTTCTGAATCGTCTTTAAAGCCGGAACCAGCCTTAGCCCAGACTTCCCTTGACAGCGAGGAAGCCCCTCCATATATATATGACGAGTGCTGCTTTGATTTCAACAAATGGAAAAAATGCAGCTCCACGGTTTTCAACGAATACTATGACCGTCTGCTTTATGAAAGCGACCCGCAGGGCGAGAAAGCTCTCAGGGTGGAAATATCCAAATATCTCTATTCTTCAAGAGGCGTAACCTGCACTCCCGCTCAGATCGTCATAGGCGCCGGAACGCAGCAGATCACGGGACAGCTTTGCAGGATACTTTCCAGGCTGAACATAAATCACGTTTCCCTTGAAGATCCGGGATACCTGCCTGTACAGAACATGTTCAGGGACAGTGGTTTCACATCTTCGCACATCCCTGTGCGCAAGGACGGAATAGGTATAAGCAAGCTTCCTGTCAACATACCCTCCGCCGTTTATGTGAGTCCCTCCAATCAATTCCCCACCGGCACCGTCATGCCTGCAGGCAGGAGATACCAGCTGCTGGACTGGGCTAAAGCCAACGGCAGCATAATAATCGAAGACGACTACGACAGCGAGCTGCGCTATTTCGGCAAGCCGGTTCCTGCGCTGCAGAGCCTGGATGCGTCGGAAACAGTGGTCTATCTCGGCTCTTTTTCTTCAACTCTATTTCCGGCAATCAAAATATCTTACATGGTTCTGCCGCTTTCCATGGCGAAAATCTTTGAGCAGATAAAGGGCCGTTACACACAGACCTGTTCCAAGGCGGAACAGCTTACTCTGGCGATCTTCATGGAAAGGGGCTATTACAGTACCGGCATACGCAAACTCAGGAATCTTTATTCTCAAAAACTCCAGACTGCGGTCAGCGCTCTTTCCCGCTTCGGTAAGGGGAAGATAGACGCCCTCGACACTCAGTCCGGCATAAATTTAATTATAAAAGTCAATTCCAAAAAAAATTCCGCTGAGCTCTGCTCTCTGGCAAAGTCCATCGGAATTCAGATGATACCTGTATCAGATATTTCGGACCAGGAAACGGGCGCGCTGATCTTCTATTACAACCGCCTGCCGCTTCCTGAAATCGAAGCTTCGATAGAGAGGCTGATCTCTGTCTGGGGCCTGGAAAACGCCTAGCCCTCAAAGAATCTGCCCGGAGCCTGCTTTGAAAATCGCATGACCCGCGAGCCTGCCTTGCTCCGGAGCCGTCCCACCCCGGGAAATTGCATAAGCCCCCGTATCCGCCACGGACTTTTAGGACGCTTTAAACTCGTCCACGTTGATGACGGTAACTTCTCCGTCCACATCAACGATGATTCCTCCGACGCCTGGTGTTTGTTCTATCAGGGCGGCGGCTTTTTCCTTTCCTATGGCTAGGCACGTGGTGGAAAGGCCGTCGCAGTCGGCGGATGTTCCTCTTTCCCCGATTATCGTGACTGCCAGCAGATCAGTATCCACCGGGAATCCTGTATCGGGATCCAGCACGTGATGATATCTTACTCCGTCCACCTCAAAATATCTCTCATAAGTTCCCGAAGTGACCACCGTTTTGTCGCTGCATGGAACGGTCCCCAGAAGCTCTCCGGTTTCCGATGTCGGCGAAGCCACTCCTATGGAAAAGTCCGTCGATTCCCCGCCGTCCATGGCGCTCGCTTTCTGCCCTATGACGACTATATTTCCGCCCAGATCCACCACCGCGCTGGTCACACCATTATCTTCAAGATAAGCAGCGACTTGATCTGCTATATACCCCTTCGCTATGCCTCCCAGGTCGAGGTGCGCCTGACTGTCTGCCAGCCTGACTCGGTTTCCGTCGATTTCCACCTTAGTGTAATCCACATGCTTTGCCGCTTCCGCCAGTTCTTCTCCATCAGGAATAACGCCTGTCTTCTCCCCCTGCTCGTTTTCTCCGTGGAAATCCCAGAGTTCTGTAACGTCCCCTATAGTTATATCAAAGGCTCCCCCTGAGACTTTTCCGTACTCAAGGCCCTTTCCTATCACCTCGATAGTGCAGTCTTTAACTTCTACCCAGTTGCCTACCGCGTTATTTATGTTATATATGTCGCTTCCCTCGATGGTCTTGCTGAGGATTTTTTCATAATCGTCGCAAAGCTTGTACGCGTCTGTTATCAGCATCAGCGCCTCTTTTTCGTTCTCCTCATCGCTTTTCTCCGCTGCCCCGTCCATGGAATATATGGTTATGGAGCACAGCGTATCCAGATGAAAGCTGCTTTTGCTCACGCCTTGATTGCTGTTTGAGCCATTTGGGGCTTGGGAGTTGCAGGCAAGCTGTGGTATAATAAGTATTGTCACGAGACATAAAATCGTCAGAATTTTTTTCATGAAGATTTACCTTTCAGATTTGGAGTTTATTATGATCAAAAAAGCGGATATCGCTCTTTTCTTTATAATTTTAATAATCGGCCTGGCCGTGTCTTATTTCACTTTTACCGGCAGCCAAGCCGGCGATCAGGTTAAAATAACTGTCGCAGGCCAGCTTTACGGCACGTACCCTCTTAACGAGGACAGGGAAATTGAAGTGGCTCAAAACGGTCATCTAAATAATATTATCATAAAAGACGGTGTCGTTTCAATGGCTTCTTCCGACTGCAAAAATCAAATCTGTGTCAACACCAGGCCAATTTCCCACACTAAGGATTCAATCGTCTGTCTGCCCAATAAGGTCATGGTAGAAATAGAGGCCAGAAACGGAGGAGGTGATGTCGATGTCATCACCGGCTAAACAGGGACACAGAGGAGCCAAACTCACCAGAGACAAACGCGGTGGAGCCAAACTCACCAGGAACGAACACGGTGATATCTGTAACGGCGCCAACGACCGCAGCGGCGACGTACTTGCCAACGCCAACGCCAACGACCGCGGCGGCGACATACTCACCAACGCCAACGCCAACGACCGCGGCGACACCAACGGACAAGATGGAGCCACGTGCGACGAAAAACATGCAGACAACCTCCGCCAAAACCCGCACAGTGCTGACAATGCAGACAAGCTGGACAGCCGCTGTGAAAACCCACGCAGTGCGGACAATGCAAACAGGACGGACAGCCGCTACGCGCTCCGCACGAAAAGGCTGGCTCTGAGCGCCATACTGGCGGCCCTAGCTATGATTTTATCCTATATCGAAGCTTTGATACCTATGCCCATACCGATTCCCGGAATCAAACTTGGCCTCGCCAACCTGATTATAGTAATCGCCATATACAGACTGGGCTTCAAATACGCTTTTATAATAAACTGCGTACGCATACTGACTGCAGGCCTCCTTTTCACAGGCCTCTTCGGCGTGATATACTCCTTTGCTGGCGGCGTACTTAGCATATTGATAATGTATGCCCTGTACAAGACAAAGCTTTTCAGCATCGTGGGAATAAGCATGGCCGGCGGTGTGGCTCACAATCTCGGGCAGCTGATAACTGCATGTCTGATAATGTCCAACATCAGACTGATGTCGTATTTTGCCGTACTGCTCTTCTCCGGAATGATAAGCGGCATACTTATCGGCATTGCTGCATCTCTCCTGCAGGATAAACTGCCCCACTTGAAGCTTTAATGCTGCCGCACCTGAAACTTTAACCGTCACATCTGAAGTTTTAGCTGCTGCCAGGGCAGCCGAAAGGATGGAATCCATTATGCGAAGAATCATGAAAATCTATTTCAGCCCTGCCGGAACTACTAAAAAAGTATGTTCTGCCGCTGCAGATACTATGGCCTCAGAGCTTGGCCTCCCGGCAGAAACATTTGATTTTACGCTGCCACAGGCGCGGCAAACTTTTCCGGAGCTTTCTTCAGAAGATCTGGTCATTTTCGCTGTGCCGACATACGCCGGAAGAGTTCCCAACGTGCTGCTCAAATATCTCGATACTATCAAAGGCGGCGGCTCTAAGGCGATCGCTCTCGTAACTTTCGGCAACAGAAATTTTGACTCTTCATTGGCGGAGCTATGCGATATATTGAACAAACATAACTTTCAAGTCATCGCCGCAGGTGCGGTAAGCTGCCAGCACGCTTTCTCCGACACGCTCGGCAAAGGTCGGCCGGACAGTGAGGATATGGCGGAAATATGCGGTTTTATTCATAAGGTTTACCATAAGCATTCCGAGTCATGCTCCGCCTTAGACACTGCCGACATTCCTGCCATCAGAAATGTTTCCGGGGCCGCAGTCTCACCCGATTCCTACGGAGGTTATTATCAGCCACGCGACAAAAATGGCAATCACATAGATATAAGAAAAGTGACGCCCAAAGTTTCGGACAGCTGTACGAACTGCGGCCTGTGCTCCGGCGTCTGCCCCATGGGGTCGATCTCGGCTGATGATCCTCGCGTGATGACAGGCATATGTATAAAATGCAACGCCTGCCTGAAGAATTGTCCAGCTTCAGCAAGGTATTTTGATAATGCCGGTTATTTATATCATAAGACCGAACTGGAAGATATGTATTCCCGCAGAGCGCAAAACAGCTTTTTTCTTTGATGAATTTTCATATCGGCGTAGGACATCTCCGCGTCCGGTTGCTCGTTTTCCGCTGTCGACAGGCACTTCCCGTCATTGCGCCATATATGCCGAGAGACTCTTATCCTTCCCAGTCCCGAAAAATCCACATGAATATCAAAAGGCACATCTTCGATACTAGTCAGCAATGAAGATGTACCTTATTTTTTATCCATCCAGTCTGCCCGGTGGGTTTATGTATATTGAAATTTTTTCTTTTTCTGTCACTCTGTAAACTTAACCAAAGTCTTTCCCTGCGATTCGGCAAACAGTTGTGGCTTACGCCTCGTTTTTGCTTTGTCAGTTCTTTCGCCGATTATGCTTTGAAAAACATCGCTATAATCTCTCTTCCCGTCCCGTAATCATCGCGCCAAACAGCGTCTTTTGACAGGCGGTCGCCCAGAGCGTTGTACCATCCGCCAAAGCTGTAGCCCTCATCAGGATAGGCAAAATACTGCTGCCCCTCTTCAGGACTGTATTTTAATCCCACGCTTCCTCCCCTGCCTGCTTCTATGCTGAGCAACTCACTGCTGATGACTTCGTCTTCTCTCGCCTTGAATTGCCGCATCAGAAGTTCTGTTTCGTCTATATCTGGGTAAGAATCTGCGATGTCGGCCGGAAAAACAGGCGTGGTCGGTGCCATTGCCGAGCCTGCCGCTGAGTCCGCCGCTGAGCCCGTTGCTGAGTCCGCTGTTGAGCCCGTTGCTGAGTCCGCTGTTGAGCCCGTTGCTGAGTCCGCCGCCGGATCTGTGTCTAAAGCGGCGGCCAAGTCCGCTGTTGAGCGCGCCGCATGCTCTGCGGCAGCAGGCGCAAAGCCTCTTATATATTTTAAAGGATTACCCGTGCAGTCGAAGATCTTTATCTTTCTATTATTTGATAAGTCTATTTTCTCAAGACGATTGTTCTGCACATAAAGCTCTGTTATATCTCTTCCCTTTGAAACGTCCAGCTTAGCAAGACCGCTGTCGTTGAAATTCACCTTTTCTCCCATATCTTCTCCTCCAGAATTTGCAATTTTTACAAGTATTATACCACAATATAAATCTGTCAAAGTGGTTCAATGAACCCTGCCTTGCGGCAACGCCGAACAATATGATTATTGGGTTCATTATAACGCCCTCCAGTCAGTCAAACGGCGTTTCAGTGTCCGCTTCTTCCCGGCGCAGCTGTTGCAATCCTCTGCGGACCATTCTACTATGGGACATTCTACTATACAAAACGCGCCTAAATGTCTGGCTCTGCCGGTCAAATAGACGCGCATATAACTTGTCTCACTGTGTCGCGTATCACAATCACTGTGTCGCGTATCACTGTGTCACATATCACTATCCGTATATCACAGTGTTCTCTTAGTCCGTGTAGTTATCGAAATACCCTTGGATATAGATAAACGGAGTTCCTTTGTCACCGGAGCCTGACGTGAGGTCGCAAAGTGAACCGAGCAGGTCGGTCAGTCTCCTCGGAGTAGTTCCCTCGGTAACCATCTGACCTACCAGATTATCGTCTTTCTCACGGATAGCCGCTTCTATGGCCTCTTTCAAGTCGTCTCCTCTCAGATGAGCGAAATCGTTGTCGGCCAGATACTTGAGCTTGAGCTCGTTAGGCTGCCCTTTGAGGCCGCTGGTAAATCCAGGCGATACAACAGGGTCTGCCAGCTCCCATATCTTTCCTACAGGGTCTTTGAAAGCTCCGTCTCCGTAAACCATGACTTCCACGGTCTTCCCCGTTCTCTCCCTGATGTCTGCCTGCACGCCCTCGACGAATTCCTGGCAGTTGACAGGAAAGAGCTTTATCATATCCTCAGTGGCCTTATTTGAACCCAGGATTCCGTATTCCGGATTATATCCCGAGCCGTTTACAGGAGCATTCAGTATGTCGTCCATGCCGATGACAACATCGCCGCCTGCTTCCTTGATGATTCTCTTGGTGCGAGCGCGCGTATGGATATCAGCACAGATTACCTTATCGGTATAATCAAGTATCTTCTTAGGATTATTGGCGAATACGATTTGAGCTTCCGCCCCCTCTTCTTCAATCAATTCTTTATAGTAATTGACATAATCCATGTCGGTGAAAGTATGGCGCGATTTGCCGAAAGTCTCCTCGAATTCCTCCTGAGAAAGCACATCCGTATAAGGATTGATGCCTTTGGAATCGAGCAGATCTATATCCAGAAGATGATTTCCCACCTCGTCGCTCGGATAGCTGAGCATAACCACTACTTTCTTACTGCCTCTGGCTATTCCCCTCAGACATATGGCGAATCTGTTTCTGCTGAGTATAGGGAAAACGACTCCCACAGTACCGCCGCCCAGCTTGTTCTTTATATCCTCTGCAAGCTGCTCCTTGGTAGCGTAGTTGGACTGAGCGCGGGCTAGGATTGATTCGGTGACAGCCAAAACGTCTTTGCTGCCTATCTCAAAGTCTCCGCCGTCGATGCATGCCATCAGAGTGTCAACGACTATCTTTCTCAGATCGTCTCCTTCTTTGATTATCGGTCCGCGAAGTCCTCTCGAAACTGTACCTATTCTTCTTTCCATTTATCATCATCTCCTTGCAATAGTGTAATACCATTTCAAAAAATACTCTTTATTATATTACTTCATCAGAGGTCATGTCAATATCAGGAAGCAATATTATTTTAAATATTTGACGGCAGTTTTATTTGAAATATTTGACGGCTGACTCAAACATCTTCATATCGAATGTGCCCGGAACATTCTTATAGAGCCCGTAGCCTATTCTTTCCGAATGTCCCATCTTGCCCAGAACTCTTCCGTCAGGTGAAACGATTCCCTCTACTGCCCAGTCGGAGCCGTTGGGGTTGAACTGTATATCGTTTGTCGCCTCGCCGTTCATATCGACGTACTGGGTGATTATCTGTCCGTTTTCTGCCAGCTCTTTCAAAAGCTCAGGACGCGCGATGAATCTTCCCTCTCCGTGGGAAATAGGCACCGTATATACGTCGCCTACCTTGACCTGCGAAAGCCAAGGCGAATTGTTTGACGCGATTCTCGTTCTCACCAGCTTGGACTGGTGGCGGGAAATCTTGTTGTAAGTCAGCGTAGGGGAAGTTTCGTCTGGAGTCAGAATCTTTCCGAAAGGCACGAGACCGAGTTTTATCAGCGCCTGGAAGCCGTTGCAGATACCTGCCATCAGCCCGTCACGGCTCTCCAGTAACTCTGTCACCGCTTCCTTTATCTCTTCGTTTCTGAAGAAAGCCGTTATCAGCTTGCCTGAACCGTCCGGTTCGTCGCCGCCGGAAAAGCCTCCCGGTATGAATATGATCTGGCTCTTACGCACTTCTTCGGCGAAGAGCGAAATTGACCTGGCCACATCGGCCGCCGTCAGGTTGTTGAGCACGAAGATTTCCGTCTCTGCTCCTGCCTTGGCAAAAGCTTTGGCCGAATCGTACTCGCAGTTGGTTCCAGGGAAAACAGGAATCAAAACGCGAGGCTTGGCTGTCTTGACCGAGGCAGCGAAAGTTTTTTTCGTTTCGCAGGAAATGTTCTGCGGCTTCTCGCCCCCTGTCTTGATGTTGCAAGGGTAAACAGGCTCCAGCTTGTCCTCGTATATACCGCATATCTCGCCTAAGTCCACAGCTTCTCCGCCCTTCGAGATTTTTCCGTCGGCAGTGGTCTTGCCTATGAGAATACATTCAAAGCTGTCTGCGCCGTTGTCGCTGCAGCCTGCTCCGCCGGATTCACACTTGCCGCCGCTCTCGTCACAGCCGCGGCAATCATCGCCGCCAGGACATCCGCTGCCTTCTCCCATTTCAATTACAAAAGAACCATAATCATAACCGAAGATTTCCTCATCGCTCAAAGCGCCGCTGTAAGCAAACCCTATGCCGTTACCCATGGCCATTTTGAGAATTGCTTCCGCCACGCCGCCGTAAGCAGGAGTATAGCAGGCCTTTGCCGAGCCGTCTCTCATGAGGGCGGTCACTTTATCGAATACCGCCTTGAGGGAATCTCCTGTAGGTAATCCCTTGTCATTTTTAGCAGGGCGGATAAGATACACATCGTGTCCTGCCTCTTTGAATTCAGGTGATATTATATTGTCCACATTTTCTGCCGTCACCGCAAAGGAAACCAACGTCGGAGGAACGTGTATATTCTCGAAAGTTCCGCTCATGGAATCCTTTCCGCCTATTGCTCCTACTCCAAGCTCCAGCTGAGCGTCGAGGGAGCCGAGAAGAGCCGCCAGAGGATTTCCCCATTTCTTCGGATCCTTTCCCAGCTTCTCAAAATATTCCTGGAAAGAGAGATAGACCTGGTCAAAGGCTGCGCCCTGCGCCACCAGCTTGCAGACCGACTCGACCACAGCCAGATATGCTCCGTGGTAAGGACTCTTTTCAGTTATGAACGGATTGTATCCCCAGGACATCAGACTGCATGTCTTAGTGTCGCCCTTTTCGAGGGAGACCTTGTTTACCATGGCCTGTATCGGCGTCCTCTGGTATTTGCCGCCGAAAGGCATAAGCACCGTTCCTGCGCCTATGGTAGAGTCGAATCTCTCGGAAAGGCCCCTCTTTGAGCACACGTTCAAGTCTGAAGCCATGGCGCTGTAATTATCTGCAAAGGAGCCTTTGCCCTCTCTGCCGTAATCGCCGAGAGGAGAGGTCTCCACGTTTACATGCTTTTCCGCTCCGTTGGAATTTAAAAATTCTCTCGAAATATTCACTATATTCTTGCCCTGCCAGTGCATGGAAAGCACAGGCTCGGCCGTTACTCTGGCCACCACCGTGGCTTCCAGGTTTTCGCCTCTCGCGAGGGCGCAGAACTTTTCAACGTCTTTTTCAGCCACCACTACGGCCATTCTTTCCTGCGATTCGCTTATGGCAAGTTCGGTTCCGTCCAATCCCTCGTACTTCTTAGGGACTTTATCCAAATCTATTTCCAGGCCGTCGGCCAGTTCTCCTATGGCGACGGAAACTCCGCCGGCGCCGAAGTCGTTGCAGCGCTTTATCAGCTTTGAAGCGTCAGGATTTCTGAAAAGTCTCTGCAGCTTCCTCTCTTCAGGAGCGTTTCCTTTCTGAACTTCAGCTCCGCAGCTCTCAAGGGAAGAAGCGTCGTGTGACTTGGAGGAGCCGGTCGCTCCGCCGCATCCGTCTCTTCCCGTCTTTCCGCCTAAGAGAATGACTCTGTCTCCTGCTTTAGGAACTTCTCTTACCACATTCTCGGCAGGAGCCGCTGCGATTACTGCTCCTATCTCCATCCTCTTGGCCACGTAGCCCGGATGATAAAGCTCGTCCACCTGTCCTGTAGCCAGTCCTATCTGATTGCCGTAGGAACTGTAGCCAGCCGCTGCCGTGGTAACCAGCTTGCGCTGAGGCAGCTTGCCTGGGATTGTCTCCGAAACGGGTACGAGGGGATCGCCGGCTCCCGTGACGCGCATGGCCGCATAGACGTAGCTTCTTCCTGAAAGAGGATCTCTTATGGCTCCGCCCACGCAGGTGGCCGCGCCGCCGAAAGGCTCTATTTCAGTCGGGTGATTGTGAGTTTCATTTTTGAAGAGAAGCAGCCAGTCCTCTTCTCCCTTATCAGTATCTACTTTTATCTTTACTGTGCAGGCGTTGATTTCGTCCGATTCATCCAGGTTTTTCATCTTGCCCTGGCTCTTGAGCTTTTTGACTGCTATGGTGCCTATGTCCATCAGCGTCACAGGCTTGGTTCTGCCCAGCGACTTTCTGACTTCCATGTATCTGTCGAAAGCTTCCTGCAGAGTTTCATCTTCAAATTTTACATTGTCGATGACCGTATTGAAAGTCGTGTGGCGGCAATGGTCTGACCAATAGGTGTCTATCATCTTGATTTCCGTGATGGTCGGATCTCTGTCCTCATCTTTGAAATACTGCTGGCAGAACTTGATGTCAGCCAGGTCCATGGCCAGTCCTCTGTCTGCGATGAACTGAGCAAGCTCATCTTCGCTCAGGCGGCAAAAGCCCTCCACGGTCTCGACCGAGTCAGGTACTTCATATTCGCTTACAAGAGTTTCAGGCAGATCCATATCGGCTTCCCTCGACTCCACTGCGTTGATAACGTATTTCTTTATGGCTTCTCTGTCTTCGTCGCTCAGCTTGCCGTAAAGTGCGTAAACTTTGGCCGTCTTCACATCAGGTCTTTCACCTCTTGAAATGATCTGTATACATTCGGCAGCAGAATCAGCCCTCTGATCGAACTGACCCGGCAGGTATTCCACTTCAAATATGAAATTCGCCTCCGGCAGCTCTTTAGTCACGTTGTCAAGCTGAGGTTCTGAAAATACCGTATCCACGGCGTAATCGAACAGCTCTGCGGAAAGGTTCTCCGCATCGTATCTGTTGAAAAGCCTTACATTTTCAAGTCCTCCTATCTGAAGCAGTTCTTTTATATCGTTTTTCAAAGCCTGAGCTTCGTTGTCGAGGCCTGGCTTTTTCTCCACGAAAATTCTGAAAACCATACTTAGCTCCTTTCTGCCATCAGGGCGCGCTTTCCTATATCTTTTCTGTAATATGCGTTTTCAAAGCTTACGCTGCTGACAGTTTCGTAGGCGGCGTCTATCGCCTCCTTGAGGGTGGCTCCCGTTTCAGTCACGCCTAAAACTCTGCCGCCTGAGGTGACCAGTTTGCCCTCTTCTATCTTGGCTCCCGCCACGTATATGTTCTTGTCCGCAGGCATGGTTATCTCAAAGCCTTTTTCGTATTTCACCGGGTATCCGGCAGAAGCCATAACTACGCATGCGGCATATTCGTCTTTAAACTTAACCTCTGCCTTATCCAGCTCTTTATCGTAAATCTTCAGCATTATATCCAGCAGGTCGCTTTCCAGAAGCGGGAGAACCACCTGAGTCTCAGGGTCTCCGAAGCGGCAGTTGTACTCTATGACTTTAGGACCTTTTTCTGTGAGCATCAGGCCGAAGTACAGACAGCCGGAAAAGCTTCTGCCCTCTTTGTTCATGGCCTCTATCGTAGGCTTGAATATGGTCTCCATGCAAGTCTTTGCTATATCGTCAGTGTAATACGGGTTAGGGGCTACAGTTCCCATTCCTCCGGTGTTGAGGCCCTTGTCTCCGTCCAGCGCCCTCTTGTGGTCCATGGAGGAAACCATTGGAACTACGGTCTTACCGTCGGTGAAGGAAAGCACCGAGACTTCCGGTCCCGTCAGGAACTCTTCCACCACCACCTTGTTTCCGCTGTCTCCGAAAGCCCTGTCGCCCATTATGGTGTTAACAGCGGCCACAGCCTCTTCTCTGGTTTCTGCAATTATGACTCCCTTACCGAGGGCAAGGCCGTCGGCCTTTACCACCACCGGCACGAGACAGGTCTTTACGTAGTCCATGGCCTTATCCATGTCGTCGAAGGTCTCGTATGCAGCGGTGGGGATTCCGTACTTCTTCATCAGGTCCTTGGAAAATGCCTTGCTGCCCTCTATGACAGCGGCCTTTTTATCAGGCCCGAAGGTCTTTATGCCTGCCGCTTGCAGAGAGTCTACGGCTCCCAGCACCAGCGGGTCGTCGGGAGCCACCACGGCAAAGTCTACGCCGTTTTTCACGGCAAAATCCGTTATGGCTTCTATATCCTTGGCTCCTATGTCCACACAGGTGGCGTCCTTTGCTATTCCGCCGTTGCCCGGCAGTGCGAATATCTCTTCTACTCTCTCGTTTTCTTTTATCTTCTTTATAATGGCGTGCTCTCTTCCGCCGCCGCCTACTACCATTACTTTCATATCTGCCTCCCGGAGTTTAATGATGGAAAAGTCGTATTCCCGTCATGGCCATCACCATGCCGTATTTGTTGCAGGTATCTATGACATTGTCGTCTCTTATAGAGCCGCCCGGCTGAGCTATGTAAGTAACTCCGCTCTTGGCCGCCTCTCGATGTTGTCTCCGAAGGGGAAGAAGGCGTCTGAGGCGAGACATACGCCCTTAAGCCCCGCAAGATATTCTCTCTGCTGAGCCCTGTCAAACTTCTCCGGCTTCTCTGTGAAGAGCTGCTGCCAGTTTCCCTCTCCGATAACGTCTTCAAAATCTTCCGAGAGATAAACGTCTATGGCGTT
>ENA-OURU01003553-OURU01003553.1-human-gut-metagenome-genome-assembly--contig:-NODE-3553-length-12705-cov-23.702055_pt1 | contig 12705 bp, 15 predicted proteins | sample MGYA00242137_ERZ509064 | MGnify/ENA primary metagenome ERZ509064 (study PRJEB26280, sample SAMEA2338777) | human gut metagenome | biome: human gut; feature: human-associated habitat; material: faeces...
CCAAGAAGACGACGGATTTCGAGTTCAATGTGACGAACAACATCGTGCAGAAGGAGCGCTTCCGCTACTTCATCAAAGTGCCGGAGCTGGCGGCGTTCTACAACGAGATAACGGACTACCGCACGGCAGAGGATGTGGGCGTGGACCGTCCGCACAAGAACGAGATACTGCACAACATACCTCCCACGCCCGACCAGGAACATTTCATCAAACGGCTGATGGAATTTGCCAAGACGGGCGACGCCACGCTGCTGGGACGCGGGAAACTGTCGGAAACGGAGGAAAAGGCGAAGATGCTCATCGCCACGGACTACGCAAGGAAGATGGCACTGGACATGCGCATGATAGACCCGGCATATGAAGACCACCCGGACAACAAAGCGAGCCACTGCGCAAGGATGATAGCGGAATACTACCGCAGGTATGATGCACAGAAAGGAACGCAGTTCGTGTTTTCGGACCTGGGGACGTACCAGTCGGGACAATGGAGCGTATATACCGAGATAAAGCGCAAGCTGGTGGAAGACCACGGCATACCGGCACACGAGATACGCTTCATACAGGAATGCAAGAGCGAGAAGTCAAGGAAAGCGGTGATCGAAGCGATGAACGAGGGATATGTGCGCGTGCTGTTCGGCTCGACTTCGATGCTCGGCACGGGCGTGAACGCCCAGCGCAGGGCGGTGGCCATCCACCACCTGGACACGCCGTGGCGTCCGTCCGACCTCGCCCAGCGTGACGGACGGGCGGTGAGAAAAGGCAACGAGATAGCGAAGCTGTATGCCGACAACCGGGTGGATGTCATCATCTATGCGGTGGAAAAATCACTGGACTCGTACAAGTTCAACCTGCTGCACTGCAAGCAGACGTTCATCAGTCAGCTGAAGAGCGGTGCGATGGGCGCGAGAACCATAGACGAGGGAGCGATGGACGAGAAGTCGGGCATGAATTTTTCGGAATACATGGCGATACTGTCGGGAAACACCGACCTGCTGGACAAGGCGAAGCTGGAGAAGAAGATTGCCTCGCTGGAGGGTGAACGCAAGTCCTTCAGCAAGGGCAAGCGCGAGTCCGAACTGAAACTGGAGGGAAAGACCGGAGAACTGAGGAATAACCAGGCCACCATAGCCGCCATGACGGAGGACTGGGAGAAATTCACCGCTACCGCCCGGACAGACCAGGAAGGCAACCGGCTGAACCTGCTCAGGATTGACGGGCTGGATTCCACCGACGAGAAGACAATCGGCAAGCGCCTGCAGGAGATAGCCAGGAATGCCACGACAGGCGGACAGTACAAGCGAGTGGGCGAACTGTACGGCTTCCCCATCGAGGTGGTCAGCGAAAGGACACTCAAAGACGGGCTGGAGTTCTGCGACAACCGATTTGTGGTGGCGGGCAACTACAGGTACAGCTACAACAACGGGCATCTGGCGATGGCTGACACACACGCCGCCGCCATGAATTTTCTGAACGCACTGGAGAGGATACCGGGTATCATCGACCAGTACAGGAAGAAGAACGAAGTGCTGGAGCGTGAAATTCCGCAGTTGCAGGAGATTGCCGGAAAGACATGGAAGAAGGAGGACGAGCTGAAACAGCTGAAGTCCGAACTCGCCGCACTGGACCGCAAGATACAGCTGGAGCTGGCTCCGCCGACGCCGGAAAGTACGGAAGAGAACCGGCAAGGCAGCGAGAAGAAACAGACGGAACAGCAGCCGGAACAGCAGACGGAAAGCCCGCACGCGGACTTCGTGCGCAGCCATCTGGTTATCGGAAGACCGGGGCTGACGGAACCGAAGGGCATGAAGCTGTAGTTCCGCATTGTCCGGTAATGACCACGGGCGACTGCCTTTGCATGAAGCGAGGCGGCCGCCCGTACTTTTTTCAATGAAGAAATGTATTACAAGACATCCGTGTTATTTTATGACAATAAAAAAACACTGGCATACAAATGTTTGAAAAGAGAAAATCCGTATCTTCGTAACTGAAACAAAAATGGATGCGTATGTTTACAAACAGGGAAGAAGTATTGGAAAAGGCCTTGCAGGTATTCGCCAAAATGAATTATGAGAAAGCAACCCAGATGGAAATAGCCAAAGCCTGCGGCCTGTCAAAAGCCGGACTGGTGTATTATTTCCCGTTCAAACAGGATTTGTTCGTGGCAGTTGTGGACAAATATGTATTCCATACCCAGCAGTTGGAAAACAAGTTCCAATTTACAGCAGGTTCGTTCCCGGAGTTTATCGACCAGTATATAGCCGGAGTGGAAAGAACCATGAACAACCTCGGACGTCTGCTTGATAACAGTAATCCATACGGGTGCAGCTTCAATTTTTACTATTACCATCTGCTGATGCAGGTACGGTTATATTATCCCAATGCGGAAAAGAAAATAGCTGACATATTCAAGCAGAACTACCAGTTATGGGAATCCGCCATCCAAAGGGCAAAAGAGAATGGGGAAATCCGGCAGGACGTGGATGTGGAAGAAGCCGCTTCGATGTTCTGGCAAGTATTTTTCGGTATCTCCTTTGAACATTCTTTCTTTCAAGGTTTGAATATCAAGCAACTGTCAAAAAAACTACATTTCATCTACTCGCTGATTAAAGCCTGAAACCGGGTTTTCAACAAGAACGGTTCCTATATATCCTACAAGTGCAGAGTTTTAACACAATAAAACCAACCAATCAGTTGGTTTTTGTATTCCTTTTATTTATATTTGCAGCAATGAGTTTACTTTCAGCAATATGGACAATGTTCAGCGACAGAGAGAAAACATCGTTCTGTACAAAGATAAGAAGGACGGTGCGGACTACATACGGATAGAGTATGCAGGCAATGGAGACATATCTCAGCTGCTCGTCCGGGATGCCGATGTGGAAATGGCAGATAATGGTTCAGCCTACATACCGGCAGCCATTTTCAGGCTATCGGATTTCTACGACCGCTACTCCCCGCACGCCTATATTGACTACAGCAGGGTTTATGTAAGGCATCCCAAACCCAAAAGGGAATACACACTGCCGGAAGGCTATCTTGAACTACTGGAGCGGAAACGGTACAGCCCATCGACCATAAAAACCTATCGTGCCTATTTCAGCGACTTTATGGAATACCATAAAGGCCGCAACATCGACCGCCTGAAAGTGGCTGACATCAACAAATATATCCTCTATCTTGTAAACGAAAAGAAAATATCGGTATCGCAGCAGAACATGCGCATCAACGCCATCAAGTTCTACTACGAGCAGGTAAAGGGCGGACAGCGCCAATACTATGGCGGCATTACCCGCGCGAAGGAATACAAGTCACTGCCCGAAGTGCTGAGCCGTAATGAGGTGGCCCGTATCCTCGCGTGCCTGTCGAACCGGAAGCACCGCTGCATGATTTCATTGATATACTCAGCCGGATTACGGCGGAGCGAGCTGCTGAACCTCACCCCGAAGGACATCATAAGCGAAAGGATGCTTGTGCGTATCATGGGCAAAGGACGGAAATGCCGGTATTCGCTGCTGTCGGAAAAGCTGCTGAAGGAACTGAGGGAATATTTCAAGGAGTACCGTCCGCAGAAATGGCTGTTCGAGGGAGAGACACCCGGAGAACAGTATTCCGCAAGTGCGCTGGTAAAGATACTGAAAGAAGCCGCCAGCCGTGCCGGAATCAAGCACCGGGTACATATACACATGCTTCGCCATTCGTTTGCCACCCACCTGCTGGAGCAAGGAACAGACCTGAGAACCATACAGGAACTGCTGGGGCATAATGACATCAAGACTACATCAATCTATCTTCATGTGACGAGCGCACACAAGTCAAGCATACCCAATCCGCTTGATTCACTGGATGATTCATAGGGTGCAGCTATTAGAGATCAGGAAACACACCTGCCGGGTGTCGGTTATCGAAATATCCTATACCTAAAGGTGCATTTATAAACAAATTATAAACAATAAAACAATTTTTTATGGAAGATTCTGATATTCTAAAGAGATTTGACAATGATAAGCTAATAGATGTTGTAAAAAATTATAAGCGTTACGGCTATGATGATGAAATTCGTGATTATGCTATTAATTTATTGAAAGAAAGAGGCTGGAGCGTTGAGGATTTGAAAACATTCGGTTATTGGGAAAATTCCGATTACGAAGAAGCATTGATACAATACAAAGCTTATTGTAGAAATTCACTGATAGCTGTCTGTGTCTTGGTATTAAGTCTTTGTATGCTGGTGCCTATCTATCTTGTATTTGTTTTTATGGCATATCGGAATGTATGTAAGTTCTATCAGGCATTAGGGAGAAAGGAAGAAGCCGTATTCTCCTTTGACTTGTGTTGGCATGTTTTGTTGTTCTTTTACCTAAAAGAGAAAATGAAAGAGGAGTTGAAAGGAATAAGATAAGTTTATAACAAGGTCGAGAAAACAACTTAACGTTGTTTCTCACCAAACCATTATAAGCAGTTTGTATGACAGAAAACAAAGAACATATTCGCTTCTTCTATTCTTCTTTCTCTATATTGACTTCATTCAAAGAAAGAATAGTTAAAGATAAAGCATATACGATTTTAGAAACAAAGCGGAAACTATTAGAAATAGACTTCTGCTTAAGTAAGCCATTAGTGGCATTACAAAAAGATACATATAGTTATGTGTCTGCCTTATGTAAAAGCTACAATCGTAGGCGAAGATTAAACGGGCTGGATATGATGAATATCTTAAAAGCATTTTTCTTTCTGCTTGCCACAAAACAGACATCATCCAATAATAATGTGTCTATTACCCGTTGGTTACGGAAAGCATCCAATTGGAATGTGGATAATCTATTGGATGGTGACCTTACTCTATATGCTGTAACCTACTTTCGTCTTATACTCAAGATGTGTAATAGCACTACCATTCCTGCTATAACGACCCTCAATTTCAGGTTTGCAGCGGATAGGGAGTTTTATGCGTTAAAAGATAAGAATTACTCTATTTTATATGAGATAATTGAGCAAGACTTAACAAATGCAAATCGGATGCAAAGTGCTTATCAACTAAGTTGTGGGTCTTTTACAAAACCTATGGGTTATGAAGATTTCACAATAATATGGTACACCTTAGGGAAAATTTTCTTATGGCAACAATTAGGCATGGAATTGAAAAGCGAATGTTTGGATGATATTTTTATTCGGATATTCAATAAAAAGAGAATGTTCTTTGATTATTAAAACGCTTATAACAAGGTCGAGATAACAGCTTAACGCTGTCCCTCACCAATCCATTAACATCAAAAACAGTGTACCATAATGGAAACAAGAGATAAACTTTTTACCGAAGAACAGTATTTGAAGCAACTGAAAATGTATGATGAAGATATTAGTTATTATGAACAAATGCATCTTTCAGGAAAACATATAGGTTACGATTCTTTGTTCAATTATAGGCTTCGTTATTTATTGGTACAGTATTCTATGGGACAGGATATTGATAATCTGAAAAATAATTATGTGGAAGTCATCAAAACGATGCCGAGATTTTGGACGGATAACGGATTTTATATTGAAATGTTGTGGCTTTTGTCAATAGGTATCATGTTGGATTATGAAGATGACCTAATACGGAGTTTGGTGCAACTGATAAAAGATAGAGAAGCAAAAGACTATATTTATGACACCTTGATTAGATACAGATTCCCAGATTGGAAAAGGACAACAAACAAAGTATTATACCCGTCACCCTATCAAGCTGCTATCACTGTTACAGAGTTGGCAGAACAAGATAGGGCAGAAGCTGTAAAACGATTGGAAAAATACCTCAAAAAAGAATGGTATCGGGGTCATTCTGATTTATCTTGGCACAACGACCATAAATATGGTATCAACCATGACGGTTATTGGTGTTTTGAAAGCGGTGCATTGGTCAAAGTCTTGGGGCTAGATGATAGCAGCCTGAAAGGGTTGCCCTACTATCCATACGACATGGTACACTGGAACGATAACATTAAATAAAAAGATAAGGTATGAGTTACTCTGTTTGTGCATATTTGACAGAAGCCGATAGGGTAAAGTCTGTTTACGGAACTTGTGATAATCTGCTGCTTAACCAATTAAAGGCGGCACTGAAGCAGGAACTCGACAGTTTGAACGATTATTTCAGCGATAGGCTGAGTACGAATATGGGTGCTTATGCGGCGTTGGCTGACATAGTGAACGGGAAAATCCGTTATCCCGAAATGGCTTTCCTATACGGATATGTGTATGAAAAGATTTGCAATCATTTCGGAACGCAAATCTATTGTGCGGAAAACCTTTGGCAACTGGATAGCCAAAGCACATTCATCCCTATTCCATTGAGTGATGATTTTCCCTATATCATTAGCATACCTGTTTCTGAATTGGAGAGCAAGAGGATGGAATACAATTCGCTGGAAGAAGGCAATGGTATCGGCGATTACGACTATGAGCAGGAAATGGACGATTTGAACTTCATTTTCGATGAAGCCGTTGAAGCACAAAAGGACCTTGTGATTATGGTGTATTAATATGGTACACTGGAATGGAAATTAAATATGATGTTAACGAAGCAGGATAACGGACAAGCCGTTCCCTGCTTAACCATTATAAACAATTAGAATTGAAATAGGATGGTAGTCATTGTATTGCTTCTTATGCTAATTATAGCCTTCTTTGGATGCATCGTTCGAAAGGATTTTAGACATTCCTTGATATTTGCATTTCCGATTATCATCATTATTGGAATGTATGTATGGCTATTTACATTATATCCAGTTCAATGGGGATTAAAAAAACTACCTTTCGTTGAACAAGCATGTATAAGAGAAATATCGGCAAGTGATTACAGTAACATAAATTACAGGCACCTCAAATACGATGGTGTGATAGAATTTATAACAGATAAAGAACTTGATGGTCGTCAAAATATTTTACGAGGCAGCTATAAAAGGAATTTAAGCTACAATGATTTTATAACTAATGATAGTCTTGCCATATTAATCTCTTATGATGTGGTTTTTGTCAAAGAAATGAACAATAAGTTTTTTTATAAAGCATTGTTTATTTCGAATCAACCCAATGATAACATACTATGTGATAGTATATATTGCAAGATTTTTATGATACGAATGTTTGCTCCTATTTATGAAACGAACGAGTTTGCAATACCAACTATTTCAAATGGCAAATAGAGTTTATAACGAGGTCGAGACAACTGCTGAACGCTGTTCCTCGCCAAACCATTAGTAGCAATTGAACAACCAATAAATTAGAAAAGATATGAGTAAAGTTTATATTTGGATTGGACAGTTTCAATCAAATGCTGAATTTGAAACTTATATAAATCAATCAAAGTTCCGTCAATGGTGGGCAGAACATGACGAAGATAATTTAGAGCTAAGTTGTCAATTCTGCAAAGAGCTTAATATATCAAGTTATGATGAAGATTTTTTGGTAACGAAATTTTCACCATGTGGTATAGATGAATTGGTTAAAATGATACCAGCTAAAACAGAAAAAGTAATGCAACTATGTAAAGAGCAAAACATACAAAAAGCAAATGCTGCTATCTGTTATAATACTGGAGAAGATATAACACGTGCTCAAGCAAAGAAGGCTAAAAGTATGTTTTTCTTAGGAACATTTGATTTTCAAGCTGATGAAATAGAAAGTGTATCAACTTCCTTAGCTGGGTTACGCAATTTAACTTGGGCAGGAATAACTCATAAAAGTAAAGATGAATTTATGCAATATTTTAATCAAGATGAATACCTTGAAGAATTGCGTAAATTCAATAATGGAGAGACAAAAAAACGTCCAAGTCCAATGTTAAGATGCCAGTTCTGTAAGGATTTAGGAATAAATTTTTACTATCCAGAATTTTTGTACATAGAATTTGCAGATAACATAATTGAAGCCAAAGAATTAGTACGGCGTGTTATTAAGGATGAATTTTTATATGATGTAGTAGATTTTACTTTGGAAAAGCAAAAAATAAGAATGGCAAATTGTGCGTTTTGTTATATTCCCAATGGCTTTCGTGATAAGAAAAAAGACCAAAAAATATTCATTTTCAAGAAAGAATTATTCAGTAGCGGGAATAAACCTAAAAACTATATTGAAGAATTGGATAATTATAATGGTCTTACTTTTTTAGGAGGATTTATGTGGGATTAATGAAGCTACTAACAAGCCAAGTTAGCTGCTGAACGCAACTTCTTGTCAAACCATTAACGATAATAATTATGAATACAGAAGAACTTTATATTTGGCGATATGGGATAGGTAAACTTCCTAAAGGATTATTGGAGTATGGTAGATCTGATATCTGTGATACTTACGATGAGAGTAAAAGGCAGAAGTTTCAGAATCTCGGGCAATGGATGTGGCAAAATAATGACGGATGGCGTGAGAATTTACCTCCCGTCTTATTCCTTGTATGCAACAAGAAACCGGGAATCCTGCAATTTGATTTTCTTGATAAAAGCAGTATAGAACTCAAAATCGTATCGGAAGATTTTTTGTCTTTACTTCAAGAAAATGGGTTTATCGATAAATATGATATTGCAACTGTCAAGGTCGTAAACAAGAAAAACGAATCTCTAACGGATAAGAAATACTATGCTCTACGTATAAATCATTTTGATAACGATTATTTTCATTTCGGGAAAGGCATAACATATCAGAGTGACTTTCAAAAAAAACTAGGTACTTGTTTTACAGTATATCCTGATATGAAACTGAAAGACAGTTCAATCAAACAGAATTTCTTTGTTTTGAATAGTATAGAATATAAAGATGGTATAATATTCCGAGAAAGAGTTTTGGATAAGGTATTGAATCTGTATAAACCTGAAATTTACAAATTATCAGACTACTCCAAACTATGGATAGATAATGACTTTTATCCATATGGAAATGAATTTATGATTGTGAAATAAAATCGTTAACAAGGTCGAGATAACAGCTGAACGCTATTCCTCACCAAACCATTATCAGTAAAATGAATATGAAACATTTGAAGAAGTTTTGCATATATTTTATTGCGGTTTTTACCATCGCCGAGCTATGTGGCTTCACGGGACTTGTCATCAAGGAAGTGGACAAAGGCACGTTCTATAATCTGGCCACAAAAGAAGCACTTGACTTTTGTGTGCAGTTGGGACTGGCAGCATTTACATCACTGATTCCATACAGTCTAAGCGTTGCAACCTTTCTGGTATTCTGGGCTATGGACAGAGAAAAGTGGACGAGCTTTTTCCGTACATTGGCAATCGGGCTGGTTCTTGTCCTGCCTTTGTCGGCAATGACCTATTATTATGACTGGTTTGTGCGTCCACAGATGATGGTCATATCCGTCATAAAAAAAGTTGAAATGAAACAGAGCTATCCCCAGTCACTGGCAGACAAGTACGGTGTAAGCATGGAACAGATATTGAACAAAAAGCCTATGTCTATGTCCAAAACTAAGCTGACAGCCCAGATAGATTCTCTTGAAACATCTTTTCAGGGTGATATTGACACATGCGGACTGCTGCTCTCAATACTTCCGGACACCCTGGCATCGAAAGCCTATGACAGCTACAGATTGAAAGAAATTGGAGTTGTATATCAATATGCCGTTCATCCTGCTGCCAATGAAGACAGTTTGATGTTTATAGCACATTCAGAATTGTACCAGCACGCAATCGGTGCATGGGAAACGTCAAACGAACTGCAACGTCATAAACAAGAATATTTTGGCAGGACGCTCAATACCGGGTGTATATACATCGGTTATATCCTGTTTGCCTTCTTGGGCTATCTGCTACGCTACAAACCTATAAAGAAAATATTGGCAGTCTTTGCAATACTGATTGTAGCTGCCTGGATTTATCGTGAAATAAATTCTATTGTTCAAGGATATGCAAAAACACTCAATACGGAATCCCATCAGATTGTGGTCGATACTTATAAAGAGATAGATGGGATAAGGGAAAGCAAAGAGCGGTAAATGAATACAGGCACACAATTAGAATAATTGTCTTAACTACAATATACTAAAACCATTAGATTAAATAATAAAAAAGATACAATACTGATAACAACGCAGGATAACGGCAAGCCGTTCCCTGCTAACCATTATAAACAGTAATGCAAAATATGAAACAGAAAATATACCATATCAGTATCTTTTTACTCTTTTGGTTTTGTGGAGTAGCCTATCCACAAAATCACAAAGCGGATATTTTGCAGCAAGACCTTTCTAGCTTGTTTGACAATTCAAGCATGATTGGCATATTAGGAGAAGATTGTAGCCGAATTGACATTCATATTACCGATGCTCGGAAAATGGATAGTAGAGAATATGAGATAATGGGTATCAGTCGTACCCGATTGTCCGTAATATGTCCGTTTAAGGGAAAGGTTTGTATAGATAGCATTTCTTCCTGTTCTCAAATAATAAAAAGTGAATATACGGAAGTGGACGGTTTCATATACGGGCATTACTCGTTTGAGGAATACGGAGATAAACGATATTGCGGTACATTCTCCGGTTCTTTCAAACAAGGGTATCGGATGAGAGGACAACAAATAGAGAAAGGACTAAATGAAATATCAGAACTGAAATTGAACTTATCTGAATATCGGGGTAAGTGGAAATCCGCAAAGGGGCTGACAAAAGTCTGTTCCTGGGCAGATGAAATCATACCAGATACTCCAGCAAACTTCTGCCTGTTTAATGATGCAGGAGAATGGGTTGTATCACCGAAATATCGTAAGAATGGTTGGGAAAATCTATATAATGCCTATCACAATGAGAATCTGACAACGGACGAGATACAAAAGGCTCGTGAAGTGGAAAAACAGGAATGGTGGGTAAATAAAAGCCAATCATGCAAAGTAAATTGAGTTTATAACAAAGCGTGATAACGCTTACAGCGTTTCCCGCTTAGCCATTAGCGAAAACATATTAAGATGAAACGGATAGAATTGTTTTTTAATATGCTATACTATTGTAATTATATGATTTTTCATAAGGTACAAAAAGGTATTGATTGGCTTCTCCTCTCTATACTGGACAATACATGTACACGAAAGTTCTGCAAAAGCAATGGTTACTGGGAATATGTAAACAGCGTTAAACAGATATATAATAATTTGATGTGGTCTTCAGAAAATAAAAAGAGACCTCCGTTTAAAATTCTTAGCATGGCAGACACAGGAATTATTTTATTTATTTGCATTAACTCATTTACAATACTGATTATCTTACTTACTATACTGGATGCTATAGCCCTAAAAACAGGTATAGGAGTATATGATTTTTTCAATAATAAAATGGTATTGGGATTACTAATAATTATTCTTTGTATAATGATATATTTTACTTATCATGTTTTTATAGATAAGAACGATAAATATGTTTCTTATTTTAAGAAATTCAGGAAACAGAAATTTTGGAAACTATTTATATGGTATATACTATCTTATAGTATGTCTATAGCTTGTCTTTGTATAACTTTAAGGTTTATTCTGACAAAATAATAACAGAAAGAATATTTCACTAACAACGCAGGATAACGGCAAGGCGTTCCCCGCTGAACAATTAGCAACAATTATATTGAAAATGAAAAAAAGAAAAGAGACGATAAGTCGTTTTGAGTTAAATAACTTGATACAAGAGGGTAAGAAATACAGGTATTATTTTTTTGATTATCTGTATTATCGGTTGTATGTTGGTTATCGGAGACATAATGAACCTGCACGTATCAGTTCCTGTCTCTTTTTAGGGATGATTTGTATAATACTGTTTGGCTTTTTAGGTCTTTTCTTTAACATAGTACTGACTTATGATTGGTTATTAGACAACTTTACCCCCATTCAGGTGAAAAGAATATTTGTGGGGTTAGGAATTTTTTTCCCTATTGCATTTTTTATTCGATACAATCGTAAAAGGACTACCGCTATACTTTTGAAATACAAAGGCAATATATGGAATAAGATAATTCCTGCATGGATAATATATTTGTCTCCTATATTAATATTCTTTATATGCATATTGATGTGTAAAATATTATTTCATCTAAAAATGATTTGATGTTTAAGAGATTAAATATAAAAATCCGCTAACATGGTAAAACCAACAGCAGAACACTGTTGCTCACCAACTTATATGAAAACAAAAATAAATCAAGATTTAGAAACAACAGCTTATGAAAAAGATTATTGACTACCTGTTTTACAGGTATTATCTGATTTCCATCAAGAATGAGGAATTTCCTCGTTTTGGGGCAACATGTATATTGGCTGAAGTTGTTACAATGGTTTATTTGTTTGCTGCGCTGATATTGTCGTTTCTCTTAACTGGAGATTTCTTTTTACCCAGTACATCCGGAAGAACAAGAATTATAATAGGGATAATCGGCTGTTTTCTGCCCTGGCCTATCATCTATCTATATTACAACAAAAAAAGAATAAACGTTTTATTGGAAAAATATCAAAACAACAGATACAATACCAAATATTCAGACAAGGCGGTGTTAAGCCTCCGCTATATAGTACCAACAGTAGGGCTTATTCTGATGCTGTTACTTTATCAGTTCAGATAAATTACAACATATCTTATACATATAAAGTTAATGGAATGAAAGATTTAATGGAGAAATACTATAATGTGATTTATTATTGTACATATAAAATACTATTCTATTTTTTGTACAGACTTATTAA
>ENA-OURU01003556-OURU01003556.1-human-gut-metagenome-genome-assembly--contig:-NODE-3556-length-12703-cov-2.239168_pt1 | contig 12703 bp, 12 predicted proteins | sample MGYA00242137_ERZ509064 | MGnify/ENA primary metagenome ERZ509064 (study PRJEB26280, sample SAMEA2338777) | human gut metagenome | biome: human gut; feature: human-associated habitat; material: faeces...
GGCAGTTGTGGCAACGGGCGTTCAGACAAAATTTATTTTTACCGCAAAATCAGCGGCGTTCAAGTTGAGCAATCTGAGTATTATCAAGGGAATTAAAAACTTGTTTTCCCTGCGGAATTTGATAGAGCTTTTAAAGGGGATCCTGAAGATCACGATCCTGTGCGTCGTGTTGTATCAGGCTTTGGAAGCGGATATGCGGAATATTATGCGCATGATGGATATGGACATTCAGGTATCTTCGGTGTATACATTGCAGCTTGTGATGGATATGGTCGTGAAGATCGGGTTGATCTTCTGCGCGATCGCCGGTTTTGATTATTTTTATCAACGATGGGATTATGAGAAAAAGATCCGGATGTCCAAGCAGGAACTGAAAGAGGAGTTCAAGCAGACGGAGGGAAATCCTGAGATCAAAGGAAAAATCCGAAATCTGCAGAGAAGCCGGGCAAGGAACCGGATGATGCAGGCAGTTCCGGATGCGGATGTGATCATCCGTAACCCGACGCATTTTGCCGTCGCGCTAAAATATGATATCCATAAAAACAACGCGCCGATACTTGTCGCAAAAGGACAGGATCTGATCGCTTTAAAGATCGTGGAAATCGCAGAGAAAAACGGCGTTACCGTTATTGAGAACCGGCCGCTGGCGCGGGGAATCTATGCGACGACGCCGTTGGACGGTGAAATACCGGCGGAATATTATGGAGTTGTGGCAGAGATTCTGGTACAGGTTTTCCGAAAGAATAAAAAAAGTCTGGAGTAAAAGATGAAGAAACTATTGAATAATGCAGTCGCTGTGATCGTTGTAATGATCGTACTGTTATTAATCATTCCATTGAATCCATTTGTATTGGATGTTTTTATAATTTTGAATATTTCCATTTCATTGATCATCTTGCTGATCAGCATGAATATCAAAGAGCCGCTGGAGTTTTCGATTTTTCCATCCATGCTTTTGATCACGACGTTGTTCCGTATCGGGATCAATATCTCTTCCACGAGAAATATCCTTGGAAACTCGGGAACGGCGGGAGCTGTGATCAAGGCGATGGGAGATTTTGTATTACAGGGAAACGTTGTAGTTGGTTTCATTATCTTTATCATTATCGTATTGGTGCAGTTCCTTGTTATCACAAAAGGTGCGGAACGAGTTGCGGAGGTTGCGGCACGTTTTACATTGGATGCGATGCCGGGAAAACAGATGGCGATCGACGCAGACTTAAGTACCGGTCTGATCGACGAGCAGCAGGCCAAGGAGCGGCGGTATAAGATCCAAAAAGAAGCGGATTTTTACGGCGCCATGGACGGTGCTACGAAGATCGTAAAGGGAGATGCGGTCATGTCCCTGATCATTACCGCAGTCAATTTCTTCGGCGGTATGATCATCGGAATGGTGCAGGGGGGAATGTCATTTTCAGAAGTCCTTTCGGTGTATTCGATCGCAACGGTCGGAGATGGTCTTGTATCTCAGATCCCTGCGCTTCTGATCTCCACGGCAACCGGTATGATCGTGACCAGATCCGTTTCGGAGGGAAGTCTGAATGAGGATGCTTCCAAACAGTTTCTTGCCCAGCCGAAAGCGATCATGATCACCGGCGCGGCGCTGGCAGTGATGCTTGTGATCCCGGGAATGCCGAAGATCCAGTTTGGCGTAGTCTCACTTGGATTGATGCTTGGAGGTTATATGCTGACGAAGCGGATGAAGGAAGCAGCTTCCGCTTCACGAAAAGCAGAAGAGATGGAAGAAGCCATGTCGCAGCAACAGCAGATGGTTTCCGAGGAAGAGGCGTTTAAGGACATCAGCAATGTGTATGATCTGATACAGGTAGAGCCGATCGAGATGGAATTTGGATATAGTCTGATCCCGCTGGTAGATGAGGACAGCGGTGGAAAAATGATCAACCGGATCGTGATCTTCCGGCGGCAGTACGCACAAGAAATGGGATTTGTAATTCCGTCAATCCGGTTAAGAGACAGTTCCAGTCTGAATACCAATCAATACGTGATCAAGATCCGCGGCGAAGAAGTCGCAAAGGGCGAGATACTTGTGGATTATTATCTTGCTTTAGAACCGCCGAATCCGGAGAAAGAGATCGAGGGAATCGATACGATCGAACCGGCATACGGCATTCCGAGTAAATGGATCACTGTGGATAAGAAGGAGATGGCGGAGATTTATGGATATACGGTGATCGATCCGTTATCCGTGATGCTGACCCATTTATCGGAGACGATCAAACAACATTCTTACGAGCTTCTGAACCGACAGGAAGTTGTGAAGCTGGTGGACAATATGAAGAAGAAATCACCGGAACTGATCGAAGAACTGATTCCGACAACGATTTCTTATGGAAATTTCCAAAAAATATTGACGAATCTTTTGAAAGAGGGCATTCCGATCAAAGATATGGAGACGATCATGGAGACGATCATCGACGCGTCTATGGCGGTGAAAGATCTGGATTCTGTGACCGAACATATCCGTATGGCGCTGAAGCGCACGAGAAAGTTCTGTGAGGGCGGCAGCATGAAAGTGATCACTCTGGATGCAGATCTGGAGAAGAACATCATCACAAGCCTGACCGCAGGCGATCAGGGAATGTATCTGGCGCTCAGTCCGGATGTGATGCAGACCGTGATCACAAAACTGGGAGAGGAAATTAAAAAATTCAACGGATTTTCACAGCCTCCGGTTGTTCTTACGAGCCAGGTCGTGCGCGTACATGTGCATCATCTGATCGAACAGTTTTATCCGAATGTTTATGTTCTTTCTTTTAATGAGATCAACAATAATATACAAATCCAGGCGGTAGGGAACATTGCCGTCTGACAGTTATGAGGGAAGAGTATGAGTATACAGGAAGATTATACAGAAAAGTCGAATGAAGAACTTTTGCAGATGTATGGCTCTACCCATAGTCTGGAGATCAAACAGGAACTGGTCATGCGTTATCTCTATGTTGTAAAGAGTATTGCGCTGCAGATGCGCGATGTATATATCAGCTTTTCGCAGATGGAAGATATTGTCAACGAGGGCGTGCTTGTGATCATGAATGCGATCGAGAAGTTTGACGCAAAAAAACAGGTGAAATTCGAGACCTATATTTCCAAAAGGATCAAAGGCATGATCATCGATCTCGCGAGAAAACAAGACTGGGTCCCGAGGAGCGTAAGAAAAAGCGCAAGAGATATTGAAGATGCGGTTACCACATTATATAATAAAAACGGAACAGATCCGTCGCCGGAAGAGGTAGCGAAATATCTTGGGATCACGATGGAGAAGTATCAGGAGATCTTAAGGAAAGCGACGTTGTTCCATGTACTTTCTCTGGATATGGTGCTGGCAGAGGCGCAGGAGAACAGTACGTATGTACAGCTTCCGACCAGCGGGGAAGAAAAGCAGCCGGAATCCTGCCTGCTCAGGCAGGAGCTGACCGATGTGTTGGCGGAGGGGATCAGAACATTGAGGGAAAAAGAGCAGCTGGTCATTTCGCTTTATTATGTAGAGGAATTGAACATGAGGCAGATCGCGCAAGTGTTGGAGATCAGCGAGCCCCGTGTGTCTCAGATCCATAGCAGCGGTATTAAAAAATTAAAAAAATATATGCAGAAATTTAATCAGGAAGGGGAAAAGAAGCATGTTTCAAGGATATTATAATCTGGCGTCGAATTTGATCGTGCAGAATCGAAATATGAATGTGATCAGTAACAATATGACGAATATCTCCACGCCCGGATTTAAAAGCGACCAATTAGTTCAGGGAACATTCCGGGATGAGATTTTGTATCGGTTTGAGAGAGACGGAAGAACTCCGATCGGAACTACCTCAAGGATCAACACGGCGGAGGGCGTCGCAACAGACCAGACGCAGGGAACGCTTCGCGCCACGGAGCGGGCGCTGGATCTGGCTTTGAGCGGAAAAGGCTTCTTTGCGGTACAGAGCGGACAGGAAACCGTGTATACAAGAAATGGTTCTTTTAATGTGGATAATGAGGGGTATCTTGTACTTCAGGGGCTTGGAAGAGTTCAGGGACAGAATGGACCGATCCGGGTAAATACAGATGACATCCGTGTGACGGAGCAGGGATACGTCTTAAGTGCAGACGGAAGAGAAAATTACGGACGATTACAGGTTGTGGATTTTGCGGATTATGAACAACTGGAAAAAACGGCAAACGGAGCGTTTCGTTCCAATGCGCAGCCGCAGGGCGTAAATGGTACGGTGATCAAGCAGGGATATCTGGAAGACTCGAATGTGTCGATGGTGCAGGAGATGACGAACATGATGAGCGGTCAGCGGTCGCTTCAGAGTTCGGCGCAGCTTTTGAAAATGTATGACCAGCTCAGCGGAAAAGCAATCCAACTTGGTTCGATGTAAAGGAAAGGAGATCGTTATGTATTCATCTTTTTATGCGGCTGCAAGAGGCGTGATCGCACAGCAGCAGAAACTGGATGTTACGGCAAATAATCTGGCGAACATCAATAACTATGGATATAAGAATAAAAGCGTTTCTTTCTCCAATCTGATGTATTACAATATGAACAATCAGTACGGACAGGATACGGCGATGAAAGCGGGAACCGGCGTAAAGGTGGAAATGACAAACACGGATTTTACACCGGAAGCATACACAGAGACCGACGGGGCTTATGATTTTGCGATCGGAGGAAAAGGATTTTTCAGACTGGTCAATCCGTCCAGCGACGCGGTGACTTATACGCGGAATGGACATTTCAGTCTATCCCAGCAGGGAAATCAGTTTTATCTGGTCAATGACGCAGGCAACCGGGTGTGCGACCGGAACGGAAATCCGGTTATTGTGAACAACGGTACGTTCAGCGGTGAGATCGGGATATATCAGTTTAATATCACGGATGGGATGCAAAGCGTCGGCGACAACGAGTTTGCACCGACGGCAAAGAACGGAACGCCGTTTTTGGTACAGGACGGAAAGCTGATCCGTCATGCTTTGGAAACTTCCGGAGTAGATATGGCAGAAGAGATGACAAAGGTGATCGAAAGTCAAAGAGCATACTCCTATGCACTGCGCATGGTGCAGACGTCTGATGAAATCGTAAATACAGTCAATTCATTGAGACAGTGATAAGGAGAGGGAAGTTATGGCGATTTATAGATATGAAGAACTGGGAGAAAACCAGATGGACGTATTCCGTGAGATCGGAAGTATCGGGAATGGAAACGCGATCACAGCGCTTTCCGGGATCTTGTCGGAAAAGATCAGTATGGAACTGCCGGAAGTCAATATTCTGGAATTTAATATGGCGCAGAATAAGATCGGCGATGCGGAAGAGATCGTCGGCGCGGTTCTCGTGGAAATGTCCGGAGAGCTGTCAGGGCTGATGATGCTGATCTTAAAAAGAGATTTTATCAAAACAATGATCAAAAAAGTCCTTTCTTATGAGAAAGAGAACTTGCTTGATATGGAAGAAATGGAAGAATCTTTGCTGATCGAGGTTGGAAATATCATGCTTTCCTCCTATATCAGCGCACTTTCTTCCCTTACGAATATTCAGATCCATTTGTCCGTTCCGCAGTTTGCCGTCAATATGCTGGGAGGGATCTTAAGCATGCCTATGGCAATGATGGGAATTGAGTCTGATAAGATCATGATGATTACAGGGGCGTTTTCGATAGGAGGAGAGGAGATGGACAGCAATATTCTATTGCTGCCAGACATCCGTTCATTGAATGTCCTGATGAAAAAATTAGGAGTGGAGTAGCTTATGCAGAAGAAGATATCTGTGGGAATTGCGGACATGAAGCTTACCAGACAGGAGGGAGTACTGATTACATATGCGCTGGGTTCATGTATCGGAATTACCTTTTATGATCCAATGATAAAGTTAGGGGCGCTGCTTCATATCATGCTCCCGGAAAAAACAAATTCGCAGGATTCCAATATTTTGAAATATGCGGACACAGGTATACAGGAAACACTTCGAAAGTTCTATACATTCGGCGGTCAGAAAGGACGGACAGTTTGTAAGATCGCAGGTGGCGCAAAAATGTTTGAAATGAAAGGAACAGGCGGTCTGGGCAATATCGGAGAGCGGAATATCATCAAAGTAAAAAGTATTTTGAAAGCGGAGGGGCTTCGGATCACCGGAGAAGATACCGGATCAAATTATGCACGAACGATGCTTCTGGATGTATCGACCGGTCAGGTATCGATACGAACAGCGAGCCGTCAGGAGAAATATATCTAAGGAGGAGAGGAAAAATGGCAGATACAGAGATATTATTGGAATCAGGGACAAATGAGATTGAGATCATGCAGTTCACAATCAATGACGAACTGTATGGCATCAATGTGGCAAAGGTTCGGGAGATCATGATGGCGGATAAGGTAAAACCGATCCCGCATGCCCACAACGCTGTGGAGGGGATCTTTAAACCGAGGGAGATCCTGCTGACGGTTGTGGACTTGCCGAAATATCTCACGAAACAGGAATGCGAAAAGCATCCGAGAGATTTATTTATCGTTACAAACTTCAATAAAATGCATATTGCATTTCGCGTTCACCGTGTTGTGGGGATCAGCAGAATCTCGTGGACAGATATTCAGAAACCGGATAATACGATCAGTCACGGGGAAGAGGGCGTGGCAACCGGAATCGCCCAGTGCGGAGACAATCTGGTGACGATCCTTGACTTTGAAAAAATTGTGGCGGAGATCGCTCCGGAGACCGGAATCCAGGTGGAAGAGATCACAAAGATGGGAAAACGTTCCGAGCGGCAGGAAAAGATCGTTTTAGCGGAAGATTCCATTTTGCTGACCAAAATGATCATGGATTCCCTGACAAAGGCAGGCTATACGAATGTGACCAATTTTAATAACGGAAAAGAAGCATGGGATTATCTGACAACGGCGAAGAAGAACAACACATTGGATGAAAGTGCGGATTTGATTATTACGGATATCGAGATGCCGGAGATGGACGGGCATCATCTGACGAAGCTGGTGAAATCAGATGAGGAGATGAAAGGGATCCCGCTGATCATTTTCTCTTCTTTGATCAACAGTGAAATGCGGATCAAAGGAAAACAGCTTGGCGCAGATGAGCAGCTTTCCAAGCCGGAAATTGGTCATTTAGTGGAAGTCATGGACACGTTGCTGGAAAGGAGATAGTGGAATGGAGAAGATTATTGCCAGACAATTGATTAAAAAGACAGATACAAGCGAGATTATGGGATACGAACTTCTGGTGCAGAGCGACGCAGAGAGTCTCTACAATTCCAGCGTGGACAGTGCGGCAGCGAACGCAATGACCGCCTTTTTGACTGAAAATTCAAGTAAGATATTCCGGGACCGGAAAACGTTTATGACATTTACGCCGATGCTTTTGTTCCGCAATACACCGAAGATCTTTGACAAAGATATGATCATGATCCAGATAGAGGACAATGTTGTGATCCATCCGTTAGCTTCGATCCTGATCGAAAAATACCGCGAAGAGGGGTATCATTTTGCGATCAATGATTTCCAGTTCATCCCGAAATATTTCAGTATGTTGGAATATGTAGATTATATCAAAGTGAAAGTGACCGGAGAAGAGGAAGACCGGGAACGCCGGAGCCTGGAAAATGTGGTGGAGATGGCGCATGGATTCGGAAAAGAAGTGATCGCTACAAGCATCAATACGAAAGAAGCGTTTCTCCTTGCGAAAGAAATCCATACAGATTATGTAGAGGGCGCGTATATTTCTGATACATCGGTATCAAAAGTAGGGAAGATGGAATATCTTCAGGGAAATCTTTACCAGCTGATCATGGAAGTTACAAAAGATGAGCCGGATATGGAAGTGATGGAACAGATCGTGACGAGAGACGCCGCGCTGACCTATGCGCTGCTGAAAATGGCGAACTCAGCTTATTTTTCGGCAAAACACAGAACTGCTTCCGTACGGCAGGCTATTATGCGGGTTGGAATCAACCAGTTAAAACAGTGGGTATATCTGTTAAGTTTTCGGGAGGAAGAATCCGGAACGGAAGAACTGATGAAAACGTCATTTATGCGGGCGAATTTTGCAGCGGCATTGGTGAAGAAGATGGGACATTTTCCGATCGATCCGGCAGACGCGTATCTGATGGGAATGTTTTCCACACTGGAATGTATGATCGATGCGACTATGGAGGAGATCTTAAATGAAATCCCGATCGTTGAGGAAGTGAAGAAAGCACTGATCTCAGGCGAGGGTGAAGCCGGAACATTATATCACCTGATCCTGGCTTATGAGAGAGCGGACTGGACGGAAATCAAGAAGCTTTCGGATGAATTGGGATTGCAGACAAACGTAATGGCGCAGATTTATATGGAATGCGTGGAAGAAGTAAGCGAGATCTGGGAGAATGTTGTAGCAAAAGCATAAAAAGATAACATAGGGGGATTGCCGGGCAATTTGTGAATTGTTCCGGCAATCCCCCTATATTGAATCAGGATGCACCATTTTTATGTCTTGGATTTTCTTTTACAGTCATACATGCTTTCGTTGCTTCCACCGTGATCTCGGAAATGAAATGGTTGGTATAGAAGCTAAGCAACGGGGCTTCGGCTGCCGGTTCTGTAACAATGTATTTTGGCGGAAGTCCGTTCAGCGTCAGGGCAATAGTGTCAGCAATACACTTCTCACAGGTACAACATTCAAACTGACGCATAAAATAAATGATCTTATCGCTGACGATCCGCTCCATAACATTGATCCGCACAAATTCCGGCTCTGGTTCTGGTTCAGGCTCCGGTTCCGGTTCCGTGGAGCTAGGAACAGAGGGCCGGTTCTGCTTCGATTGTTAGTTCCGGTTCGACTGCCGCGTTTGTTTCAGCTTCGGCTGTCGCTTCCGGTTCAGCGCTCGGTTCGGATTCCTGTGTCGGCAGTTCTGCTTCCGGCTCTTTTTCCCGGGATTCTTTTTGGGATTCTTCCGGATTCATATCATGTTCTTTTTGAAATTCCTGAAAGAGATTTGCCTGAATCTGTTCTGCCACCGGATCTTTTTCCGTCTGATCGATGATCGAGACAGAGGGGGAATCGGGAACAGATATTTTTCCCCGTGGGATTTTTTCTGTCGGTTCCGGATCCGGGTGCGGTTGTTGGGCGTCCTTTGGTTGGGAATCTTGTTCCGATATCGGATCCGCGTCCTTTTTCACATCCGTTTCCAGTTCTTTTTCCGGCTCTTTTTTCGTATCGTGCCCGGATAAAAGATTTAAGACGTGTGCCGTTTTATTACTTTTTCTTGCCATTATTTTGCCTCCATAGAAACCGTGGTAATTTTATTCATGACTTCTTTTACAAACTCTTTGTAGTCCAGAGATGGATTGGAACGTGGAGCATGATCATAGACGCTAAGTCCGTGAGCGGGCGCTTCTGCAACAGATACGCTGGCACGGATCTGCGTATGGAAGACACAGGAACCAATCTGTCCGGCGATATTTTCCGCCATCTCTTTGACCTCTCTTGCAAGAAGCGTACGTCTGTTGTATTTGGTAAGAATCAGACCAAGTACGTTCAAGGATGGATTGAGCTTTTCACGCACGGAATCGATGGTTTCTTTCAACTGGGTAAGACCTAAAAGACTTAGAATCTCGGGTGCCATCGGGATGATCAGATGATCCGCTGCAACGTATGCATTTACCGTCAGGATGTTCAGAGCCGGCGGAGTATCTATAATGATGAAATCATAATGATCTATTACAGGAGCCAATGCCTTTTTTAAACAGAGTTCCCGGTCAGCGGAAGTAAATTCCAGTTCCGCACCGCTTAAAAGAATGTTTGATGTGATAATGTCGCAGTAATCGGTTGTCTGGATCGCATCTTGTATGGGAACATTTCCTTTCAGAACGTCGTAGATCGTGCTGGAATTCTCAATGTCAAGTCCGAGACTGAATCCGAGACTGCCCTGAGGGTCAAGATCGATCGCAAGGACTTTTTTGTTATAAAAAGAGGATAAACCAGCAGCCAGTGCACTGGATGTGGTTGTCTTCCCCACTCCGCCTTTTTGATTCGTGAGCGCAATAATTGTAGTCAAAATAATTCCTCCATTCATAAATGAAATAACTCTTATCTAAAGTATACTATATGCCGATAAATAAGTATAGAGTAAAATTGTAGAATTCCGTTCGGAATTGTCGATAAAAACAAAGGAGAGGATCAAGATGGCAAGTATAGGTGGATTAAGCGGAACAACAAGCAGCAGCCTGAACGGGTTAAAAGGATACGGTGGTTTGGCGAGCGGTCTGGATCGGGATTCCCTGATTGAAGGCATGACGCAGGGGACGACCAGTAAGATTTATAAACAGCAGCAAAAAAAGGATTTACTGCAATGGGAGCAGAATGCGATCAGGGGGATTACAGACAAGATGATCGGATTTGCGGATAAGTATTTATCTACATATTCATCTTCGACGAATTTATTCAGCAACAGTTTCTGGGGGAGGAATCTGATCACGGCGTTAGGAGCGAACAGTAAGTATGTAAATGTATCCGGGACTTCATCTACGGCGGATACGCTCTCGATTTTGGGAGTAAAGCAGCTTGCGAGAAAGGCTCAGATGACATCGAAGATTCCGGCGTCAGACCGGACTCTGGAAACGGGAGCGATCGATCCTTTGGAAGTACAAAAAGCAGAGAATCTCCCGGGATCTACGATCAAGATCAATTATGCGGATAAGAATTATACGATTACATTGCCGTCAGGAAAAGGCGCGAATGGAAAAGAGTACAAGTACGATACGGTTGAAAATATTGCCGATTCGCTGAACCGTGCATTTCAGGATATAGAAGTTGGCAAAGGTAAAAAACTTAGCGAAGTTTTGCAAGTGGAGAAAAGCGGCGATAAGATTGTGTTCAAAGATAAAGAAAAGGCCGGAAATATTTTCAAACTTACCGGAGGCAGCGCGTTATCTTATCTTGGGTTCAAAGATAAACCGGATAGTGAGTTTAAGGAGTTGGATATTACGGAGCAGGGGCTTTCTTCTGTTCGGGATATTACAGAAGACGACATTTATACAAAGACAAGTTTTATCGACAGAATTGCAGAAAAGGAACTGACATTTACTTATAATGGAATGTCCAAATCTATCAAGATGCCGACGAAAGAAGAGTTGGAGAAAGCACAGAACAACAGTGCATATGGAGCGACAAGGAAAGAGCGGATCATGAAAAAACTGACTGAATCCATGCAGAATCAGCTTGACGATGCATTTGGAGCGGGCAGAGTGAAAGTGGAGGCAAAAGAAGTCGGCGGACTTTATAGTCTCGGTTTTCAGACGACGATTCCGAATGGAAAAATGGATCAGTCCTCGATTCTTGCCGTATCTTCAGGTGATGTGGGATTGTTGGGGGCGAATGGCGCGTTTAAGATGAATTACGGGGAGTCTAACCGGGTAAATCTGGACGCTAAAATTGCAGAATCAGGACTGGCAGGCGCCCAAAATATGAAGTTCCCTACAACAATTGAGATTAATGGAAAATCGATCGAAGTGAAAGCGGAAGATACTGTACGGACGCTGATGGATAAGATCAATGAGTCGGATGCGGGCGTTCAGGTCACCTATCAGAATTCTTCCGACTCGTTCGTTTTTTCGGCAACGGCGAACGGAGCCAGTGGTAAGATCGATGTCGGCGGCGATTTCGCCAAGATTTTTGGTGAGTTCAATAAGACGGACGGTCAGGATGCCATTGTCACAGTGAAATACGCCGGTTCCGACCAGACAGTGGATCTGGTCCGGGATTCCAACAGCTTTAAAGTAGACGGCATGACAATTTCTGTCAACGGGGAATTTGGATATGTGAAAGACGAGGCGACCGGTGAACTGAAATTAGATCCGTCAGCGGAAGCGGTAACATTTGACGCGAAGGTGGATGAGGACAAGATCGTGGAGACGGTCAAAAAGATGGTCGAAGAGTATAATGAGATCATCGAACTTGTTAATAAGGAGACCGGAACGAAGCCGAATCGGAACTACCCGCCGCTTACATCAGCTCAGAAAGAAGAATTGAGCGAGAGCGAGATCAAAGCATGGGAGGAAAAGGCGAAAGAGGGACTTTTGTTTAATGACAACGATCTGAAAGGTTTGAGCAACAGTCTGCGTTTTGTTCTTTCTCCGGCAGATCAGGCGGCTTTGAAAAAGATTGGTCTCACAACATCGAGTACCATATCAGATAATGGAAAACTCTCTTTTGATGAAAGCGCTTTTCGTGCAGCGCTGAAATCGGACCCAGAGGGAGTAAAAGAGATGTTCACCAAGGAAGCGGTGAAAGATGAAGATGGAAACGTGGTCTCCCAGGCGGGCATTGCGGTAAATATGAAAACAGCATTTGACAAATATGCGAAGACATTGGGAGAACCGAAAGGAATCCTGATCGAGAGAGCAGGGTCGATCAAATCGCCGGCAAGTATTACGCAGAATGCGGTCTACAAGCAGTTAGAGGAAATTGACGCCCGAATCGAAAGTCTTCAGGATACTTTGAAGATGGAGCAGGACCGTTACATCAAACAGTTTACCGCACTGGAATCTGTGATCGCACAGATGAACAGTCAGAGCAGCTGGCTTTCACAGTTTGGCAGCGGTTATTAATGGAATGGTAAAGAAAGGATAAGTATATGTATCAGAATGGTTATCAGCAATACAAGATGCAGTCAGTCAATACGATGACCAGAGGCGAGATGTTACTTTTGCTGTATGA
>ENA-OURU01003557-OURU01003557.1-human-gut-metagenome-genome-assembly--contig:-NODE-3557-length-12702-cov-4.265201_pt1 | contig 12702 bp, 9 predicted proteins | sample MGYA00242137_ERZ509064 | MGnify/ENA primary metagenome ERZ509064 (study PRJEB26280, sample SAMEA2338777) | human gut metagenome | biome: human gut; feature: human-associated habitat; material: faeces...
TATGATCTGGATAAATTTGATTGTGAGGAAAGCAGTGTGGTAGAGAATGAATTTGCAGAAGGCAGATACTGTGAAAAACTTTACAGTGAAATGCTTGCAGCCTATGGAAGGATATGCCAGAGACTGCATGAGCCGTCCGGTGAGGACAGGGACGTGGAAATCATAATAAACAATCTGCTGGACATGGGCAGATACCAGAGCATGAAGATGTTTAATTATGGGGCATTCTTTACTGAAAAACAGAATCAGCAGTAAGACGGAACACAAAAAATAGTGTGGCTACGATTTGACAGCCACGCTATTTTTTGTTACAAATATAGTGGTGTTATACAATGCGTATAACAGAGAGCCGCAAACATGGTTTTGCGTGATTAGACAAATCTCAAGAATAAGCAAATCTGGGGTGTTCAAAGGGGGTATATCCCCTAGTGGGCTATCCCCCTTAGCATTGTATGCTGACTATCCCTTTATAATAAGAAGTTACGCCATCTATATTGGACAGGAAAAACCCCCAGACGGGACTTCATGTCACGATCTTTTGTTTTGGTATTTTTCGCCTGCTGCTTATCTGCCGGCTGCCGAGGCGCATCAGTATTCTTGCAACCATATCATTTTTAATATCGTATGGACTAATGACGGGTTTTAGCATTTCAACCAGTCGTGCCGTTATCATGATGTTCTTGTTATTCGCAGCGGATCTGCTGCATCGAAGTTACGATTTACTTTCATCACTGGCAATCAGTGCCTGCATCATTACACTGCAAAATCCTTATGCTGTCTATTCCTGCAGTTTCTTATTATCTTATTTCGCTGTGCTCGGTATTGCTGTTATTTTACCTGCTCTGCAGATGATCATAGTAGGTGATTCCAAAAAGCGCCGCGCCAAACTCCGCAAAAAGAGGCGTTGGATACGAGAAAAACAGCAAGGTACGCTATTGGATAAATGCCAATGTAAGCTCTCTCTTCTCCTGGAAAAAACAGCACAATCGTTATTGGCCAGTGCCGCCATTCAACTAACTACACTGCCAATCGTACTGTTCTTTTTTTATGAGATTCCGGTCTACGGGATATTTCTGAACCTCTTAGTGCTGCCACTGGTTTCTTATCTGGTGCTGATCGGCGGCGTTGCATGTATACTAGGTCTGTGGCTGCCGTTTGTGTCGCATTTTTTGTTCGGCTCCACCTACTGCATTCTGTCGTTTTATGAATATTTGTGCAGGCTGTTCCAACGATTGCCAATTCATTCACTGATTCTCGGGCAACCACAAATATCTCGCATCGTGATATATTATATTATTCTTGCCTTATCTCTACTATGGATCAATAAACGCACGATTATCAAGCCTTATCCTTTGCTGATCTGGACTGCTGCCGTTATCCTTCTGCTTTTTCCCATTCCACGAAAATACTTTAAGGCTGTTTTTCTGGATGTAGGGCAGGGGGATGGTATTTTACTGCAGCACACCGATGGCACTACATTTTTAATTGATGGTGGAAGCACCAGCAAAAACAATATAGGAGAGTATTGTTTGATTCCATATCTCAAATCACAAGGAATTCACTGCATAGATTATATGATCATGACTCATGCTGACAAAGACCATATATCCGGTCAGCTGGAATTAATGAAGCATGTTGCAGACCGCCAGGATATCCAAATCCGCAAACTTCTTTTACCATTGCCATCGCAAGAAATGCAGAGTGAAGAAGGATATCGCCAGATGATCACTGCTGCCAAGCAGGCAGATATTCCGATTCAAACAATATGTGCCGGCGATCATCTGCAAAAAGGTGCATTATCTGTTGCTTGTCTGCATCCAAAACCTTTTTTTGATGCTTCTTCTGCAAATGCATATTCTACGACTTTAGAAGTTACGTATTATTCAACAAAGATGCTATTATGTGGTGATCTGGAAGGTGACGGAGAGCAGTATGTCTTAGAACAGTTAAAGCGTTCCGGCACCAGATTTAACATTCTAAAAGTAGCACATCATGGTTCTAAAAATTCAACCAGTGCTGAATTTCTAGCGCAAGTGCAACCGCAATATGCGATCATTTCCTGTGGTAAAAATAATCGTTACGGCCATCCGCATCGGGAATTATTATCTCGTCTAAACAGCATATCTGCACATATATTATCCACTACCGAACAAGGTGCAGTTACAGTTTATGCCGGCAGGGATTCCGTTAGCATATTGGGCTATTTTGACAAAAACAAGTGATATTTTTGAGAATTTTTTGGAAAATTCCAATGACAAACAGTAGGAATTGTGCTACAATAAAGTAGATTTGCTATGTTTATGCAATACATTTGTTGTAGTGCGTTGCCTGCGATGAATTGCATTATGGGATATTTCCCGATTTATATAATACTATTACGATTGCAACGCAGAAATGAGGAAAACATGGATTACAAGAATGCGGGAGTAGACATTGAAGCCGGATATAAAGCGGTAGAACTGATGAAAGAGCATATTGCCGGAACGATGCGCAGTGAAGTGCTTACTGATATCGGTGGATTTTCAGGAGCGTTTTCTATGGAGGCGTTCAAGACAATGGAACAGCCTACGTTAGTATCCGGAACAGATGGCGTTGGCACCAAATTGAAAGTGGCATTTGAAATGGATCGCCATGATACCGTTGGTATTGATTGTGTCGCAATGTGTGTTAATGACATCGCCTGTGCTGGTGGTGAACCGTTATTCTTCCTTGATTATATTGCCTGTGGCAAGAATGAACCGGAAAAGATTGCTTCCATCGTATCCGGTGTGGCAAACGGCTGCAAACAGTCCGGTGCAGCTTTGATCGGTGGTGAGACTGCAGAAATGCCTGGATTTTATCCGGAAGATGAGTATGATCTTGCCGGTTTTGCGGTTGGTGTTGTTGACCGCAAAAATATGATCACAGGTAAAACAATTGCAAAAGGTGATGTGCTGGTTGGAATTGCTTCTTCCGGTATTCACAGCAATGGATATTCTTTGGTTCGCAAAGTGTTCGAAATGAAAAAAGAAAGCTTGAATAAAACATACGAGTCTCTTGGCGGCAAATCACTTGGTGAAACATTATTAACACCTACTGTGATTTATGTGAAGGCACTGCGCACGATCAAAGAGGGTGGCGTAACGATCAAAGGCTGCAGCCATATTACAGGCGGTGGTTTTTATGAGAATATTCCGCGTATGCTTCCTGAAAATGCACATGCAAATATCAAAGTAGGAAGTTATAAGATTCCACCGATCTTTGACATGTTGGCAAAAGAAGGCAACATTTCCAAAGAGATGATGTATAACACTTATAATATGGGTATCGGTATGCTTCTTGCAGTAGATGCTGCTGATGCAGACAAGACAGTAGCTTTAGCAGAGCAGGCTGGAGAAAAAGCATATATTATAGGCGAGATTGCAGAGGGTGAAAAGGGAATTTCTCTTTTGTCCTAATAATACATATTGAAACGAGGATTAGTATGCAGAAAATTGCAGTATGTGTATCCGGTGGTGGAACGAACCTGCAGGCAATCATAGATGCCGTCCATTCCGGTAAAATTCACAACACACAAATTGCTGTTGTGATCAGTAATAAAGCGGATGCTTATGCACTGGAGCGTGCAAATAATGCAGGTATCCCGGCGTTATGTATTTCCCCAAAGGAATACGAAAACCGGAGTGCTTTTGGCGAAGCAATGGTTGATGCTCTACACAAATATAATATTGATCTTGTTGTGCTGGCAGGTTATCTGGTGATCGTTCCATCCGAAATGATCGCAGCCTACCCAAATAAGATCATTAACATTCATCCATCCTTGATTCCGGCTCATTGCGGGATGGGGTATTATGGATTGAAAGTGCACGAAAGTGTTTTGGCATGTGGCAATAAGATAACTGGTGCCACAGTGCATTTTGTAGACGAAAAGGCAGATCATGGTCCTATTATTTTACAAAAAGCTGTTGAAGTAAAAAATGGAGATACTCCGGAAATTCTACAGCGACGTGTGATGGAACAAGCTGAATGGAACATTCTTCCGGAAGCAATTGATCTGATTGGCGCAGGAAAAGTTTCCGTACAGAATGGTATAGCTGTTGTAAGCCGTTAGTATCATTTCCACGGAATAAATAAACGCATCGCAGGATATGCAGAAATGAGGAAACAAGATGAAAGTATTAATTGTAGGAAGCGGCGGAAGAGAGCATGCAATTGCCTGGAGTGTCTCCCAGAGCAAACGTGTCGATAAAATTTACTGTGCACCTGGTAATGGTGGAATCGCAGAAATTGCAGAATGCGTAAATATTACTGCTATGGAATTTGATAAACTTGCTGCATTCGCCAAAGAAAATGAGATCGATCTGACGATCATCGGCATGGATGATCCTTTGGTTGGTGGCATTGTCGATGTATTTGAAGCGCAGGGACTTCGCGTATTTGGTCCACGTAAAAATGCTGCGATCATCGAAGGCTCTAAAAGTTTTTCAAAGGATCTCATGAAAAAATACAACATTCCAACCTGCCATTATGAAACATTTCATTCTCCGGAGGAAGCGTTGATCTATTTAGAAAATGTAACTTTTCCGGTTGTGTTGAAAGCAGATGGTCTGGCACTTGGAAAAGGTGTATTGATCTGTCAAAATCTGCAGGAAGCAGAGGCAGGTGTTACCTCATTAATGTTAGATAAACAATTTGGAGATGCCGGCAACACTATCGTCATAGAAGACTTTATGGTTGGTAGAGAAGCTTCTGTACTTTGCTTCTGTGATGGTACACATATCAAACCGATGACCAGTGCACAAGATCACAAACGTGCCAAAGACGGAGATCAGGGATTAAACACCGGAGGAATGGGAACATTTTCACCGAGTCCGTTTTATACACCGGAGATTCAGAAGTTCTGTGAAGAACAAATATATCAGCCAACAATGGATGCTATGAAAGCAGAAGGAAGAGATTTCGTAGGAATACTTTTTGTTGGTCTTATGATGACACAGGACGGTCCAAAAGTATTGGAATACAATGCAAGATTTGGCGATCCGGAGGCACAGGTTGTTCTGCCTCGCATGAAAAACGATATTATCGATGTTATGGAGGCTTGTATTGACGGGAAGTTAGACCAGGTGGATCTTCAATTTGAAGATAATGCGGCTGTCTGTGTTGTATTAGCTTCTGATGGCTATCCGGAACATTATGAAAAAGGGAAAAAGATTACATTTCTGAAAGATTTTGCTTCGGAAGACGGTTATTATGCATTCCATGCCGGAACAAAATTGACGGAAGACGGTTTAGTAACCAATGGTGGAAGAGTATTGGGCATTACTGCCAAAGGTGCTACATTAAAGGAAGCGCGTAAAAATGCATATAAGGCAACCGAATGGGTTACTTTTGATAATAAATATATGCGTAACGATATTGGAAAAGCAATTGATGAAATATAAAAAGGAGGATAATATATGTACTCATTTGAAGAAGTAGAACGTTTTGATCCGGAAGTTGCAGCAGCAATGGACAAGGAGACAAATCGTCAGCGTGATAACATTGAATTGATCGCTTCTGAAAATTTAGTAAGTAAAGCGGTTATGGCAGCCATGGGCAGCACATTGACTAACAAATATGCGGAAGGTTACCCTGGCAAACGCTATTATGGTGGATGCGAATACGTTGATATTGTTGAGGATCTTGCAAGAGATCGTGCTATGAAGTTATTTGATTGTACATATGCCAATGTACAGCCGCATTCCGGTGCACAGGCAAATATGACAGTATTTTTTGCTTTGCTGCAGCCGGGAGATACCTATATGGGCATGAATCTTGATCACGGCGGACACTTGACACATGGAAGTCCGGTCAATATGTCCGGTAAATATTTCCATTGTGTACCTTATGGTGTAAATGACGATGGTTTCATTGATTATGATGAAGTAGAAAGTATTGCTAAGAAATGCAAACCAAAAATGATCATTGCCGGTGCAAGTGCATACGCTCGTAAAATTGATTTCAAGCGTTTTCGCGAAATCGCAGATTCTGTGGGAGCTTATTTGATGGTTGATATGGCTCATATCGCTGGCTTAGTAGCAGCAGGTGTTCACGAGAGCCCAATTCCATATGCTCATGTTACCACGACGACAACCCACAAAACATTACGTGGACCTCGTGGTGGAATGATTCTTTCCAGCGAAGAATTTGCGAAAGAGATCAATTTTAACAAAGCGTTATTCCCGGGTATTCAGGGTGGTCCTTTGATGCATGTGATCGCAGCAAAGGCTGTCTGCTTCAAAGAAGCGTTACAGCCGGAATTCAAAGAGTACGGTAAAAATATTATTAAAAATGCACAGGCACTTTGTAAGGGGTTACAAAACCGCGGCATTAAGATTGTTTCCGGCGGAACAGATAACCATTTGATGCTTGTTGATCTTGCAGATAAAAATCTAACAGGTAAAGACGTAGAAAAATGGTTGGATGCAGCACATATCACATGTAATAAAAATACAATTCCTAATGATCCACAGTCACCTTTTGTAACGAGTGGTATCCGTTTGGGAACAGCCGCAGTGACAACAAGAGGTTTTAACGAAGCTGATCTTGATATGGTTGCTGATGCGATTGCAATGATCATTGCAGATCCGGAAGGCAATAAGGCAAAAGCAACGGAAATCGTAAAAGGTTTGACAGACCGTTATCCGTTGTACGAATAAACGAGAAGGAAACAAAGGTATGAAAGAAATGAGGTGTACGTATGAGTGACAAACAAGGAAATGTGCCACAGTTTAGCGATTATGAAAAAGAATTGCTTTTAGATGGAGGATGGCAGTGTTCATTTTGTGAACGTGTCAACGCCAATTACGTTGGTTCTTGCGCATGTGGACACAACAAAAAAGACAGCGATTTAAATCGTCTTGGTTTATATGAAGAATATGTAGAAAAAACCGGTCAGAAATTAGAGACTCCGGCAGCACAGATGGCTTCTGCAGAAGAGGCTAAAGAGGATGCTGCGTCAGTAGAGACTACTGTTTCACAGCCGGCTCAGCCTGAGCCGGAAGCTCCAAAGCCTGTCAAAAATAAATATATTTATGAAGATACAGAGCTTGGAGAATACGAGCAGGATTTAATTGACGATGGAGGATGGCAGTGTGGATTTTGCCGCCGTATCAACGCATATTATATTACCTCATGTGCCTGTGGTCACAACAAAGACGATAGTGATCTCAAGCATCTTGGTAAATATGTGGATCCGGAAGACGAATATTATGAGGATGACGAGTACTATGAGGAAGAGGATGAAGTTGCAGCAACAGAAACTACAGCTTCACAGCCGGTAACTCCACAGGCAGTGCCTACGCAGGCTACAGTTTCTCAGGCCGCACATACAGCTACACCAGTTCAGTCTGGTGCACAACCGCAGGCTAGACCGGTACAGCCACAAGCTCAGGCAGTCCAGCCGCAGGCTTCGGTTCAACCTCAAGTTCAGGCTCAACCTGTTCAGCCGCAGGCTTCGGTTCAACCTCAAGTTCAGGCTCAACCTGTTCAGCCACAGGCTTCGGTTCAGCCACAAGTTCAGGCTCAACCTGTTCAACAGCGAGCATCAGTACAGCAGGCAGCTACACCGGTTCAACCTAAAATTCAGGCTCAACCAACAGCAAAACCAGAGTCGCCATTTATTGATTATGATGATGAAGAACCAGTTGCAGCTACAGCAAAGACTCCGGTTCAATCTCAGGTTCAGGCTCAACCTGTTCAACAGCAGGCTCCGGTTCAACCGGCACAGCCACAAGTGCAGGCACAACCTGTTCAGCCGACACCGGTTCAACCAGCTCAACCTGTTCAGCAGCAAAATCCGGTGCAAACACAACCGGCTCAACCAGCTGTTGATAACTCAGCGCAGAATGCAGCAACTCTTAAGTCAAACATCGAAGATCAGATTTTAGAAGATCTAAAGAAAAACAACTACTCCGATGTTGCTATTGTGCGTGCTAACCGCAAATATAAAGAACTTGTGAAAAAGGGCATTATGACACAAGATGAGTTTAATACGAAAATGCATGAATTATTACCAACAGAAGAAGAACCGGAAGAGGAAGCTGCTTCTGATGCGGAAAACGCAGAAAGCAATGAATAATATAATATATTACATATTTATTGCTTAAGATTGGAGAGAATCAACCATGAACATTGAGATTAATGTTACAAAAATTGTTAAATATGTTTGCGTAACCGGAGCAGTTATTGTTGCGATCATATTTGGACAAAAAACATATGCAGAGTATATTCATGCGAAAAATAGGGAGGAACAGTAAACGTTTTGTTTCTGTAACAACAGCATATGAGTAAAAAATTATTTATCGCTGAGAAACCAAGTGTCGCAAAGGAATTTGCTAAGACACTTGGCGTCTCGGGCAATGCAGGACAGGGTTATATGGAGTCACAGGATTACATTGTTACTTGGTGTGTTGGGCACCTGGTTACAATGAGTTATCCGGATGCTTATGATAAAGCATTAAAAAAGTGGACTCTACAAACCCTGCCTTTTTTGCCGGAAAAATTTCTATACGAACTTATTCCAGATGTAAAAAAACAATTCAATATTGTGGCTGGTCTTTTAAATCGCGAAGATGTATCTACCATTTATGTATGCACTGATTCCGGGCGCGAAGGGGAATATATCTACCGCTTAGTAGATCAGATGGCACATGTTCCGGATACCAAGGACAAACGCAGAGTATGGATTGATTCCCAAACGGAAGAGGAGATCAAGCGCGGCATTACCGAAGCAAAACCACTTTCTGAATATGATAATCTTTCCGCTTCCGCCTATCTAAGAGCCAAAGAAGATTATTTGATGGGCATAAACTTTTCGCGCGTATTATCACTGAAATATGGACGTCCCGTAATGGATTACCTTAACACCGGTAAGTGGTCTGCCATTTCAGTCGGTCGTGTCATGACTTGTGTTCTTGGAATGGTAGTTCGAAGGGAACGTGAGATTAGAGAGTTTGTGAAGACACCATTTTATCGTATTTTGATGAAATGTAATCTGGAAGGGAAACAATTTGAAGGTGAATGGCGTGCGGTTGAAGGCAGCCAGTTTTACCAATCACCGAAACTTTATAAGGAAAATGGGTTCAAAAACCGCGAAGATGCCGAACAGCTTTGCAAAACCTTAACCTATGATCCTTTGCAGGTGATCATTCAAAAAGTAGAACGCAAAAAAGAACGTAAAAATCCACCCTTGCTCTTTAATTTAGCGGAATTACAAAACACATGTTCCAAATTATTTAAGATCAGTCCGGATGAAACACTAAAAATTGTACAAGAGTTATATGAACGTAAGCTTGTTACATATCCCCGTACGGATGCACGTGTACTTTCTACTGCTGTAGCCAAAGAGATATACAAAAATATCGGTGGTTTACAAAATTATTCCCTGATTGCTCCCTATGCTGCAAAGATTATGGAGCAAAAAGCCTATGCCGGGATTGCCAAAAGCCGTTATGTAAACGATAAGCAGATTACGGACCATTATGCGATCATTCCAACCGGACAGGGGTTAAATGCACTCGGCAACTTAAGTGTGACAAGTCAACGAGTATACGAAGTGATCGTCCGTCGATTTCTCTGTATCTTTTATCCGCCTGCAGAATATCTAAAGATCGGGGTGACTGCAAAACGTGATACAGAAACATTTTTTGCAAATTTTAAGATTTTAGTCAAACAAGGTTATTTGGAACTTGCGACTGCATCTTTTGCTAAGAAAAATATGTCCACTAACGCATCTGTTTCCAAAAACAGTGAGAATTCTATGGAAACTGTCACTTTTGACGAGAATCTGATCACGTCAATCCAAAATCTAAAAAAAGGAATGGCACTTCCGGTGGAAGAATTCTTTATTAAAGAAGGAGAAACATCTCCACCAAAGCGCTATAACTCAGGTTCGATCATTTTGGCTATGGAAAATGCAGGACAACTGATTGAAGAAGAGGAACTGCGAGCACAGATAAAGGGAAGCGGAATCGGCACCAGTGCCACACGTGCCGAGATCTTGAGTAAACTAGTCAAGATTAAATATCTGAAATTAAATAAAAAAACACAGATCATCACACCGGAATTACTCGGTGAAATGGTATATGACGTTGTTGATGGTTCCATACGTTCTTTGCTAAATCCCGAACTGACTGCAAGTTGGGAATTAGGCTTGACACAAGTTGCTGAAGGACAGATCACAGAGGAACAATACATGGCCAAATTAAACGGCTTTATTACCCGTCGTGTTCAATATGTCAAACAAACTGCTAATCAAACGGCTCTTCGTCAACAATTTGACAAAGCAGCTGTATATTATAAGAAATGAGGTGTTTCATATGTATGATTCAATGAAAAACAAAAATTTATTTAATATGGAGGAGACGATAGCAAAAGATATCTTTGAAGACTGCGATTATCCGTGGGAAGTGCTTCCAAAGATCGAAGCTTTTATTTTGGAACTGGGTAAAACTCTTTCGGAAGATGAGTATGACTGCATTGATGGCAATATCTGGATCGCTAAGTCCGCAACAATCGCACCAACTGCATCGATCACAGGACCATGCATCATTGGTAAAAATACGGAAGTAAGACAATGTGCATTTATCCGCGGCAAAGCAATTGTCGGCGAAAACTGCGTTGTTGGTAATTCTACCGAATTAAAAAATGTCATTTTGTTTAATAATGTCCAGGTTCCACACTATAATTATGTCGGTGATTCAATTTTGGGATTTAAATCGCATATGGGTGCCGGCTCCATCACTTCTAATGTAAAATCAGACAAAACCATAGTTACGATCAATTATCAGGGCGAAAAACTTAATACCGGACTGAAAAAAATGGGTGCAATTCTTGGAAATTATGTAGAAGTAGGATGTAACAGTGTTCTTAATCCGGGAACAGTGATCGGAAGCAATACTAATGTTTACCCATTGTCCAGTGTTCGTGGTTTTATTCCAAGGGGATGTATTTTTAAGAAACAAACAAATATCGTACAGAAAGACATATAATGCGAATATAGTCGTTGTCATTTATTTCTAACCATCTTTTTCGTCAGATTTTTTAAGAAATATTGGCGAAAAGTGTAGACTAATTGATAAATTTGTGCGAAAATGGTCATAGAACTGTGGAAATATTTCTGCAGAGAAAAAGCAAATCGAAAGGAGCATAAACATGATTTATTCACAGGAAGTAGAAAACATGTGCCCAGTTGCTCAGGGTGTGCATCACGGTGCAGCGCCAATCCCAGAGGAAGCAAAATGGGTTCAGGCAAAGGAAGTAAAAGATATCTCTGGTTTTACACATGGTGTAGGCTGGTGTGCACCACAGCAGGGTGCTTGTAAGATGTCTCTTAACGTTAAAGAGGGTATCATTCAAGAAGCATTAGTAGAGACAATCGGCTGCTCAGGTATGACACATTCTGCTGCTATGGCAACAGAGATCCTTCCGGGTCTGACTGTTATGGAGGCACTGAATACTGACCTTGTATGCGATGCAATTAATACAGCAATGAGAGAGCTCTTCTTACAGATCGTTTATGGTCGTTCACAGAGTGCATTCTCTGAGGATGGACTTGCTATTGGTGCTGGTTTGGAAGACCTTGGTAAAGGACTTCGTTCTCAGGTTGGTACAATGTACGGAACCTTAAAGAAAGGTCCTCGTTACTTAGAGATGGCTGAGGGTTATGTAACCGCTATCGCTTTGGATGAAGAGGATTTGATCATTGGTTATAAGTTTGTAAACCTTGGTAAAATGACTGACTTCATCAAGAAGGGTGATGATCCTAATACAGCTTGGGAGAAAGCTGCCGGACAGTACGGTCGTGTTGACGACGCAGTGAAACTCATCGATCCAAGAACAGATGAAGAAATCGCAAAATAATATAAAGGAGGCAAACATAACATGGCATTATTTGAATCATATGAAAGAAGAATTGACCAGATCAACGCTGTATTAAACAGTTATGGAATTTCTTCTCTTGAAGAAGCAGAAAAAATCACAAAAGATGCTGGACTTGATGTATATAACCAGATCAAGGGCATCCAGCCAATTTGTTTTGAGAATGCATGCTGGGCATACATTGTAGGTGCAGCAATTGCAATTAAGAAAAACTGCCGTCGCGCAGCAGACGCTGCAGCAGCAATCGGTGAGGGACTCCAGTCTTTCTGTATCCCTGGTTCTGTTGCTGATACTCGTAAGGTAGGTTTAGGACATGGTAACCTTGGTAAAATGCTCCTTGAGGAAGAGACAAAATGTTTCGCATTCTTAGCCGGACATGAGTCTTTTGCAGCTGCCGAAGGTGCTATCGGTATCGCAGAAAAGGCAAACAAAGTACGTAAAGAGCCTCTTCGCGTTATCTTAAATGGTCTTGGTAAAGATGCTGCTCAGATCATCTCTCGTATCAATGGTTTTACATTCGTTGAAACTGAGTTTGATCCATACACAAATGAAGTAAAAGAAGTATTCCGCAAATCTTATTCTGAGGGTCTTCGTGCTAAAGTAAACTGCTACGGTGCAAACTCTGTACCAGAGGGTGTTGCTATCATGCACAAAGAGGGTGTTGACGTATCTATCACAGGTAACTCAACCAACCCAACTCGTTTCCAGCATCCGGTAGCAGGTACTTACAAGAAAGAATGCTTAGAGCAGGGTAAGAAATATTTCTCAGTTGCTTCAGGTGGTGGTACAGGTCGTACACTTCAT
>ENA-OURU01003578-OURU01003578.1-human-gut-metagenome-genome-assembly--contig:-NODE-3578-length-12650-cov-2.963716_pt1 | contig 12650 bp, 10 predicted proteins | sample MGYA00242137_ERZ509064 | MGnify/ENA primary metagenome ERZ509064 (study PRJEB26280, sample SAMEA2338777) | human gut metagenome | biome: human gut; feature: human-associated habitat; material: faeces...
CTGAGGCGTCTGTCCGGGAACCCCCGGCCCAAGTGTTCTCTAAAAGAAACCTCTTGCAAAAAACCGGTCAACCGACCAACGGACGCCTCATTGAAAGGTGTGGCCGGGCGCGCTCATCTTTCCCGACCGTACCGATTCGGCTTCGGTACCTTCATTGAGACCGGACGTTGAAGAACTACAAACCGAACAACAACCGACGACGCCGCATGAAGACAATTATAATTTTAACGTGTCTGCCCGGTTATTCGGGCAGGCTCATTTACGCTAGCAAAACAGCAGTAAGGTTCATCCCCGCTTACACGGGGAACTATCGATAGAGGCGAAAACGCCTCTCCCGATGCTCGGTTCATCCCCGCTTACACGGGGAACTAACTCAAACATGGGATTAAGCTTGCGTTCCCCGATTTATTCCGACCCGGAAAACACGCACAAATCCTTATGCAATTCGGATCATACCGAGTTAACAGCGGTAAGTTTTCCTATTGCCGTTTTTGCTAGAATAATCGGGTGAGTCTGCAAGTGTCCCGCCAAAACATTTGCTCGGTTCAACATAATGACTTCAAATCCCAATTTGGCGGAAGACGATTCCCCATCGTCTTTTCCTTTATCGACCAATAAATCTCCCTCAATAAAAGAGGTTCCCGAGAAATCTTGGTTTTTGGGAATTCAGCACTTCAACAGTAATGAACCCTGTGAATTTATTGTTGTTGAAAAAACTTCCGTCCCGACTGATAGAAGAGAGCCTATAAATGTAATGGCCTCTCAGCTTGAAAAAGGCTGTATCAATAAAGAGACTGGCTTTCTTCTCCAAGCATCAAGAAGCGACGCGAAAAAAAGTTTATTTCATAAAGCTCTTAATTCGCCGGTTGTTTTAGCGGTAATGGATAAGGCAAAAGAAATCGCTATCAAAAGCAAACACATAGAAAGTCATGCTGATATTCAACACGGAAATACACACGTACAGGCAATTCACATATTTGCAGTACCGATACTTTTAAACCAGATCTACTATCGGCTGGAACTCACGGTAAGGGATTACTGGGAAAGTAAAAATTCCCGCAAAATGATCCACTCTATTGATGGTATTCAATTAGAAAAAATAAAAACGTTCGTCTGGGAACACCCGGCCCAAGGGATCACTAGAACTAAAAGTTCAGCATGTTGTCAAACCGGTCAACCAACCAACGAACGTAAGGATATTTTACCAAATTTATCCTCTTCAATTCTTTTTAAAGATCTAATTTCGGGATATGTAAGGGCGGACGGGAAAGGATATTTCGACAAGATTAACCCTGATGAATTTCGTCTCGACGGAGCATACAAAAGTGAGGTTAGAGACTCTGTTTTAGTCCGTTATTTTTATGAAGAATTTAACAAAACCTTCTCCTCTCAATTAAAAAAAGCAGGATTTTCATTAAATCAGGCTAATTCAGAGGTCTTGATAAAAAAGATTTACGAGAATTATCAGCAAATAACACAGTCCGGAGAACAACTCACAAATAACAAGGGCAGTTTTGAGCGTCTTTTAAGACTGAAATGCAAATGTTTTTCTCCTTTAACTTTTTGTAGTTTTTCCAAGACTCGCACTAATAATGAAATGGAGAAATCTTTATGAGTTCTCCCGTTGAAAAAGACCTGACGGTGCGCGTCCAGCTTCAAAAAGGATTGCAAAAGTATCTTGACCGCAGCGATATTACGGAAATTGCCGTAAATCGCCCCGGCTTCGTCTGGGTTGAAGAGTCCTCCGGGTGGAGGCGTTATGAAGACAAAAATTTCACCTACGATTACCTTGCCAAGCTCGGAAACGTCTGCGCTGTTTACGGAGGAGAAAACAAAACGCTCGACTCTGCCCATCCGGTGCTCTCCGTGGAATTACCGGACGGTGAACGAGCCCAGTTCGTGATGCCTCCGGCGTGCAAGAACGGGACCCTCAGCCTTACGGTCAGAAAAATCTCGAAGGACGTTATCGGACTGGATTCTTACATTCAGAACGGATATTTTTCCCACATCCGCCCCAAAGACTCTCTTGACCCGATAAATGAGGAATTATCTGCCCTTTACAAAGGAACCTTTGACACCGATAAAACACCGGACACTCTTAACCTTCTCCGGGCAGAATTTTTAAAGCGCTGCGTGGAAACCGGCAAGACAATAGTTATTGCCGGAGAAACCGGTTCCGGCAAAACCACTTTTATGAAAGCTCTGATGCAGCATATCCCGACGGATCAGAGAATCATTACGATTGAAGACGTGCCGGAACTTCTCTATGGGCTCCCAAAGCACGAAAATCAAGTCAACCTCTTCTACCCTTCGGAAGCTACGGATAAATCAACGGTTACCGCTGCAAGCCTAATGCGTTCGTGTCTCAGAATGAAGCCCGACCGCATTCTGCTTGCCGAGCTGCGCGGCGGCGAAACTTTCGACTTTCTGAATGTGTGCCTCTCCGGGCATTCCGGCTCTATTACCAGCTGCCATGCCGGAAGCTGCGAACAGGTTTTTGACTATTTAGCGCTTAAAGTTCTTCAGTCCTCAACGGGACGCGAGCTTCCTTATCCAGTCATTCAGCAGCTTTTGCATCAGGTTATCGACGTGATTGTTCACGTACATCGAAACAGAACTTTCGGACGTCATATCACTGAGCTTTTCTTCAACCCTCATACTGAGGAGAAAAAGAATGAAAACCTTTAAGACGCTTCTGAAAGTCCTCTTTGCAGTTTTTGCCGTCCTGCTGTGCGTACTCGTGATTCTTTTTGTCAGCAGCTTCGTATTTATGCGGATCTTCAATCTTCCGCTTGAAGCGTGCCGACCGTGGACGATCATTCAATACTTTATGATGTACCGCCATGCTACCGACAAAGGGGTACGCCTAGCCGTCCACGCGTGTCTTTTTCTCCCGTGGATTGCGCTGGTCGGTGTCGGCATTGCAATCTTGATTAATCGAGACAAACGTGCTCTGCACGGGGCGGCAAGATTTGCCAATCTCGGCGAAGTTAGACAATCCGGCCTGATTGATCCTCCGGGCGGTCTGGATAAAACCATTCTGGTCGGAAAGTACAAAAACAACTATCTGACCTATGCCGGATACCAGTTTGTTCTGCTGGCTGCCCCTACTCGTAGCGGCAAGGGGGTCGGTATCGTGGTACCGAATTGTCTCAACTATTCCGATTCTCTGGTCGTGCTCGATATTAAAGGTGAAAACTTTGATATCACGTCAGGTTTCAGAAAAGCGTGCGGACAGGAAGTCTATTTGTTTTCTCCTTACGCGGACGACGAAAAAACACATCGCTACAACCCGCTGGATTACATCAGCAGCAGTCCTGCCGAACGGCTGGGCGACATTGATGCCATCGGTCAGGCACTCTATTCGGGAGAAAACAACAACGATAAGTTTTGGAGTGAAAACGCCAAAGACTTCTTTCGCGGCGTAACTCTTTTCGTTCTGGAAACACCCGGACTGCCCCATACTCTGGGAGAAATTCTCAGGCAGGCTTCGGGCAAAGGAAAGCCGGTTAAAGAACACCTCCTCGGAAAACTAAAAGAGGCTCAGGATGCCGGTCATCCCTACTCGAACAACTGCGTTGATGCGCTCAATCGCGTCTTGAGCAACTCGGACAATACTCTTGCCGGTATTATCGCGACGTTCAATACTGCGCTTTTGTCCTTCCAGAATCCGAAGGTGGATTTGGCAACGAGCGCCTCGGACTTCGATTTGAGAGAAGTCCGGCGCAGACGAATGAGCATTTATTTCAAGATCGAGCCTACAAAACTCAAAGACGCCCGGGTGCTCATCAACCTCTTCTTCGATCAGCTCTTAAACCTGAATACCCGGAAACTGCCGTCTCAGGACAAAACGCTCAAGTACCAATGTCTTGTACTTTTAGACGAGATGACATCCATCGGCACAGTCAACATGATTAAACAGGCTGTTTCCTATATGGCCGGTTACAACATGAGACTCTTGACCATCATTCAAAACAAGTCGCAGCTTGAGGATGTTTACGGCAAAGCCGGTGCCGTAACGCTTTTGTCGAACCATGCTTTGATGATTATGTATGCCCCGAGCCCGGCCACCCAATCAGATGCGAATGAATATTCGGAAATGCTGGGATATGAGACCGTCAAATCAAAGTCCAAGTCCCACAGCAAGGGCGGCAACTCCACCAGTGAATCCGATCAGAAGCGCGCCCTGATGCTTCCGCAGGAAATCCGGGAACTCGGCAAAGACAATGAGATCGTAACGCTTGAAAATACCAAGCCCATTTTCTGTCAGAAGATTAAGTATTACCTCGATCCAGCTTTTAGGGAAAGAGCGAATTGGGCGGTTCCCGAGATTCCGCAGCAGGACGTTGAACTTTTCGTTGCACAAATGGAGCAGCGGATAAAAACCGCCTCAGCAGCCGACTTAAATGAAACGAATGCTGCAAGCCGTATAGTCACCGGTAATACCGAACTACCGGACGATATGAAATCGGTACCTGACAACCAGTGGTCCGAAGATCAGGTTAATTGCTACATTGAAAATCTGATCTCCAACGAGATTGTCAAAAAGTCGATTTCCAATTTTGATGCTCTTGATGGGATCAGCGCAGCTTCTGCATCGGCTCAGACCGACGTTCTGCGTCAAATGAATAGTGCCGCAGCACCCGGCACCGAAAACGCCCGGCAGATTTTGTCCGACTTGACTGAAGAAGAAGCAAACGTCAGCCCAACCTCGGAAAGCAGCAATGAAGACGAAACCTCCGAAAGCTCGGAAGAATCCGATACCGCACTTTTGGCTTCTCTTGAAGAATTTTCCGATGAGTCTGATTCGGAAAACAGGGTTGAATCCATTGCCATTCACGCGGACATAGAAGAAACGCATTTAAGTGAAATAACCGAGCCGGACACGGAGCCGGAAGAGACCTCTGCGGCGACGCAAAACGTTACGGACATTACTGCCAACATCACAGCAGATGTCACTGCCGACTGGGACGAAAAACGCTGTGCGGATTTTGCAGCCTCTTTGATTTCACAAATCAAGCTGAAGCTGAAGGAACAAAAGATACCCGAAACGGCAGCGCAGGAATCTATTGAGGCAGAACAAAAAGACGAGACCTCCGGCAGTGAGACTCCGACGTCCACGGACGAAGGTGACAAACAAAAAGAATATTTCAGACACGTTCAAAGAATCAGGAACGCTTATCGGAAAGTCGCGAAGAATCCGCTTGCTTCGCGAAGAAAAATTTCCTAACAAAAGCGGGCAGCAACTCTTAAAGGAGAAAAAATGACTGAATACAAAGCCTTCAGCAATACCGTCGTTGTTTTCAAAGAACCAACGGTTTCGCAAATCGTTCCAAAATCCGGCCCCAATGCCGGTAAAGAAACATCCGTCTTGGAGTTCAAAGCCTATAAGCCTCATTTCGTAAAGCAAAAAGACGGCTCCTTTCAACAGGACAAAGACGGGACGGAGTTTTTCAGTGTCCGTTACTACGGCAAAGAAAGCTCGGCAAAAAGAATGGCTGCGGGTATCAAAGAAGGAATGATGCTTGAAGTGCGCGGGGATGTCTCAACTCGTGAATTTACCGGCAAGAACGGAAAACAGATGCAGGAGAACGTTTTGACTGCAAAAGGACTTGCTGTTTCTTTGAATCAACCCGGTCTGACGATTGATTATTGTCGTCCCAAAGCAAAAGAGCCGGAAGCTGAACGCTAAAGAGCTCTGAGTATAAGACCGTCCGTTAAAGCGGACGGCTCCGAGGAACCACCATGAAAACAACCAACCGAGAAACCATAAAACTCACCGTAAATATTCTCATCAGGAAATTTTGCGAAGACAAAGCCGCCAAAAATTTTTCCATGGGTAAACAGGAAGCCGAGGACTACGGCGCTTGTGAAGAAACTTCTTTGCGCGAAGAGGATAAGGACAAACTTTTTGAAGATTTCGCACTGGATTGTTTCACACGACCGAGCTTTTCCAATAACAGGGAGCGGCTATGAACGAAAAATACAATGCATACGTTCGATCCGTCGCCGATTACTTCATTGAAGAGATGAAAAAAGGAACGGCACCGTGGCAGACGGACTGGGATAACGCAGCCAATGTCGTGCCTGTCAGTGCCGTTACCGATGCTCCTTACCGGGGTACCAATGCGCTGCTGCTGATGGCTGTCAGAATGAGCCAAGGGTACGGAGACAATCGTTGGCTCACGTTTCGTCAGGTACAGGAGCTCGGCGGGAAAGTAAAAAAGGGAGAACACGGCACCAAGTGCATCTTCTGGAAGCACTTAGTTGAAAAGGACGAAAAAGATGAGGATAAAACGGTAGAACGCCTCATTCCCTGTCCGTTTGTCGTTTTTAATTCCGAGCAATGTGACAATCTAAATCTCAAGAAATTTGAGACACCGGTACACGAATGGACTCCGTTGGAAGCTGCCGAACGTATTCTTGACAAATCGGGCGCCAAGATCGAAGAAATCAAACAAAACCAGTCCTACTATGTTCCGGCCTTGGACAAAATCGTTCTTCCGCTGAGAACTCAATTCAAAGATGCTGAAGGTTTTTATGCAACGGCGCTGCATGAACTCGGTCATTGGACGGGTCACAGCTCCCGCCTTAACAGGCCGATACTGAATAAGTTCGGAACCCCGGATTACGCCAGAGAAGAACTTCGGGCTGAAATTTCTTCAATGATGGTGTGCAGCGGATTAGGCATCAAACACAAGGCCCAGAACAGCGCTTCCTACGTGAACAACTGGATCGAGGTACTTAAAAAAGATCCTAAAGAATTATTCCGGGCGTGTGCTGACGCCGAAAAAATTAAGGATTATTTATTCGGCATTGATAAATCTTTAGGACTGACGGCAGAGCCTCTGGTAAAGGAAGATAAAAGTCCGGACAACAAAGAAGCTAAGGCCGCCCTTCAGACAGCAGCTCTACAAACTTACAAGGATTTACCCAATTATCAACAGAAATATATTCAGAGTTCGATGCTGAATTATCTGACGCAGCCGTTATCCAATCCGTACCAATTTCAAAAACCATCACAAAAAATCAGAACCATTGATATTGAAAGGTAGTCGCTATGCAATTATGGATTGCGGAAAAACCCTCTGTTGCCAAAGCCATTTGTGCAGAGTTGGGAATTGTAAAAAAGGGAGCCGGTTTTAACGAATGCAAAGGAGGCAATACCGTCACTTGGTGCTTCGGTCACTTGTTGGAACAGGCGGGCCCGGATGCCTACACACCTGATGACGTTCCAGTCACCAAGAAAGGCGGAAAAATTTGGCGTATGCAGGATTTGCCGATCTTCCCTTCGGTATGGAAACTCAACGTAAAACCGGACAGAGTCGTCAAGGCTCAGCTCAAAACAATAAAATTACTTTTGGGTAAATGCGACAGCATTGTTAATTGCGGCGACCCGGACAGGGAGGGACAGCTTCTTGTTGACGAGATTTTAGAGTTTTACAAGTGCCGAAAACCCGTCAGTCGTTTCTGGGTTTCCGCACAAGATCCGGCGTCCATTAAAAAAGGCTTGAAATCCCTTAAACCGAACAGCGAATTTCAGGGAATGAAGCTTGCAGCGCTCGGCCGATCCAGAGCCGATTGGCTGCTGGGAATGAATCTGACCCGGGCGTTAACGCTTACTCACGGAGCCAAGGAAAGGAAACTCATTGCTGTGGGGCGCGTTCAAACTCCTACGCTTGCCTTAGTAGCCGAAAGAGACAGAACGATCAAGAACTTTAAGGCTGTCCCTTATTTTGTTTCAAAAGCGGAAGTTTCCGCAGGGCGCGGCAGTTTTACAGCCCTCTGGAAACCGTCAGACGTTCAGGAAGGTTTGGACTCTGAAGGCCGACTGGTGAATCCGGCAGTCGCAAAGATTCTGTCGGACAAACTTAAACCGATAAAAACGGCAGTTGTCAGAAAGACGGAAACCGTGCCAAAAAAACAGGCACAGCCCCGGGCCTTTTCACTGGCGGACATTCAGCTTGAAGCAAGTAACAAATACGGTTTTTCTGCTCAGGAAACTTTAGACACCTGCCAAAGCTTGTATGAAATCCATAAAGCCGCAAGCTATCCCAGAAGCGATTGTCAATACCTGCCGGAATCACAGTTTACCGATGCGCCTAAAGTCCTTGCAGCCATTGCGAAAACTTGCCCCAAGCTCAGGGAGTTGGTCTTAAAAGCCGATCCGACCATTAAGTCTCAAACTTGGAACGATAAGAAGATCACTGCGCACCACGGAATCATCCCGACGCAGCTGCCGGTTGATTGGGCAGCTTTAAACGATAAGGAACAAAAGATTTATGAACTGATCGGACGCCGATATTTGGCTCAATTTTTCCCGGTTCATCAATTTAATTCTTGCTCCATCGACTTGGAACTAGGAGGTGAGACGTTCATCGGCAAAGGAAAAAACGTTACCGCGCTTGGCTGGAAATTCGTTTACCAAAATCAAACTGACCCGGACACCGATAAAAAAACCGAATCCGATCAGATTCTTCCTTCTGTAAAAAACGGAGACATTCTGAAAGTCCTAAAGACTGAAACGAAAAACGAACTTACCAAGCCGCCAGCCTATTTCACCGAAGGCACGCTGATTGCGGCTATGGAGAAAATTCATACCGTAGTGGACAACCCGGAATATAAAAAATATCTGAAGGAAGGCGACGGGATCGGCACACCGGCAACCAGAGCAGCGATTATCAGCGAACTGAAAAGAAAAGGTTATTTGGAGACGAAAGGCAAAAAAATCTGCGCCTCTTCAGACGGAATTGAATTGCTGAAGCTCGTGCCCGAGCTCGTCCGCAACCCGATCCTTACGGCTGTCTTTGAAAGAAAACTTAGGGACGTGGAGTCCGGCAAAAGCACTTTGAGTTCCTTTATTGAAAGCCAGCAAAAATTCATTTTGCAGGAAATCAATAAGGCAAAGGCAATTAATAATGGCCTCCAATAAGAATCCGTTTCTTGACGATCTTTTTCCTGATCCGATGCGTGCCCGAAAAGCACGCATTTTCAAAGGATATGAGAAGGTTTCAAATACTGCCGCCTTCAGATTTTCTGCTCTCAGTTCAAAAGTTAAAGCCGAAGGTGTTGTCGATAAGCGTGCCGAGGTTATGTTTCGGTTCGGACAAGCAAACATAAAAAGTTATCTTCACACAATCAAAGCAGCCGACTACATTGCGCGAAACGGAGACATTGAGCTGATCGACCAGAGCGGAAACAGTTTACAGGGTAAAGCGGAATATCGAAAAGTTCTATATGAGTGGAAGCTGCTTTCAGAAATGGGAGACGGAACTTCCAAAAGAGGCCACGCCAGAAGAGTCATACTTTCTATGCCCGCCGGAACAGACGAAGATAAATTCAAAGCAGCTTGCAGCCAATGGGCCAAGGATATGCTTGACGGATACGATTATCTGCTGGCTTTCCATTTACCCAGGAATGATAGAAAAACGACTCAGCCCCACTGTCACATCCTTCTTAGGACAAAAAATCGAGAGGGCAAAAGAATTCATCTGGCAAACGATGAGCTGTCGGCAATGCGTGAGCATTTTGCCGCTTGTCTCCTCAAGTGCGGCATCGAGGCCAATGCAACCCGGAGGTGGTCAAGAGGACAAACGCAGCAGGGAATTTCTCAAGCAGAACATCATGTTTTAAATAATCGCCGGATGTCTGAACAAGATCGAGCCCGAGTCTATGCAATAGCCAAAAAACGTGAACTTTTAAAACGGCAGCAAGCTCAGGTTGAAAAGGTTCATTCTGCTTTTAGGGATGGAAAAGTAATACCGGATTCCCCGTCCATTCAAAAAACCAAAAAAACGCGAAAGACTGTAGTTTATTTGGCTGAACAAGCCTCGAGGAAACTTATTGATTCACCCTATGCCGAGGAGCAGCAGCTCGGTAGAAAAATGCAGAATTATTACTCTAAGCTCGAACCTGTTGAGAGCGCCGAGCAGAAAACACTGCGTCAGCTTAACGAGGCAAAGCAGCAGCAAATCAAGCGGATGCAAGCCATGCGTAAACGGCTGAAAAAAGGTTCACAAAAACCGGAACGATAGGCTTCAGCCGAACACTTCCAGATTCTTGCAAACTTTTTCCCGGCTGCTTTCCGCACGAAAATCATAGCGGGCTGTGGTAGCTACCGACGTATGACCCATCGCTCTTTGTAAAATAAACAGGTCACAACCCTGTTCCAGCATCCGAGTCGCAAAGGTTCTGCGTAAATCATGCGGCCGGACTTTACCGATCAGTGCAAGTTCAGCTCTCTTTTGAAGAATCCTATAGATTGATGACGGCTGCATTTCTCTAAAAATGAACTTGCTGTGATCTGCGCCCGGGCAGATCCGGGGAAAGAAAATTCCGTCTTCCAGTCCTCGAACCCCGAGCCATTCGTCTATAATCCGGTTCAATTTTTTCGGCAAAAAGACGCGACGTTCTTTATTTCCCTTACCGATAAAGCAGAAGGATCTGCTGATACAGTCCCAATTTTTCATCTCCAACCGGACGCATTCTGCCCTTCTCAGGCCGCAGCCAAGCATTAAAGCAAATAGAGCCATATCACGTTTTCCTTGGTTTGTGCCGTCGTCGCAAGCCTTAAGAAGCCCGGCGGCTTCTTTGACTGTCAGGCTTCGACCTTTGGGCAGACGTTCATATTTAACGCCTTTTAAAGCTTGGATTTTTAAGTACGACGACTGAGGCAGCTGATCCAATGTCCAAGCCTCTTTTGCCACAGTTTTGAATGCCGTCAAATAGAGATTTTGTGTTGATCCACAGCAGCCCTGAGCAGCCAATTGTTTTTGAATCTCTGTCCAATGAATACGTTTCAATTTTGACCAATCGGCTGTCTCTATATCTTTGGCACCTAAAAAGTTAGCTATGTGCTTTAAACAGTTTGAAATCGTGATAACTGAGCGGGACGATCCGAGTCTTGCCAGATAAGCGAGGGCCGGATTCTTTTTCACGGATGATATTGTGGTATCGGCTGCAATCATTTTCTTCAAAAAGTCCAATGTTAGATAGCAAAGACACGAAAAAACTGTTCTTTGAATGCCTTTGTCAAATCCGCAGCTTGTGTCTGAGTCAAATTGACGCCGGTCACGATGACTTTTCCGCCGGTGAACGAGGCATGATCGGCAAGCGTTTTAGCGACTGTGCCCGGAACGTACTTCAGGAAGAAGTCAGTGAGACTTGTTTTGGCTTCTTGCGGAACCGTTGAATTCAGAGCGACATAATGCAGATCCTGCTGACCGGTCGTACCAAGAGAGTCGAATACGTCGAAAGCGTTATTTGTCTGGATTGTCCCGGAAGAGGTCAGGCGTCCGTTTCCGAATTGGAAGCCATTTTGGAAATTGGCGAAGCCTGAGTTGTTTAAATTCCCGGCAATCGTGAAGCGGTTGGTTTCCGTCCAGCTGCCGCGATTGTTCAGATTTCCGCTGTTGGTTAGATTTCCTCGACTCGTGACATTGCCGGTCAGTGTCAGCGTATCGGTATTATTCAGTGAACCGAAAAGATTGGTGTTTCCAATCGTCAGTTTGCCATTGTTGTTAGTAGATCCGTTGGATTGATTGAAATTAACAATGCTTAATACGGACTGGTTGTTTAAAGTTCCGTTCGATTTATTTAGTGTTGTAAAGTCGTAGCTTCCGGCAGAAACGTTTACAGTTCCGCCTGCTTGGGTCAATAAGGTGCGGTTGCCTAAGACTCCACCGGCCAAAGTCAGTGTGTTTTCAACTGAAAAATTACCGTTTTTACCACCGACGTATAGAGAATCTTGATTGTTGAGAGTGCCACCCAAGAGTGCAATTGAATTGGCAACATAAGTTTGGACACTGCTGGCTTGTCTGAAGTTGCCTCCCCGAACAGTCAGGTATCCCACATTAGCCGCACCAGATTCAACGGAAGAAATATCAAAAACGCCCGAACTGTCTATGGCACCGGCATTTAATTGGAACTGGACATGGTGATAATCCGGTCGGTTATCTAAGGTTGCTCCTGAAGCGATGTTGATAGTCCCGCCAACATTCAAAGATGAGGTAACAACACCTCCGCTGTTCGAGTTGCCACTTCCAACTCGTAACAGGCCACTGTGAAGATTTAGGTTGCCTTGAACAGAGAGGGCACCGGAAAGACGGCTGGCGCCATCTCCTCTATGTGCAATTACAAAAAGGGGACAGTTGGAATCCAAGTTTCCATTGACTTGCAGGGACTGGTTTTCCATGTCTCTGTAATTTTTGGATGTCCAAGAGATATTTAGTTCCGCAACATTTGCTGTGGCATTGCCGTTGATGACGTAGCTATCGACTAAGGTGCGCTTCGTATCTTCTCGTAAATTACCTAACTCGATATTGCCATTGACAGTAGTAAGAGCATAGACATTACTCAAAGAGAGGAGACCGCTGAGAATGACAGCCGTTTTACCCGAATTTTGGCAAGCGCTAGTCATTGCTTCGGAAACAGCAACAAAGCATCCTCGGCGTTTGTTCCAAATCTTTTTAAAGATTTTGTTCATATGTTTTTCTCCTAGGAAAAGAAACCAAAGGTTTCAATCAGCACTGACCGATACAGTGCTGGTGGAAACCTTCGGGGAAAGACGAAAAAACTGTTCTTTGAATGCCTTTGTAGAGGCCCACTCTTTCTTAGAGGAGCTTTAAGAATTAATTATTGAAAAATTTTAT
>ENA-OURU01003583-OURU01003583.1-human-gut-metagenome-genome-assembly--contig:-NODE-3583-length-12620-cov-8.924950_pt1 | contig 12620 bp, 10 predicted proteins | sample MGYA00242137_ERZ509064 | MGnify/ENA primary metagenome ERZ509064 (study PRJEB26280, sample SAMEA2338777) | human gut metagenome | biome: human gut; feature: human-associated habitat; material: faeces...
GCGTGGAGCAGGAGGACTGGCAGAACGGCTGGCGCAAATACTACCACCCCATGGACATTGGCAAACGGCTGGCCATCGTGCCCTCCTGGCAGGAGTACGACACCGACCGCGTCAAGCTGATCCTTGACCCCGGCCTTGCCTTTGGCACCGGCGGCCACGAGACCACCAGCCTCTGCCTGGAAGCGCTGGACGAGCGGGTACGCGGCGGTGAGCGGGTGCTGGACATCGGCACCGGCAGCGGCATCCTTGCCATTGCCGCCCTCAAGCTGGGCGCAGGCAGTGCCGAGGGTGTGGACATCGACCCCGTGGCCGTGCGCACCGCAGGCGAGAATGCCGCCCTGAACGGCGTGGCCGACAAGCTGACCGTTCTGGTGGGTGACCTGTCCGACAAGGCCAGCGGCAGGTACGATATCATCACCGCCAACATCGTGGCAAACGCCATCATCAGCCTTGCCCCCGCCGTGCCCGGCCTGATGGCCGAAAACGCCACCTTTATTGCCAGCGGCATCATCGACAGCCGCAAGGACGAGGTGATCGCCGCTTTGGAAGCCACCGGCCTGACCGTGCAGGAAGTGAAGGAGAAGCGCGGCTGGGAGTGCATTATTTGTAAAAAGACGAATTAAACCCCACCGTCAATGCTCCGCATTGCCACCGCCCCTAGTAGGGGGGCTGTCGAGCGTATGCGAGACTGAGGGGTTTTGTACCTAAGGAGAATCTATGCCTCACCGTTATTTTACAACCGAAATCTCCAATGGCACCGCCACCCTGCGGGGGGCCGATGCCCATCATCTTTCCCGCGTGATGCGGGGCAAGCTGGGGGACACTGTCATCTTATGTGACGGCAACGCCGTGGAATACACTGCCACCATCACCGGCTTCGGGCCGGAGACTGTGGAGTTCAGCGTAGAGCCGGGCTATCCCAGCGCCGCCGAACCCAGCGTGGAAGTGACCCTGTTCGTGGGTTACCCCAAGCAGGACAAGCTGGAACAGGTCATCCGCCACGGCGTGGAGCTGGGCTGCACCCACTTTGTGCCCTTCTTCAGCCGGTACTGCGTGGCCGCCCCCAAAAAGGAGGAGCAGAAAAACGAGCGCTACAACCGCATCGCCTTTGAAGCCGCCAAGCAGTGCGGCCGGGGCGTGCTGCCGGATGTCGCCCTGCCTCTGCCCAACTTCGGGGCCCTCTGCCGCAGTCTGGAAGGGTACGATCTCGTGCTCTTCTGCTACGAGCTGGGCGGCGCTCCCCTGCGCCAGCTGCTGGCAGACGCACAGTCTGCCGACGGCCAGCGGCTGAAGATCGCCCTCATCACCGGTGCCGAGGGCGGCTTTGCCGTGGAAGAGGCCGAAATGGCCGCCAATGCCGGTGTGAAAACGGTCGGCCTCGGCCCCCGCATCCTCCGGTGCGAGACCGCCCCGCTGGCGGTGCTCTCTGCCGTGATGACCTTGACTGGCAACTTGGAGTAATTTTTATTTCTACCTATACAAAAAGGACGGCGCATGCCGTCCTTTTTGTTTACTTTATTTTCGCGTTCATCAGCGCTTTTTTTACCTCAATGAGGTTTTGCGGGCTGACCGAGAAGCTCCGCAGGCCCAGCTGCAGATATTGCAGGGTGTTGGCCGGATTGCCCACCGCGCTGCCGCAGATGGTCACGGGGATCCCGCCCTCCCGGGCAGCCTCCACCACCATGCGGATGAGCTTTTTCATTGCGTGGCTGGCCGGGCGGTAGTAGCGCTCGGCAATGGAGATATCCCGATCCACCGCGTGGGTGTACTGGGTCAGGTCGTTTGTCTCGATAACAAAGAAATTGCACCCGTGCTCCACGAATTCCTCTGCCGTCAGGCAGGCCGAAGGCACCCCGAACATCACGCCAAAGGGCGTGTTCGGGTCAAACTCCTCCCCGCGCTCCCGCAGCAACTGGCGGCAGTGCGCTACCAGCCGCATGGCCTCATCCCAATCTTCGAGGTTGGTCACCATGGGGAACATGACCCGCAGGGGGCCGTGGGCTGCCGCCCGGAGCAGGGCGCAGATCTGCGTTTCAAACTGATGGGTCTGGCGCAGGCTGCTGCGGATGCCCCGCAGGCCCAGCTTGGAGGATTCCAGCCCCCTATGGATATCGGCCATGGCGCGGTCCACACCAAAATCAAAGGTGCGCACTGTTACCACACCGCCCTTTGCGGCGGCAATGCAGGATTGATAGAACACGAACTGCTCCTGCTCGTCCACCGGGCGGCCCGGCAGCATCATATAGCCGCTGCGCAGCAGGCCCACGCCGGAAGCGCCTGCCTGCAGCGCCGATTCGATATCCTCCTGCCCGTAGCAGTTGGCCAGGAGCTCAAACGGCACATCATCCTTTGTCCGGTTGGGCAGGACGCTGATGCGGGCGGCTTCCGCGTTCTCCCACTGCAGCTCACAGATGCGGCTGACCGCCTGCTGGCGGGTGTTGGCATCCGGGTCCAGGATGCACTCGCCGTTGTTGGCATCCAGCACCACGGTGCGGCCGTCGCAGTCGTTCAGGAACGCCTGTCCCACCTGCACCACGCAGGGAATGTGCATGGCCCGCGCAATGATCGCCGCGTGGCTCTGCTTATTGCCCTCCGAAGTGATGATGCCCAGGATCATCCCCGCCGGAACGCTGAACAGATCGCTGGGCATCAGCATCTCTGCCGCCAGGATCACCGGGTGATCCAGCGCCAGCCAGACCCGGGGACGGTTGGTCAGCACGTTCACCACGCGGCGGGCGGCATCCAGAATATCCGCACTGCGCAGCTGCATGTAGGCGTTGTCCTCCATGGCCGCAAGCTGCTCCGCATAGCGGTTGCCCGCACGGTACATGGCCTCGGCAGCGCTGATGCCCGCCTTGATCTGGAATTTGACCTCGTTCATAAAGCCTTCATCTTCCAGCATCATGCTCTGGAACAGGAAGATGGCCTGCTCCGTGGGGCCGCTGCGGTCTGCCATGCCGTCCAGTTCACGCTGGGCTGTCCGGACAGCGTTTTCCAGCAAACGCTGTTCCCGTTCCGCGTTGAACGGCCCGGTGGCAAAATTTTCGTGCCAGCGCTCCAACCGGCTCACCTGTCCCATCACAAGGCCCGGCGAGGCGCTGTGTCCCTGATAGACCTTCATTCCTCGATCACCTCCGGCAGTACCGGCCCGGTAAGGGCACGGCAGACCAATGCCTGTAAGAACGTATTGGGCAGCAGAGCGGCCCGTGCGGCCTGTGCCGCATTGCCGCTGCCCTCAAACAGGGGCGCAAAGCTCTCGATGCGCTCCCGGTCGCATTTTTCCAAAAAGGCTTCCGCCAATGTCCGGGTGGTATAGAACACGGTGGGGTCCACGCCCGCGTCCTCGGCGGCAGCTTCCAGCGGGGCCAGCTGGGCATCCTTCATGTTGGCCAGCAGCAGGGCCGCATCCGCTGTCAGGGTCACGGGGTATTTTTCCCGCACCGCCTTCTGCACCTGCTGGAATTTCCACGCAAAGGCGGCGGCATCCTCACAGCTCTCGGCGCTGGTGGAAACGGCATAGGCGCAGCCCCGCAGGTATCCCATGGCGCGGCGGGTATCGTAGTAGCCCAGCTCCATGTTCCGTCTGGCGGTATCGGGGTCAAAGTGGAGGATGTCCCCCAGCTCCCAGTAGCTGCGGATCATGGTGGTGGGCAGGCCGGTGCGGTTGGGCAGGGTGATGCCCACCCCTTCCAGATCAACACAGACCAGCTCCTCCGCGCCCATCTTCTGGGCCAGCGCGGTGGGCATATTGTCCCGGTAGCCGCCATCCAGGAACTGCACCCCGTCGATCTGCTTTGCCCGCAGGGCGGGGAAACAGGCGGCCGAGGCCAGCAGATAATCCTTCACCTTGCCCGCCGGGATATCCTCCAGCGTCAGCTCCCGGGGCTTCAGCCCCCGCTTTTCCACGGTGACAAGGCCGAACCGGATGGGCGAAGCCCGCAGGGCATCCTCATCCAGCACCCGCTCCACGATCTCTTCCAGCGGGGTCACGTCCATGCCGCCGTCCCGCACCACTTCCCGCAGGAAGGCGTGCAGCTCAGAGAGGTCGGCGTTTTCCTCCGGCAGCTCCATCACATCCTGGCTGCGGATGCTCATCCACATATCCCGGGCCGTTTCGTACAGGTCCAGCGCAAACATGGCACCGTTCAGGCTGCCCACACTGGTGCCGGTGATGATCTGGGGCCGCCAGCCCAGCTCGGTCAGGGCACGCCACACACCCACCTGATAGCTGCCGCGCGCACCGCCGCCTGCCAGCACCAGTGCCTTGACCGGGGTATCATTCTGTGCCATCTGGAACGCCTCCTAGTCATTCTTTGGAAATCTGTCAAAAGTATACCATATTTTCCGGAAAAATTCTCCCTGTTTTTGGAACAAAATCCATGGTATAATTTTGTTAACTTGTGTGAAACGATGGTGGAGGTAAAACAATGCACTGCAACAACTGGATCTTTGATATGGACGGCACCCTGACCGACAGCATGACCGTGGTATGGGAGGGTGCGCCCGATGCCCTGCTGGCCCGCTATGGCCGCACCCCAAAATCTGACCTCCACAAAACGCTCCTGACCATGGGCATGGCCGATGGCGCGGCCTACCTCATCCGGGAGTATGACCTGCCCCTGAAAATGGAGGACTACAACAACGTGATGTGGGATGTTATCACCAAGCTCTACGAGACCGTGGAGCTCAAGCCCGGCGTGCGGGAGTTGCTGGCCCGCCTGAAGGCCGAGGGTGCCCACATGTGTATCTGCTCCAACACCTGGAGCGCCCAGTGCCGCACCGTGCTCACCCGTTTGGGCATCGATGAATATTTCGACTTCTATGTGGAGGCACAGGGGGCGCTCCACAAGAGCAGGCCGGATGTATTTTTCCAGACCCTTACACGCCTGGGCGGCACTGACCCCGACCGGTGCGTTGTCTGTGAAGATTCCCTCTACGCCGCCCGCACCGCCCACGACGCAGGCTTCCGCGTCATCGGCATCGCCGATGCCGCCAGCAAGTCCGATGAGCCCGCCCTGCGGGAGGTCAGCGACCAGTTCCTGACCGACTGGACGGAGCTGGACTGGGACAAAGTATGACCCTGCACCACGCAGAAAGCGGCCCGCAGATGCAGGCCGCTTTCTTTTTTGCGTGATGACCTATCCTTCCAGAAACGCCCAGAACGCCGCCCTTACGGCGGGCTCACGCCCCCGGGGGATGGGCACCCGGGCCCCACTGCGCATCCAGAGCTCCCCGGAGGAGAGCTGAGCGGCGGCGGCAAGGTTGACCACATAGGAGCGATGGGGCTGCAGAAAACGGGTATCGGCCAGCAGGGGCTTTGCCACCTCGGAAAAGGGCACCCGCAGAGAAAGGGAGGCCACGTCCTCGCCGCTGGCAAGGTGGTAGTGCACCACATGGTGGGTGCACTCCAGATACTCGATGTCCGCAAAGGGCAGGGCCCGCAGGCCCATGGCCGTGGCGACCGGGATGACCGGGCCGTATTCCGGCTCGGTGGCCCGGTCCAGCAGGGCTGTCAGCTGCTCCGGACGGAACGGGATATGCAGGTACTGCATCGCGTCCACCCGGAACGCTTCGTAGGCATAGGCCGTGGTGTGGGCCAGAAAGGCCAGCGGGGCCCGCACACCCCGGCGGCGCAGCTCTGCCGCCGCCTGCAGGCCGCAGCATGGGTTAGTGGCGGGCAGCTCAATGAGGTAGAGCTCGTACCGGGAGCCCGCTTCCTCCTGCTGCAGCAGGGCCGCTGTGCTTTCCAGCTGCTCCACGATGCAGGCATCGGCCCGGCGGGCATAATATTCCATGCAGTGGCGCTGCACCCGGCCCCGCAGCACAGGGTCCGGGCTGCACACCGCAATGTGAAAGATCATATCCGCTCCTCCTTTCCCTCTGCACAGCGCTTGATTTTTGCGCCATGAGGGAGTATTATGGACGAAAAAAGAAATGGGGGACACCGCCATGGATCAGCCGCTCGTCAGCATCATCCTGCCCGTATACAACGCTCAGAACCATCTGGCCCGCTGCATCGGCAGCATCCTGAACCAGACCTATAAAAACATTGAACTCATCATCCTGAACGATGGCTCCAAGGATCACAGCCTGCCCGTGTGTGAGGAATTCCGCGCCAAGGACAGCCGCATCGTGCTGGTGGACAAGGAGAACTCCGGCGTGTCCGACACCCGCAACCTGGGCCTGAAGCTGGCCGGGGGCGAGTATGTCCAGTTCGTGGACAGCGATGACTATATCGACCCGGATTTCACCCGGCATCTGGTGGAAGCCGCCGAGGCGCACCACGCAGACCTTGTGATCGCGCCCTACAAGATGGTGATCCCCGCCGGGGCCACCAAGCCCGAGCAGGTGCTGGAAAAGCTGGAGGACAATCTGGGCGTGATGAGCGTTGCCCGGCCCCCTGAGGTGCGGGAATACGGTTTCCTGCCCGCCGGGGTCTACGACAAGGACACCTTTGCCCTGCGGCTGATGGACAAGCCCGCCTCCTACTTTTACAGTGTGCTCTGGAACAAGCTCTACCGCCGCATCCTGCTCACCGGCAATGACATCCAGTTCACCAGCGAGCTGAAATGGGCCGAGGATCTGGTGTTCAACATGCAGTATATCCAGTATGCCGAGACCTTTGTCTCCATTGACAAAGCCGGTTACTACTACGTCCAGAATCCCCAGAGCATCTGCCACACCCAGATCAACCCGGCCTCCATCGTGCAGAACAAGATCCAGACGTTCCGGTATTATAAAGACCTCTACACCCGCCTTGGAATGTACGAGGAGGTGCGGCCCCAGCTGTACAAGTTCCTGGTGGATATCGCTGAGAGTACCTACCCCTCCGGCCCCTTCAAAAAGATCATTGAGGAAGCCAAGGAATACTGGAAAAACCGGAAAGAATAAACCAAAATCGGGAGACCCCCTGCGGGGTCTCCCTTTTTTGTGGTTATGCTCCGATGGCAGCGCACTTCTTTGCCAGCCAATCCCGCTCTTCTTCATTCAGGCGGGGAGCCAGCTTCTCAAACACTTCGCGGTGGTAGGCGTTCAGCCAGTCCAGCTCGTCCCGGGTCAGGACACCGGGCACCACAGGAGAGGTGGCAATGGGCACAAAGGTCAGCGGACGGAAGGCCAGGAAGGTGCCGTACTGGTTGTCGGCCTTGTGGTAGCACTCCAGCACGTTCTCAATGCGGATACCCACCTGACCGGCCTCGTACACGCCCGGCTCATCGGTGACGATCATGCCCGGCTGGAACACCGTGGTGTTGCGGCCGTTCAGGGAGTGGGGGCCCTCGTGGACGTTGCCCACAAAACTGACGCTGTGGCCGGTGCCGCAGCGGTAGTTGATGAGGTGCTGCCACAGCGGCTCACGGGCGATGGTATCCAGCATATGGCCGTCGCAGTAGTTCAGCCAGACAGCCTTTGCAATGTCGATGTGGCACTGCAGGGTCCAGGTGTAGAACAGCTTTTCGTCCTCGGTCAGCTCACCCAGCGGGTAGGTGCGGGTGATATCGGTGGTGCCGTCCAAATAGGTGGCACCGCTGTCCACCAGCAGGAAGCCCTTGCGCTCCAGCCGGGCATGGTCCTCCTCGGTGGCGTGGTAATGCATCATGGCAGCGTTTCCACCGTAGGCGGCAATGGTGCCAAAGCTCTCCACGATGAACTTGTCCTGTGCGGAGCGGTACTTGTGGAGGATCTCGTCCACAGTCAGCTCGGTCAGCTCTTCCCCGGCAGCCAGGCGCTCTTCCAGCTCCTTCTGGAACCGCACCATGGCAACCGCATCCCGCAGATGGGCTTCGCGGTCGTGAGCCAGCTCGACCTCGTTCTTCACGCCCTTCATGGGCAGCAGGGGGTCGGCCTCATCCTTCACGGTCAGGGCGGCGTTGTTCTGCAGGGTCTCGTAAACAGCAAAGTTCACGGATGCAGGGTCGGCCAGCACGGTCTGGGGCTCGGTCTCAGCGGCCAGGAACTTGAGCACGTCATCGTACTCCTGGATCTCCACGCCGTTGGCCTTGAGCTCTGCGGCAGCTTCCGCACCCAGACGCGCGGTGTTGATGAAGAGCACCGCGCGCTCCGGGGTCACATAGCAGTAGGACATGGCATAGGGGGTGCACTGGATATCCATGGCGCGCAGGTTCAGCAGCCAGGCCAGATTATCCAGCTTGCCCACCAGCTGTGCAGTGCAGCCCAGCTCCTTGAGCCTGCCGCGCAGGCGCTCCAGCTTTTCGGCAGGGGAGAAGCCCGCATACTCCTTGGGCAGGATCCATGCCGGGGTGGCAGGCCGGGCGGGGCGGCCCTCGGTCCACAGCTCATCCTCAAGGTTCAGGGTCTTGATGGTGCCCTTCTTGGCATCCAGCTCCTTCTGCACACCGCGCACCAGCCCGCAGGAAGCGGTCAGGCCGCACAGGCCCAGCACGCCGTTCTCAGGCAGCACCTTGCCGCAGTATTCCTCCACGGTGGGCACGCCCGGCTCACCCATCCGCATCAGCTGGATCTCGGTACCGGCGATCTCCTTTTCCGCCTGCACAAAGTAGCGGCCGTCTGCCCAGACAGCGCTCTCGGTGGGGGTGACGACGAAGTTGGAGTTCTCGCCGTGGAAGCCGGAGAAATAGGTCAGGGAGGTGTAATGGTCAGGCAGGTACTCGCTGGAATGCGGGTCACCCACCGGAATCAGATAAACGTCCACGCCGTTGGCCTTCATAGCAGCCCGCAGGGCGGCCAGACGCTCAGGAACCGTGTTCATGCTCATAATAAAAAGCCTTCTTTCTTCCATCTATCTGCCGGAAAAACGTCCGGCGGCGGGGGTCACTGTGTCTTATTGTACCATCACTCCGGGCAGAATGCAATTCACCGGCAGCGAAAAGCCCCCGCCGGGGCATCAGCACTCAGGCGGGGGCAGAAAGCACGGTCACTGCACATTCTTTTTTGCAAGATCTTTGGTGTACAGGGCACGGGTGGCGTTCAGCACAGCCAGCACCATCACGCCCACATCGGCGAAGATGGCGGTCCACATGCTGGCCAGACCCAGCGCACCCAGCACCAGGCAGGCGAACTTGATCGCCAGAGCAAACACGATGTTCTGATACACGATGCGCAGGGTGCGGCGGGCAATGCGCATGGCCAGCGCGATCTTGGCCGGGTCATCGTCCATCAGGACAACGTCAGCGGCCTCGATGGCAGCATCGGAGCCCAGAGCACCCATGGCGATGCCCACATCGGCACGGGACAAAACCGGGGCATCGTTGATGCCGTCGCCCACAAAAGCGAGGTTTTCTTTGGGCTGCTTTGCGGCGAGGAGCGTTTCGATCTGGTCCACCTTGTCGCCGGGCAGCAGGCCTGCATGGTATTCATCCAGACCCAGCTCGGCGGAAACGGCCTTTGCCACAGGCTCCGCGTCGCCGGTCAGCATGACCGTCTTGCGGACACCAGCCTGTTTCAGGCCCTTGATGGCAGCGGCACTGTGAGGTTTGACCACATCGGCGATGAGCAGATAGCCTGCGTATCTGCCCTCCACGGCAACATGGACGATGGTGCCCGGCTCGGTGATCTCGGGAACCGTCAGGCCCAGCTTTGCCATCAGGCGGGCGTTGCCGGCGGCGACGGTTTTGCCGTCCACCTTTGCGGTCACGCCGTGGCCGCCCAGCTCCTGCACATCGGTCACACGGCTGGGGTCAATATCCTTGCCGTAAGCGTTCTTGATGCTCAGGGAGATGGGGTGCTTGGACCAGCTCTCAGCCAGTGCGGCGGCTTCCACAAGGGCATCCCCGGTCACGCCGTTTTCGGGGTGGATGCCCACCACCTTGAAGGTGCCCTGGGTCAGGGTGCCGGTCTTATCAAACACCACGATGCCGGTGCGGGCCAGCTCCTCCAGATAGGTGGAGCCCTTGACCAGGATACCGCAGGCGGAAGCACCGCCGATGCCGCCGAAGAAGCTCAGCGGAATGCTGATGACCAGTGCGCAGGGGCAGCTGATGACCAGGAAGGTCAAAGCGCGGTAGATCCAGTCCCCAAAGCGGGCAGGCTGGCCCATCAGCAGCAGCACGATGGGCGGCAGGAAGGCCAGCGCCAGCGCACCGTAGCAGACAGCCGGGGTGTATACCCGGGCAAAGCGGGTGATGAAGTTTTCGGCACGGGCCTTTTTCATGCTGGAATTTTCCACCAGATCGAGAATTTTCGAGACGGTGGACTCGCCGAATTCCTTGGTAGTCCTGACTTTCAGCAGGCCGGTCATGTTCACGCAGCCGCTGATGACCTCGTCTCCGGTCTGGACGTCGCGGGGCAGGCTCTCACCGGTCAGGGCGGCGGTGTTCAGGGCGGAGGTGCCCTCTACGATCACACCGTCAATGGGCACCCGCTCGCCGGGCTGCACCACGATCACGGTGCCGACCTCTACGTCATCGGGGTCCACCTGCTCCAGCTTGCCGTCCTCGTCCTCCACGTTGGCGTAGTCCGGGCGGATGTCCATCAGCTCACTGATGTTCCGGCGGCTCCGGCCTACTGCATAGCTCTGGAACCACTCGCCGATCTGATAGAACAGCATGACGGCGATGGCCTCGGTGTAATCCCCGCTCCGCTCGTACAGGGCCAGGGCAATGGCGCCCACAGTGGCCACGGCCATCAGGAAGTTCTCGTCGAACACCTGGCGGTTTTGGATGCCCTTCAGGGCCTTTCGCAGGATGTCGTAACCTGCGATCAGATAGGGGATCAGGTACAGCCCAAACCGCATCCAGCCTGTGACGGGGAGAACATGCAGGACAGCCAGCAGGGCCGCCGCTGTCAGAATGCGGATCAGCATGATTTTCTGCTTTTTATTCATGAGGTTCACTTCCGATCTGAGCCGCTCCGTGCGGCTAATAATTCAATAAACGTTTAATTGTTTTGGGAAAGAAAACCCCCCGCCTCCGGAGGGGGTGCTTTCCTGAAAAACGCGCTTACAGGTAGATTTCGCAGTCGTCCTCCACCTTTTTGCAATTTCTGCGGACCTGCTCCATCACGGCCTTGGGGTCCTGCCCCTCCGCGAATTCCACGATCATCTTCAGCGCCATGAAGTTCACGGTGGCGCTCTGGACGCCTTCGGTCTTCCGGGCGGCCTCCTCCATCTTGTTGGCGCAATTGGCGCAGTCCACATCGATCTTATAGGTTTTTTTCATATAAAAGTCTCCCTTCAGCAATTGAGCAAAACGATTAAGCAATTATTTAATCTATGGTCTTATCATACACGGGGCGGCCCCCCAAGTCAACGGGGGAGGGAGAGAATCTTCCGATTGGGCAAAAACTCCTTCCGATTGGGCCAATGCGGGGCGGCATATTTTCGCTCTTCCAGAATGGCGCGGGGTGTGGTAGAATACAAAACCAGAAGGAGGGACGACCGATGGAAGAAAAGAAGCTGCCCCACGACCATGGACAGTCCATGGAGCGGGAGCTGGAACAGATGCCCAGCGTGGACGATTTCCAGACAGTGGCTGACATCTTCAAACAGCTGGGGGACGGCAGCCGCATCCGGATTTTTTGGCTGCTGTGCCACTGTGAAGAGTGCGTCATCAACCTCTCCTCCATGGTGGAGATGAGCTCCCCGGCGGTGTCCCACCACCTGAAGCAGCTGAAGGCCGGCGGCCTGATCGTCAGCCGGCGGGACGGGAAAGAGGTCTACTATAAGGCTGCCGAGACGGAGCGGGCCCAGCTGCTGCACCACATGATTGAGGCGATGGTGGAGATTGCCTGCCCCTCGGCGTGAGGTGGGAAGGAGCGGCGGAATGAAGCAAGCGGATTGCCTGCGGATGGCTCTGGCGGAGCTGCCGCAGGGGACTATGGAGATCGTGGGGCGCCCTGCGGCCGAACCTGGGGTTTTGTTCACCGGGACATTTCAGGGAGAGACGGATGGACGGGGACGGATGGAGGTCTACCCGGTCTTTCCGGGGGTGGAGGCGTCCTTCAACACGGTCCTGGGCACCTATGCCGCCTTCCGGCACGAGGCGGCCCGGTCCACGCTGGAGATCAACCACTGCCGCCTGGGCCGGGTGGGCTGGGACCTGCGGGACGGCATGTCGGTCTATCTGGGGGAGGGCGATCTGTCCCTCCACAGTGCGGACTGCTGCGCGGATTCTGTGATGCACTTCCCGGCGGAGATGTACGCGGGGCTGATGATCTGCGTGGATTTGACCCATCTGGCGGAGTCGCCGCCCCCCATCTTGGCGGAGGCGGACTTCCAGGCCGAGAGGCTGGCGGAAAAATTCTGCGGAGGCGGGACCTTCGCCCTTCCGGCGGGACCGGAGCTGGAGGAGATCTTCCGGCCCCTGTACCGGCAGCCGGAGATGCGGCGGCTACCCTATCTCCGGCTGAAGCTCCAGGAGCTGCTGCTGTATTTGGAGGGGCTGGAGTCCGGCGGGCGGGAGCTGACCCGGTACGGCTCCCAGCAGACGGCGCGTATCCAGGAGATCCACGCATTGCTGACCGAGCACCTGGACCGGCGGTACACCATTGAGGAGCTCTCCCACAGGTATCTGCTGAACACCTCCACCTTGAAGGAGGTGTTCAAGGCGGTGTACGGCCTGCCCATCGCCACCTATATGAAGGAGTACCGGGTGCGCAGGGCCATGGAGCTGCTGCGGGAGAGCGGCGGGAGCATCGCCGCCATC
>ENA-OURU01003585-OURU01003585.1-human-gut-metagenome-genome-assembly--contig:-NODE-3585-length-12609-cov-4.864107_pt1 | contig 12609 bp, 16 predicted proteins | sample MGYA00242137_ERZ509064 | MGnify/ENA primary metagenome ERZ509064 (study PRJEB26280, sample SAMEA2338777) | human gut metagenome | biome: human gut; feature: human-associated habitat; material: faeces...
AGCGGATTAAAAAAATTAAAAAAACAGGCTTGACAACCCCGATTCCGTATGCTATTATATATAAGCACTCAGCAAGAGGGCAAACAAAATAGCGCGGAGTGGAGCAGCCTGGTAGCTCGTCGGGCTCATAACCCGAAGGTCGTTGGTTCAAATCCAGCCTCCGCAACCATATTAATGAGCCAAAAAAGATATTTGGCCAAAAAATCCCGTAAACACGCCGTTTACGGGATTTTTTGTACCCAAAATTGGGGGTCAGTTTGAAAGATATTTTTCGCCTTTTTCAGGCATTGGTGAGGAGTTGAACTAACGACTACCGATTTTGAGCCCTTTTCAGACGGATTTGGATCGCTTTTTCTGCTTTTTGACCCGCCCAAATTGTAAATAAATTATGAATTCTTCAAAAAAATCATGAGAAGCCAGTTCTCTCACCCTAGTCAGCCCCGCCCTTTCGCTTTTTCCAAGAAAATTTTATGTAGAAAAAATCGGCTATTATTTGTTTAGGATGCCGAAATTATAGATTTCGCTATTTTTTAAGCGCCTGTATGGGATCTCCCCAAGCAGGCGCTTTTCTTCACAAGCAATTCTTAATTTTCTGATTATTCAGCAGACCCTTTATTTTCCTTTCTGCTCATTAAAAAACACGATCAATGCCCCTGCTACGGCAACAGCAAAGATTACGCCAATGTCAGTAAATCCATTAAAGAAATCGTTCCCTATTGCCATGAATACAACTCCCACGATAAGGGTAATTATCAATGTTACAAATGATTTAAGCATGGTATCTTTTTCCTTTCTCCCACCCATTCGTAAACATGCGCATAATGGTTTTTCATCTGTGTTTACGTGCAATACATCGTGCATTCTTTTGCGTCGGAAGTCGCTTTCGATATTCTGTGTATGACCCTCATAAAAACCTCCAAGGAACCGAATGTCTTGATGAGATCCTGTAATTCAAGTGTACTATAATGTCCAGATGGATGGCAATATCATAAATGCAAGAACTCATATGCCATTGACTACCTCTGGTGTCAAAATGTAAAAAGCTCTTGACATATTTTCCCTGGCATAGTACAATAAAAATGTAAAAAGTGTTTTACATTTCAGCGGTCGGAAAGGAGAGTTTCTATGGTTAAGATAGGCCTGATAGCGTTTGGAATCTTTCTGTTGGCGTTGATAGCCGTAGACATATTTATGATCGTTTCCTTGGTTAAGACAGGAGACGAGAGAAGACAAATGATTGTCTGGAAAGCAAGCACGTTTACACTCCTGGTGACCGTCGGCTCATTAGTCCTTGATATTGCAGAATCCTTAATAAGAGTAGAATCCATGCTGATTAATCCGTTTGTCAAACTTAGCGTGACCGCAATGGTTTACTTTTTGGCACTTCTTTATTACAAGAAAAAGTATGGTAATTGACATGCAAAATCAAATTAGAAGCAGGAGAAAAGAACTAGGTTTGTCTCAGGAAGAACTGGCCAACAGGTGTGGAGTAACGCGGCAAACAATACATGCTATTGAAAATAATAAATACGATCCAACACTATGGTTGGCTTTTAACCTTGCACGAGAATTGAAGGTTACTGTTGATGAGCTGTTCAGCCCGTCATAAAATCGTTCTAAAGCTCAGAGAAGTCATTGTATAGTTAGAAACAATAGACTGGAGAGTGTTCCAAATGAATAAAAGCAAATGGGTTGTTGCGCTGATAATCGGGGCCATAATATTAATCGCAGGAATTCGTGTGCTCTTGCATCAATCACAAGAAATTCGAGGATTGCTGATTTTCTTTGGCGGCATTGGTTTGTTGATCATTATTGCCGCACTATTAGTAACCCCTTTGTGCCTGCTGATAGTGAAGTATCTCAAAAAGCACGAATAACCCAGCCTATACCATTGTTGAAGCGCCTGCATTGGATTTCTCCAAGCAGGCGCATTTTTAAAAAAGTATATGAAAAGGTTCTATGAGAATCATCACATGACTATCATGCAACCATTAGGATATTCTCCCTCCCAGCCACATGGCAAAAAGCCCTCACAATAGGTACTGAGCAAGTTTTCATAAAATGGAGAACGAACAATTTCCTGGTAGCTTAAAACAACTGCCATATTAATCACGTCAAATTTAATTGACTCTGTTAGAAACTCCGGCAATCCCAACTGTTTCACCCTGGTTTTCAATGCTACTTCAGTTCGTGGCCATATTTGGTTTCGGACTTGATGCACCAAAGGGTTCCAATACGGATTAAATTCCTTTGGTGCATGGACAGCCAAATATCCCGTGACCAAGCCCCTAGCTTCAAGCCTGGTATTGTCCCACGTATTTCTTGAGGCTTTCGAAAAGACATTACTGCCATCTGTGCGAATACAATCCTGTGTAGGCGAAATACTTAGATTTCTGCAATTCTTCAGCCATTCGATTTTCAAAATACGCTCAATTACATTCTCATTAAGAATCATAATATTCACACACTTCACCTTTTATCAGCAGCCATATTTGTCCATTCTCGTCTCTCCTGGCTTTTCTTAGCGTATAGCCATCCGTTCATCTCTTTGTAGTGCCGCTAAGGCCTTTTTATCGTGCAAGGAAATATTGTTGTCGAATGCACAAACAGCAAGATCTAGAGTCTGATCATCAAGTGTGATTTCATACTCAGCTAAATTGTCCAACAAATTTTCAAGTGCTATCCTATACTCTCCATATTGAATCAAATATCTGGCATCTTTTATCAAATTCGCTAGAACTTCGTTCTTAGGATAAGTTCCACAGGAGTCCTTAACCATATCTTCAGGATTACACATTTTACGCATTTCTTCGAGTTTAGTGATGAAACCAATCAGACTCTCTATTTTCATACCATTTTTCCTTCTATTTACAGCCATTATCAATCAAAAAGTTTTTCACCTGTGGAAGTGCAGTACATCGTGTATATCTCCTTATTCTGCCTCAACATTCAGGAGGGATAATTGGTCATATATACTCGGGAAAAAAGACAGGTTCGATCACAAGGCTGCGAGTGGCTTTTTCGGCCTGCAACATGGAATAGAACCGCTTTGATATAAGAAGTCTATGAGAGCCAGATGTTTCGCCAAACATATCAGATGTCTTATACATATCTTTGTCCAACCCGTCGAAAGCCTTCTTGTCCCACACAAGGGGCCGCCCGTTCGCCAGAATCAATGTGGAACCGCATTGCGGACAGTGGCCGATGCTTCGAATTCCGGGGCCATTTTTATTGACGCCTTCCTGGATGGTGTCGGTTACTTTCAGCTGGTTGAGATCAGGTATTTTTTCTCCTCTTTTGTAATGGACCACATCCAGAGACTCAAAGCCGGTAATTTGGTATCGCCTCAGCATCTCTACACACTTGTCGGGCGCGAAAAGCTCGTCTTCAACCCAATACAGCATGGCAAAGTATTTTTTGGGACCCCATTTGGGGGCAAAACGCACCCGAAAAAGATCCTTCTAACTTTTTCCGCATTCGCAGGTTTTGCAGGGGATATTGTATACAAGATCACGGTATGCAAAACTACCCTCTGGCTGCGGGTAAGACCAATGCCACATGGAGCGCAGCGTATACCAGGAGGCGGCTTCGTACTCCGCCTGATCGTATTCGGTATGCATGATATCAACAGCATGCGTCTTTTGAGCTAACTCCAGGATACGCTGTTCATACTCTTCCCGTTCCCCGATATCAAATGAGCAAAGGCCATAATTGGCATCATAGGGAACGTTATACAAGTCGAGAAGCTCCATCAATTCTCTTGCATTAGAAGTCGATTCCGATATTCTATGTATGACCCGCATAAAAACCTCCAAGAAATTGAAAAGCTTGAATTTTACCATTCTATTTTTCGGTTCTTAGCGAAAATTTATAATATGTGGTAGGTGCATCGTCATGGCTACAGATCAGGATTCCCCATTCGTCTCCCAGCAGATATGTGTTGTAGGCGGTTTCGTCTTCTAAAAGCACAGCGAAGCAGTCTGATTCCCGCAGATAGATGATTGGCCGTTCGGGAGTGAAGTTTCTCCACGTCACGACAAACCGATTGGCAGCCGGCCGATCTATAACATTTGAGGAAAAGAGCAGTTCTTCCTCTGCCAACAGACTATCAAGGCTCCAGATGGTCCGTCCTGTTTCGGGATCGTTGGCACTATTGTTGATAGAATACAGCTCGTCTGAAGCGGAAGTAAGGCCACTAATTCCCTGCCCCAAGGGGATTCGCTCTTCCTTCCAGGAGGATTCCAAAAAATATGCCCCGGCAGCTTCATCTTTAGTGATATAGGCCAGCCCGGAATCAAGCAACAGCGGATTTTGAGCATTCTCCTTGAAAAGAGCCACTTCCCGGGTTTCCAGATTATATTCTAATAGATTGACCCCGACCAATTTCCCCTCCTGGGTCACAATATCATCAAAGTAGATTTTTCCGTTATAGCTGACCACTTGGTTATGAAAAGCTGATGTATCGCTGTATCCTTGGGAAAATTGGTGAACCACAAGATTCTCCCCGGTATCCAGCCGGAAGCAATGCAGGCAGACTGCATTGCTGGCAGAATCCGTTTCCTTGTATACCACAAGATCATCTGCTGCCCATTCTATTGAGATTGCCTTACCCTCGTCTACGGCAAAGGAAAAGCTGTATTCTCCACTAGTCAGTTCATAGACACCAACCTCTTTAATGATCGGCACAGTGTATTCTTCATAAAGAAGAACCAAAAGCTGCGTTTCGGACAGGATGATGGACGGAGCAAGTTTCATGCCGTTGATTTCGGACGGCAGATCCATAGGCTCAATTTCAAAAAAAGCATCATTCTCCATCAAGGGCTTGTTGAGTTGATAGATGGATTTAACTTCTTCCTGATTATCGAAATGTGGTTCAGAGAAATCGGATGTGGATTCGGGAGAATCGGATGCATAAGAATCAGAGCCTGTGACACGTTGGCAACTGCACAAAAAAATCACGGACATAAAAAAGATAAGGAGTTGTGCAGAAATTTTCATAATGTCCCCTCCGTAACCAAGTCTCCGCTCCTTATAATTCCAAACGGAAAATTTTGTATGAACCTGTGTGATTCAAGTATAACGTGATTCCCGGATTGCGGGCAACACAAATAAACATTTTTTGGGAACGCCATGCCAGCAAACCGGTCAACCATTGGCTGGCCGGTTTTTCTGTACATGGATATAAAATGTTTCGGGTATTTTCGGGCGTTGATGAGAGCTTGAACCAACGACGATCGATTTTTTGGCCCTTTTTCTTTGCGTTTAGCATCGGGAAGCGACACTGTTCCCATAAGCAATTCCGAAGGAATAGCATGAGTGAATTAAAACAAAACTATTATGGCAGCCTGTGTACTGAAATGTACGAAATCTTACATGAACAGGCGCCACAGGACGAATTGAATTTTTATCTTTCCCATGCAGAAAAGGGAAAGAAAATCCTGGAACCCCTTTGCGGCAGCGGACGGTTTCTGGTTCCGTTTTTAAAGCGTGGCTTTGACATCAGCGGGATGGATTTGTCAGGAGAAATGCTGGCGAAATTAAAACAGAAAGCGCCGGACGCAAAAGCGATATAGGCGGACATCATCGACTATGCCGTACAGGAACAGTTTGATTATATTTTTATTCCCTCCGGCTCCGTCTCACTGTTTACAGACATGGGGATGTGCCAGGGAATTTTGCAGAAGATGAAAGAATTGCTGGCTCCCGGTGGGAGATTTGTGTTTGCAGTGGATACCGTCTTTGACCGATGTGAAGAGGACAGCGACTACAAAGTAAATGTTTCGGTGAAGACAAAAGAGGGGTATGACTTGATCCTGAAAGGGAAAAACCACGCGTTTCTGATCGCGGAAGGATATTTCCGTACCCGAAATGTTAAAAAATACATGGGCAGATTGTTTGTGTTTGCTCTCATCTCGGAAATTCCGTTTAACCTTATGACAGGGGGCGGATGGCTCTATCCGTATCATCAAAATGTATTATGGACGTTCCTGATCGCGATTGTGTGCATGATCGGCATCGATAAAGCAAAGGCAAGCGGCAGGAATATCGCGGTAAAAATTATATGGATCCTCCTGATCGTGTTTGGAGGATGGCTCACGGGAACGATCACCTTTATGGACTATTATGGCTTTGGCGTCCTGACGGTTCTCACCTTCTATGCGTTCCATGGGAAAAGATGGTGGGATTATTTCGCCCAGATAACTATTTTTTACAAGGGCATAATGCCAAGTGAAAAGGTTTTAGATTTTCCAGTGGATTGTAACACTCTCACTGGTAGCGTCAATCTGTGATATGAGTATATCAACCACCTTGCGCTTATCGTCAAAGCTCACGGACTCCCAATCATCAAGATAGCCCGTAATGCTATCAATCTGTGAAGCGGAAACAGAATTAGCGGTGAGGTCTGCGACCAGCCGGAGCTGTTTCTGCCGTTCCGCATCCAGTTCCTCAATGCGGGTGTTTGCGTATTGCAGGAGAAGCGGATTAGCGCCGGACAAAGTGTCCAGAAGTTTCTCGATCTCACTTTCCGTCTTTGCCAGGGCGACACGGGCGGCGGTCAGCTTCGGATTGTAGCTTTGTTCCTTGCCGCCTTTCAGCGTGTGGAATTTCCGCATCTTCTTAACCATCTCGCCGTAAACAAACGCCTCCATGCTTTGCGCGGTCAGCGTACCGGCTCCCTCGCAGCTCTTATTGTCTGCCCGTTGTTTGCACCGCAGGTAGGTGACACCATTTCTGGCGTTCAGACTTGCCAGGGCATAGCCGCAACGTCCACACTTGATTTTCCCGGCCAGCCATGTGTTATGGCATTTCCGGCCATTCTGGAATGTGGTGTTTTGTGAGAGCTTGCGCTGAACGGTCAGCCAGAGCTGGGAGGGGATGCGCCCCTGGTGGGGAGCAATCACAAGGATCGGCTCCTCGCCCTCGCGCCCTTGATAGAGATAACAGCTATTGTCCCCTGTGAACATTTCCGGGGGACTTTCGATTTTTACGCCCTGGGCCTTGAAGTATTCGTAGATGTCCATATCGGCCTGGACGTAAACGGGGTTTCTCAACAGTTTAGAGATAAAGGCCCGTTGCAATGCTTTGTCATAGACCTTGATGGAGTGTTTGACAAAGTACCGGGTTATATCGCCGTAGGAATTGCCCGGCTCCGCATACATTTGAAACATGAGCTCGGCAAAATCCATTTCCGCATTTTCTACCAGCTTCTTTGTCTTGATCCCGTCCATGACGATGGGCTCGGTATCAAAACCGTATGGCGTCCGGCCCCGCATATAGTAGCCTTTGGTACACCGGGAATAGAAAGCGTCCTGCACACGCATCTGGATGCTTTCGCGTTCAAGCTGGGCAAAGACAATGCAGATATTGAGCATCGCCCGGCCCATCGGTGTGGAAGTGTCAAACTTTTCTGTGCAGGACACAAACTCCACGTCGTACTGTTTGAACAGCTTCATGAGTTTTGCGAAGTCCACGATGGAACGGCTAATCCGATCCAGCTTGTAGACGATCACCCGCTTAATCAGGCCCAGCCGGATGTCCTGCAGAAGCCGCTGGAAGTCGGGGCGCTCAATGTTCTTTCCAGAGTAGCCCTTGTCTTTGTATTCCTTACCCTCACCGCCTTTAAGCTCATAGCGGCAAAATTCAAACTGACTTTCAATGCTGATACTGTCCTTTTTGTCAATCGACTGCCGCCCATAAATTGCATCTATTCTACTATCCATAATTAGCTCCCTTCCGTTAAACGGGAGCCAACCTACAATTATATTGTACCTCTGCCGCCCCCTTACTACAAGGATGACTCTGGCCTACCCCCGCCCGGCATATTTGCGGAACACGTCAAACAGCCGCCGCTCGATCTCGCGGTTGCGCTTGTCCTGTTCCTGCGGGGAAAAAACGGGGGTGAGATTTTTGACGGTGATCGTGCGATCTCCGAGTAAAGCAGTTTTGATTTCACTTTCATATTTGACCTGTGCCTGCATAAAATCCCTCCCATACAATCAAAGAATGTCTTGAAACATGGCAAAGGCCAGCACCGAGAAAGTGCTGGCCTTTGGCCGGATATGTACCTCTGGACAAAGTGTCTGGAAGTTAGTAGGGGCTCCGCTCGTAGTAAGCCTCGGCCTCCTGCAAAGTGGTATAGTCGAATACCTCGTAAAGCTCGACCATCACCTGTTCAATGTCGGACGGCTTAAAGCCGCCCGGCTCCCCGCGCTATGCTCAGGGCCGCCGCCGTTCCGTTGCGGGGAGATTATATTTCCCTCTCTAATAACCAAGACATTTTTGCATCAATTCCAAGTGGGGAAACAGAAAAAATCAAAAAGTTTTTTCATGCGTTCCAGGCCCCGCTTGATAGACTGGCGGACGGACTCCTCATGCACACCATCGGCCTCGGCAATTTCTTTGATGCTTATGCCAAGAATGATATGAGCGTCAATCCGACGGCCCTGGATCTCCGGCAGGGAGTTGAGGGCGTTCCAGAGCCGGATAAACAGCTCCATGCGCTCCAGAAGCTCCTGGGGTGTGGGCTCATGCAGGCAGGCGGAGTATTCGATCCCGTCCTCACAGTCCAGGGAATACTGCGCTTTGTGCCGGGAGAGCCGCCGCTGATAGGCCGCCTCATAGCGGACGCTGGCCCGAAGCGCCTCGGCCACTTCCTCGGTAACTTCGACAAACTGATCCTGCGTGTACCAATAATAAAAATCTTTCAGATTGATGGTAGTCATTATAAACCTCCGTTTCGGTGTTGGGTGAACGAGTGACCGAAACGGGGGCTGGCGGAGAGCGGCACCCAGGGGAGCCGCCCCGCACCTCTGGACAAAGTGTCCAGAAGTCGGACAAACAAAATGCGCCTGCGCGACACAAGGCCACGCAAGCGCATGAAATGACAAATTCATTTATGTACTGCCAAATTTCGCATCCACCGCCGGACTGATCCTGCTGGGCGGGTGGGCTTTTTTTGACAGGTTAGGGGGATGGAAAAAGAAAAAGGACACGGCGATACCTCCAGAGGGCCTCCGTGTCCTTGCAAGTCGTCATTGGTTTGTGTAAGCGCAAAGAAACGGCGGCTTTGAAATCAAACCGCCGTTTCTTTGTAGGCATGACTATTTGTTTGCTGAACGACGGCTTTTTTTCTTTTGCCGTCGTCCGGCAATTCACAAGTTATTTCACAAACTGTTCTAATTCTCCCTTATCCACAGAAACCAGCTTTTCAATGTTGCCGGCCTTGTCACGAACAACATTTAAGCTAACGCCATCACTCACACCTTTGTCGCAAAAAGTGTAATGCTCCTTGTCGTAAAGGATATAGATAGGCTTTTCGCCGTACATCCAATGATTAGAAGTCTTGTCATAAGAAACGCCAAATTCGGTGTATGCGTCCAGACTGTCATCACGATAATTCGGATCGCCTTGTTCAAAGCTACCACTTCCGGCCGTAATTCCCGCCTTTTCCAATTCGGCTTTCAATGCCTCCTGCTCTTTGGTGCGAGCATTAAAGTCAGCGTCCGAGGATTGCTTTAGACCTGTCAGAGTTCCATCTTCATCTCTAATGGGTTCAACGTCTATCACGCCGTCATCATAGGAAAAGCCATTCGTTTCATTAGAATTGATCTGATCCTTGAAGTAACGCACGACTTGCCCGTTATAGAAGAAACGATCCTTTTCCGTGTCGTATGTCATACCATACGGTTCATAGATAGAATACTTTTCAGCAATCTCAGCCCGGCGTTCTTGCTCCGCTTTGGCCTGTTCCTCAGAGGAAAGGACTTCATCATTCTCGTAGGCTTGCACCGAGGAAGCCTCGTCAGAGGAAATGGGAGTGCCGCTATCTTTCGCCTCCTCAAAAGGCGTTGAGCTGGTAGTTGACTGGTTGGGTTCCGTCTGGCTTGCCGCGCTTGCCGCACAGCCACTTAAAACAGCCGATGCACAAAGCGCCATTGTGAGTAAAAGAGTTGTGATTTTTTGTTTTTTCATATTCTGAAACACTCCTTTCTGTTTCTGAATATATAGTAGCAGAACTGTTTGGGATACCATTGTGGCGAATATGTTTTTTATGTGTAGTTAAAAATACGGGGCGATCAAATTTGACCGCCCCGTATTTTTCAAAATTGGATTGAAAACAATACCCCTCTGTCCGTGTTTTTCAAGCTGTATATTATATTGTGCTGTTCTAAAATAGTTTTGATGATATAAAGCCCTAAGCCGCTACCCCCTGTTTTTCGATTGCGTGATTGCTCCATCCTATAAAAAGCATCAAACAATTTTGGAATTTCCGCCTCCGGAATATGCACACCTGTATTTTCAATTTGAAAAACTACCGCCCCATTTTTAGAAAATGCGTCCATATAGATCGAACTGCCTCTCGGAGAATACAAGATGGCATTAGAAACAATATTGTTAATTGCTTTTTGTATCAGCATTTTGTCTGCGACAATTTGCAGGGTGGGAGAAATATTCTCGTTCCAGTCAATTTCCTTTTGTACGATCAGATCCTCAAATAAAGCATATTCCCGTTTCAGAAGATCAGAAAAATCCATTTTTTCTTTTCGTAGACCTACTTTAGATGATTTCATGCGTGAAACTGTCAGTATTTCTTGTACCATGCTCTCCATTGTATTGATGATTTCAAGGGAGCGCGATAGATATTTATTGCGATCCTGATAATCGCCCACATTCAAAATCATCCCCTCTGTCTGCCCCTTGATAATCGTAATAGGCGTTTTTAATTCGTGAGAAACAGCAGAGAAAAAATCAAGTTGCGCCTGTTCTAATTCTTTTTCGTGCTCTATGTCTGCCTGCAATTTTATATTTGCCGCCTGTAGATTTTCCAAAGCGGTAGATAGCTTTTTAGACATTTCATTTAAGCTATGCGCCAGGACACCAAGCTCGTCTGTCCGATCTTCTTCACACTTCCAATTAAAGTTTAGTTCAGACATATTTTTTGACACTGCGCTAAGTCGTAATACGGGCCTTGTAACATAGCGGGAATAAATCATTGAAGCAAGCGTAGCAATAATAAGAATAACAAAAAATAGAATGATAAACACATTTGCCAGAGTATTCCTAAGCAGGTCAACCTCATGCGCGCTCCCGGCAACTGTCAATGTATAAACAGTGTCCGATCCTGCGAAAGAGAACAGGTAGCTATGTGTTGCCCGATACGCCGCCGGATCAGTATTTTCAGTTGCTATTCCTCCATCAAGAAAACGAGGAAATTCTTTTGCCCCCTGTGAGGGCAGTTCGATTGCGTTACCGTCATCGTCGGATAGTTGAAGCAATACCCCGTTATTGTTCAAAAGAAACTCATCAAAAAGCGTTCCGCTTTCCAATGGGGACATGGTTTGCAACTCCGCAATAAAGGACGAAACCGTATTTTCCAGGCTTGCGTCAAGTGTTGTGCTATATGTTTTGGGAACAAGCCATGAAATAACGATATATGTCAGAACACAGCATATACTGGTCAGCAAAAAAGTGATTGCAAATATTTTTACAAATAGACTTCCTTTAATTTTCTTTATCAATTTTATATCCCACCCCTCTGATTGTCTGGATGAAGTCAATCCCCAGCTTTTTGCGAAGATTTTTAATGTGAGTATCTACAACCCTTTCATCGCCATAAAAGTCATACTTCCACAGCTTATCCAGCAGATTTTGCCGCGTAAGTACACGCCCTTGATTTAGCAGAAGTTCCCTTAACACCTCAAATTCTCGCTGAGTAAGGTCAAAAGAAACACCGTCTACCACAGCGGTATAGCTGTCCATATCCAAAACGAGATTTTTATAGGTAATCGTTTGGTGTTCCTGCTCCGGGATCATGGAACTTCTGCGGAGAACAGCGCCGATTTTGCGAACCAATATCGGCATGGAGAATGGCTTTGTAATATAATCGTCAACTTGCAAATCTAAGCCTCGGATTTGTTCCTCCTCTCCATTTAGGGCGGTCAGCATGATAATAGGGACACGGGACTGCTTGCGGATCAATTCACAGACAGTAAAGCCGTCAATTTTGGGGAGCATAATGTCTAACAAAATCAGGTCAAAATGTGTGCTTGCAAAAAGGGATATTGCCTCAACACCATCACTTGCAAGAGTAACGGCATACCCCACTTCCTGCAAGAAGTTTTTCAATAATTCTTGAATATCTAAATCGTCCTCAACGATTAAAATATGTTGCATGGAAACACCTCCAAAATGTAATTATAACAAAAGATTTTGTGATTAGTGTGTAGTTGCTTCAATATTATAATCTTATCTGCTCAATCCAGCAAATCCAAAGCGAAGAAAAATACTACTATAAGTACATTTTCATTTCGCTCTCATATCCGTACCCGAAATGTAGAATAATATAGGGTGATGTGAGAATGTACCAATATGACAAACAGCTTGATTTTTACGCCCTGGGCCGTGAGATCAAACGCAAACGGGAGGAAAAGGGGCTGGACGCAGAAATACCTGGCCCAGCTTGTGGATCGCACCCCGCGTTCCATCATGTATATGGAGAACCGAGGCAGAAACCAAGCCTCAATGTTTTTTACCAGCTTGTCACCCTGCTGGAAATTTCCGTGGATCAATTCTTTTTCCCGGACAAGCTCAACGGAGAGAGCACCTGCC
>ENA-OURU01003588-OURU01003588.1-human-gut-metagenome-genome-assembly--contig:-NODE-3588-length-12593-cov-4.961637_pt1 | contig 12593 bp, 10 predicted proteins | sample MGYA00242137_ERZ509064 | MGnify/ENA primary metagenome ERZ509064 (study PRJEB26280, sample SAMEA2338777) | human gut metagenome | biome: human gut; feature: human-associated habitat; material: faeces...
CCACAAAGAACCCACTTCAGTTTTCCCAACACCCCTGCTTTTTTATTTTTTTCTGTCAAAAAATCATTCATGTCTGTTTCCTCTTTCTCTGATTAATCAAAATTCTATAATATATTGGTGAAGCTTCTGTCAGCCTGCCCCCAGCAGAAGCCATGCATCACCTGACGGATCATAATAATAAACCACATTGTCTCCTACTGCATAATAATGTTCTTTTGTAAAATGATCCTCATGATCCGTTCCCAGAACAAATACCGGACAATTTCTTCCTTCAATGTACTCCTCAGTGCCTGTATACCACAGAGACATCCCAAGACCAAGGTAATAGCTGACTTCATCTGTCTCAGAAAGCTGTTCTCTGGCAATCTTTATATTCAATGCTGAATCATGCTCCGGATTACACTCTGGGTCGTACTCTGACTCATACACGGGATTATATTCCGGATCATACTCATCCCAATTATAATATATGGAGAAATCATAGCAGTGGGTTTCTGCTGCAAGATGTCCATCCTTTAACGACACCATAGGATGGTATTGTATACTCATATTCTGCTTCTGTACAGAAACCATCACATTGGAATGAATCTCACTCACATTGCAGCGCAGGATAATGATTTCATTCTCCTTCCCTGTATAATATGGGGCGTTCAGATCATCCAGATATTCCCCTTCTTCCGTAGGCTGAGCCGGATAAACGCTGACCCTGCAATCATCCCCCGGGACAATGGCATAAATTTCATATCCCCCTGCATCAACCACTGTTCCATCCTGTAAAAAAGGATACGCAGCTGCCACCTCTCCCTGTCTGGTATATTCAAGTATCTCTGCTGCATCTGCACCTTCATAGGTATATCCCAGAAATGCCATCCCGGCCTGACATTCATTTTCCCTGATAATATCCTGCAGAATTACCAGATTCTCATCTGCCCCAGGTGCTCTGGCAAATACTTCTCTCATACCTCCGCCATGAATACCAACAGAAAACAGTACCGCACAAACACATACTGCAACCGAATATTTTTTCATACTCTCATCTCCCTTCTTGTCAAACAGATATTTGCACTCCGCTTCGCTTTCTGCTCATAACAGAATAACTTCGCAGTTTATCAGCTTGCTATTTTAACGTAGTTACGATCAACTTACTTTCCAGTGCAGCCGCTATCAAATCTTCTTTACAGCTGTATCCTGCCCTGGCGATCATTTCCTGAAAATTCCATCTCACCCCGGAGGTAGAGCATTTCATTTCTCTTGCAATCTCTGAATATGACATTCCACGGATATACAGGCGGAGCATCTCAAGCTGCCTGGGACTGATATCGCCGCTTGTGATCCAGTTAAGCTCCACCTTCGGTGTCACATCCGGAAATACATGCTCACCATTTAAGGTTCTGTGGATCACACTCCGTATTTCCTCTTCCCCATGATCCTTATACCAGAGACTGTCTGCGCATCCACTTTTTGCCCTCTCCAGCACCTTAGGATCGATCAGGGAAGTAACGATCAATACCTTTGTATATGGATACTTTTCCCTGATTTCTTTTCCAGCACTGAGCCCATCATGATTATGAAACGTCTGCACATCCATGATCACAAGATCAATTGCCGAATAATCACAGATTTTTACAGCTTCACGTGCATCTGAAACTGTCTGGACATGTCGGAATTCCGGCTCCTGCATAATAATATATTCAAAATACTTCTGCATGATCTTCTGATCTTCTACTATCAGTATCCGTACCATCGAATCCCATCCTTTCTGTCAGTGGCATTTTCAATATCAGACAAAACTCAGGGGAAAAAGAAACCTGCATCCTGCATTTTCCTGATTCAGCTGCCTTTTTCAGTGCAGATAAACCACCGCCTTCTTCCGCATTTTTGTCAGGCACCTCTCCATCATTGGTAATCTGAACAGTATATTCATCTGCATTTTTGTCTATCTTCACCCAAACAGTACTGCCATGGGCATGTCTGGCACAATTTGTCACACATTCGCGGATTGCCCTGTCTGTCAGCAGCCTGTAAGATGGATGCATGGGAAAGTTCCCACTGATCTGAACTGAAATTCCAAGCTCTTCTGCATGTCTGACCGTATCTTTATATACTTCTTCCATACTCTCAACAGCAGAACCGGTAAGAATATAAACCAGATGTTTCAATACAGACAACTGTTTATCCATTTTATCCGGATCTTCTTTCCTTTCCAATATTCTGCGTATTGACAGAAGGCTTCGTCCAAAATTGTCATGAACCTGCATTTTCATGACAAGCGTCTCCTGCTCTCTGATTTTATCTCCGATTTTTTCGTACATTTCCTCCAGCTTATGATTCAGGATTTCCAGCTTTTCATTGTTTGCCCTAATTTTTTCACCATTGTAATAAATTTCTGATACATTAACTGCCACTGTCTGCAGATAACCTGCACAATCCGGCTCCTGCAGACTATATTCCTGAAACATCCAGACGGAACCATCAGGAAAATAAAACACATTACTGTCTTTGCTCAATCTGCAAAGACCTTCCGATTCAGGTTCCCCACTCATTGCTTTCCTTAATGCGTCATAATCCTGCAGATAAGAACCTGTCATGATTCTGCTCAGCTCCTGCATCTTGGTATTACACAAAACAATCCTTCCAAAAGGATCCGAAAAACAGACTCCACAGGGAACGTCATTCACAGCCTCATTCACAGACCAGTAAGACAGGGAATGATGATATCTGCGTCTCTCTCTCCAGATTGCTCTGCAAAGATAAAGCACCAATCCCATAACTACTGCCATTAAAACACTGACCGGATAACCCTGAAGCATTGGCTGATAGGAACTTTCTCCCAGGCAATATCTGTGATCATTCATCAGAACGCCCATGAACATAAAAGAAACAGCAAAGACAACCACTGCCGTTACGATTTTCTTTTTCCCGGAAAAGCAGGTGATTCTTACCAGCAGGAGGATTAATTCCAGAATCATGCAGATTTCAAGAAGAATCATCAGAGCATTCTGTATTGCCATACTGCATTCCACAAAACTGATCATCTTCCGCCTCTCTTTCTGAAGACGATACATCTGATAAACCATTCGTTTTCATCTTCCTGCTGCACTTTTAATTCCGGCCTTTCCAACATGAATCCACGCAGATCCGCCTCTGATACAATATGAACTGAAATCCGCAGAGCATCATCAATCTGCGACACACGGTAAAAAACAGACTGCATGGTATCAAGCAATCGTTCCACAAGCCATTCAAAGGTGTCATAGCATTTTAGTATATCATCTGCATTCATCTGCACATCCACATTTTCCACGTAGTAAGCAGCCCGGATCCTGCATAATTTTAAGCTGTCACAGGATTCTGCCAGGCTTTGTCTGAGATCTTCCATTGCAAGCAAATTTCCATCTGATGCATATTGTGTCAGCACCAGATTCTTTCTCCGCTTCAAATATGTGCCAACAACTACAATTTTACCGAGAATCCGATCATATTGTTCCCTTGATTCTGTCCGTTCCAGCTCATCCATAAACTGTGACAGCAATTCCAGCTGACCGGCTGTCTGATTCTGTATCATATTTAACAGACGGTTCTGTTCTTCTGTTTTTCTCCGCTCAGCCTCTTTCTGATAAGCTTTCTGTAACAGACGGTTTCTGGCAGTCAGTTCCTCCTGCTGTTCCCGAATATCCTGATACTGATCCAACAGTACCGAAATATCCTCTGACCAAAACAAATGTCCTCCCCTTATAGGAATATGGTTGATCCGGATTCCCTGTTCCTGTACTGATGATCTGTCTATTATGATTCTACGCAGTTCAGGCGACAGCTCGGGAAAATCACCGGAATGATAATAGCGCTGAAAAGAATGATCTGTAATCTCTGCATCCAGTCCTCCGGAAGTCTGGAATAATTCAAAATATCGATTATTGGTCTGTATCAATCCACATAATATACAACCCTGAAAAATTGCTGCCATTAAAAGGCAGCACACTGCCGTCATATCCCCTGCAATGATTTTGATGAAAGGCAGGCGGAGTATATTTCCGATATTCCACCCCAGAAGCAATATTCCCGGAATCACTGGCAGCCAGAACTGTTTCTTTCCCGGAATTCTGCTTTTTCTGATCAGAATGATTTCCATCCCTGTCAGACAGATCAAGATCCATCCCTGAATCACCATAAAAACAATACCATAGCTGTAATCTTTATCCGAAAATGGGGGCTGTTTGGAAAAACGAAATACCAGCTGATGCAAATCATTTGTAAAAACACTTACGATCAATATCGCTGCAACGGTCAGCAAAATTATAATCTTTCTGATCGTTTTCTCTTCCTCCTTTTCGCCCAAAAACATTGCTGCTGCCAAACCCAGAACCGGAATCAGAATCATGGGAATATAATATAGATACCAGCAGATATGTTCTCCAAGAGGATCATGAAAAATATGAAATTTTACTGTCCGCACAAAGAACCAGAATACCATCAGACAGCCAATTGCAGTCAAGCATCTGCGCGTTTTTTTATGTACTACATGTCTTCTCAGATAAATCACCCAGGCACAGTACATTCCCAGATAAATACAGCTACGACACTGATCTGCCAGATTTCTCATAAAAACATTTTCCGTTCTCACCTGCCTGCAGAAATAAGCCAGCAACACACTTATCAGAATCACTCCATATGACAGAGTCCTCTTTTTACTGTATGTCATGAAAGTTCCTCTCTTACCGGAGCGGGTTTGAAAAATGCTTTACGCAAGATGTGCGTCACAATTTGCAGGAATGATTTTTCAAATACGCTCTAATCCATTTTTGTAATAATTATACTATAAAGCACCATTTTATCATATAGTTTTTAGAGAAATCATCTATTTTCAGAGCTTTTTATCACAAACAGAGTGAACAATTATGTCCACTCTGTTTAATCATTACTTAAAACGGTCTTGGCTGACCACAGTATTCACAAAACTTTCCGGTATTCTCTGCACCACACTGGCATTTCCACGAACTGTTATTCTGTTGCATTCCTCCGGTCATGTTCGTTTCTGACATTCCCGTCTGCTGCATTCCTCCGTTCATGTTCATTCCGGACATTCCGGGCTGCATTCCTCCGTTCATGTTCATTCCCGGCATCCCAGACTGCATCCCTCCGTTCATATTCATTCCGGGCATCCCGGGCTGCATTCCCACATTCATGTTCATCCCGGGCATCCCAGACTGCATCCCTCCGTTCATGTTCATCCCGGTCATTCCAGGCTGCATTCCTGACATCCCGGGCTGCATTCCTGACATCCCGGGCTGCATTCCCGCATTCATATTCATCCCGGGCATCCCAGACTGCATCCCTCCGTTCATGTTCATTCCTGGCATCCCAGGCTGCATTCCTCCATTCATGTTCATTCCCGACATTCCGGACTGCATTCCTCCATTCATGTTCATTCCCGACATTCCGGACTGCATTCCGGCTGCGTTTGGTGTCAGTGCTGCAATAATCTGATATGCGGTCTGCTCCACTTCCATCAGTTCTCTTCTTTTGTCACTGCTTATGGAAAAAGTATTCAGGCGAAAATCCATATCATCAAACCACTGAGTTCTCACTTTAATACGCATGGTATAATCAAATTCATATTTATATACCGGTGGCTGATAACTTACATTTTCTCCATCCTTTGTATATGTTTCCTCATGCTGCTGTTGGTCTACATCAACTCTGCACTGTACAATGGCTGATAAAGGAACTATATCTGGGTTTTCATTGACATCCAGTTTCCGTGCAACAGTAAAATTCCCCTTATTATCATCAATAAAAACATTGTAATTTCTGGTATTGATCTGACGGGTTATACAAAAGTCCATTACCGCTTTTTTGTTTTTTTCACGATATTCCAGCTGACGTTTGATATCCTCTACTGTACTATGCCGCCGCTCCTCAAACCATGGTGATAATTTTTTCGCACAATCCTTACACAGATTTCCGTCATCCAGTTTTCGATTTCCCAATAAACCAATTTTCTCCCCGCAGATGTCACAGATTTTCTTATCAAATAATCCCATACCCTATCCTCCTTTTTTATCTGAAATCCCATACTGCCGCACCGGAATGGTGCGGCAGTATTTTACCTTATTCTGTAACAATTATTTTTTCAAAATATGTCTTTACGGAAAAATCAACTTCACCTGTTTCAGAATCATCTGCTTCTTCGCCGTCATCAGATTCCTCTGCATCATCTTCTGCTATCAAACACAGTTTTCCATCATCCAGTAAATTGAACTTCATATTATCAAGACTGAAAAACATAGTTCCTGCCTCATCCTCTGTTACAGCCTTTAATACCAGTGCGTTTCCTTCCACGTCGCCCTGAAGTTCTACTTTTGTCTCTTCTCCGCTCTCTATTAAGATAATTTCAGCCTTTCCGTCTTCCACAGACATACTCATTTCAAATCCTGTAAAGTCAGCATTAACCGGCATCTGCATTCCAAATGCTTCCATCAGAGTACAGCTCCATTCTCCTTCAAAATCCTTCATAGTTGGATTTTCTACCGGTTTGCCCGGTACATAAGGCTCATACTCTTCCTTTTCCTGACTCAGGATCATTGTCGTTCCATCTGCTGTTAAGGTTATCTTACCGTCCTTGTACTCACATTCTTCTGTCTGATCATTATGAGTCATCAGAATTTTATCATTTTCTATTTTCCACTCTGATTCATCTACTTCAGGCTCTTCCCCATAAACAGAACTTGTTGTTTCCATTTTACCGTCTTCTTTAATGTCCACGGTCACTTCCATTCCCATTGCCCCCGGATGAAAGGATGCACCTTCGCCCATAGAAAGCTCATTTACATACCAGGTTCCAATAACATCCTTTTCTTCAAGGGCATAAACACTTACGCTCATAAAGCCTGCCATTAAGACTCCTACTGTTCCTGCCATCCACAACCTCATTTTTTTACTCATACAAACATCTCCTTTCTTTTTTAATGTACTCCTCGGACTCTTTTTTACTTAATTTTGTGAGAAGATTTTTTGTTTATCTACATTATACGTGAACGCTCAGATATTTACACTAGCACTTCTGACAGTATGCATGTAATTTTTTGGATAAATTAAAACCTGCTGAAAAGTTTTTAACTCTTCTCAGCAGGTTCATTAAAATACTTTCTGTTTTGGCGCATTCTCTCCAGATTTTCCAGAATTATATCTGCGCTGATTGGTTTGGCAATATGAGCGTTCATACCCGCTTTGATTGCCTTTTTACGGTCTTCTTCAAAAGCATTGGCAGTCATCGCAATTTTTGAATAGGACCTGCTGATTGCGGGAATACTTTTTTATTTCCAGTCAGAAGCAAGGCATACAGGTACCGGATCCTGAATTTCCATTCTGTCAGGTTCTACTAGGCAGTCATAGGCCAAAATATGCACTCCTGCCCTTTCCGCTTCCTGTAATGTTTCTCCAAATTCCCGATGAGTCTCCCAGTTGGGCTCAAACCTGTCAACTCCATTCATCTGGATCACCAGAAGCAGATAAGCTTCATATCCTTCCTGCATACAATGGATCAGCTCTTTCAGATGCTTCACACCTCTTTCTGTAGGTGCATCAGGAAATCGTGCTATATTGTCAGATTCCAGAGTGACACCTTTCACTTCTATAAAAGCCTTACGTTTCTCTGAACAGACGTAAAGATCAAATCTGGAATTTCCATAGGTCTTCTCCGGCGTTACCTGAACTTTTTCCGGAAAAAGATGTCCTGCCTTTACCCACTCCAGTGCTGCTTTATTGGGAATCTGAGAATCCATATTGATCAGGCCCCTGCCCTTTTTATTTACGCAGATCAGATCATAGGCTGTCTTTCTCGCCGGATTGCTGCTCTTTTCCAGAAAAACCTGTGTACCCGGGATCAGAAGCTCCCTGCACCTGCCTGTATTCTTTACATGAACCGTTTCCACCTGCCCATTGATTTCCACATGTGCAATAAACCGATTAGGACGATCTATGAAACGGCCCTCTGTGATATGTTCGTACTTCATTTTTTCTGCTCCTCTTTACGCATTGTATACATACCATAACATGTTTTCCTCATATCTACAACATTTTCACTTTAAGAAACTTTTGTCTGATTTTGCCTATGTTTTTGTACCTGTGTTTTGAAAAAAATTCATTACGTTTTTTCATTTCTGTGCTATAATGTTCCATCATAAAAATATCCGATAAAAATGATATGAAACAGGTGAAGAAAAAAAATCTTGTGCCTCTTATCGTTTTTTTACTGAGCATGTGCCTTGTTGGTTTCATCGTATACAAAACAGACACTCACGAAAAATGGCAGAGACGCACAACCGCACAATTAAATGTATCAACCTACGGCGAACGTATTAAAAATGAAATTACAAATGGAATTGCGATCACAGATACTCTGAAACAGGTTCTGATCAGTGGAAATGGAGATATCAAGCAATTTGATACGATTGCAGAAAATCTTATATCTGATTCTATTGAAAGTGTACAGCTTGCTCCGGACGGTGTTGTAACAGATATTTATCCTGCTGAGGGAAATGGGGCAGGTAAAATTGATCTGCTCCATGATAAAGACCGTGGCAGAATTTCCTGTTATGCAAGAGACAACCATACAATCATTACACAGGGACCCTTTGAATTGAAACAGGGCAGCTATGGAATTGCTGTTCGCAATCCGGTCTACCTGAATGATGAGCACGGACAGGCGTATTTCTGGGGATTTACCATTGTTATCCTGCGTGTTCCTGATATTTTTTCCGACTCGATCCATGCACTTTCAGGTTTTAGATATGAGTACAGACTTTCCAAAACAGAAACTCCCTGGAGTGACACTTATAAAACCGTTTACCAGTCAGATGGTCAGATAACGCAGCCGGTTTCTTATGATTTTACCATAGGGAAAGAAAGCTGGAAGTTTGAATTAACTCCTGAAAGCGGATGGCAAGACAATTTATTAATAGCAAAAGCCAGTATAATATTTACTGCCATCACCTTACTTCTGTCGGGACTTATCAGGGTATGGCTGGTATCAAACGAAAACAAAAATAAATTTCAGATACTGGCACGCACGGATTCTCTTACAGGTATTTACAACCGCTATGGATTTGACGAATCAGCAGAAAAGATGATGGATAAAAATCCGAAAGCACATTTTGTGGCTGCACTCCTTGATATCGATGATTTTAAGTTTATTAATGATATCTATGGCCACGCCTATGGAGACAAAGCATTAAAGAGTCTGGCAGACAGCATGAAAACATTTTTTCCATCTGATGCATTACTGGGAAGAAACGGCGGGGATGAATTCTGTATTCTTTTACAAAATTATACCTGTGAAGATGCAAAAGAACTGCTGCAGCAATTTACCGGACTTCCAAAGGCATTCTCATACAAGGGAAAAGAACAGTCATTTAACATTTCTCTGGGATATGCGGAATATCCCACATTTGCAGCCAGCCGTTCACAGCTTATGCGCTGTGCAGATGCAGCCCTTTATGAAATAAAACTTCACGGAAAAAACGGGTGTATGGCCTACAGGGAAGGTCTTCAGTCCGGAATCCGTAAACAACTGGGATTCGCATTTAAAGATATCTCTGAACACCTTCCGGGTGCATTTATCATATACAGAGCGGACAAAGACGATGACGAACTCTTTTATGCAAACCATGAGTTCCTTCATATGACCGGATATAAAGATATGGACGAGCTCTTCAGACTCACCAATAAGCGCTTCCGCAACCTGATCCTGAAAGATGAACAGAAACAGATAGAATCCAGCATCTGGGAACAGATTGATAGTGGTAATGAAAATGACTATATTCACTTTCACCTCCGAAAAGCTGACGGCTCCTATCTTTCTGTCCTCGATCACGGAAGAATCGTAAAAAGCCAGCAATACGGAAGGGTGTTCTATGTATTATTCATGGACTGGGAAGATATGCATATTCATTACAGTGATAAATTTTCCGAATAATAACAGACATACGACTGTTTTTCACGAAAAGGCTTATTTTTCAACTATAATGAAATACTTTCTGCAAGACATAATCGCCCCGAGGATGTCAAGTCATTGCTACAAAAAATATGCGGCTCTTTTGCCACCAAAATGGCTTAAAACCGCATATTTCTGTATAGAGGACGTTATATAATTGTCACAAAGTAGGTGGGGAGGATGTAACGTCATTGCTACATCTTTTCTATCCTAATGCGTCAATATTTATTCCTACTTTCGCAAATAAAAATTGTAGCAACACATGCATTTGCGTATCTGGATTATCATAATATCTGTTTTCTTTTGGCGTTTTATTTGCCTCTTTACCCTGATTATCCTCTGATATTTTTTTACCCCTTTGAATTGCATTCTTTATATCAGATAATCCGATTTGATTGACTATTTCCGTTACCCTTTTTTCTTTTTTTATGTTTGCATCTGCTGCTAACCCAAAAACTTGTCGTAATTTATCAGCATATGCATCCTGATTTTGTACTATATCAAAATAGTCTTCTTTATGAAGAATTAGCCATAAATCAAAACAATAATTTGTATATCCTAATTCAATCTTATTTTCTATTGCCAAATCTATTGCTTCTTCATACTTATCCTTTTTTCCGTCATAATCAAAAACAGATACTTTGTTTTCCTTACCAATAGATTTCTGAATAGTTCGTTCTACCACACACTTAGGATTTCCGCCATATGGTTCCGCATAATCAAATACTAAATCATGCGTTCTTTCTTCAACGCAATTCACTAATTCTGCTACTTTATCAAAATATATTCTTTCCTGGTTTTTTCCCTCACATCCTACAATGCAGAGGAATTGTGGTCTTCGTATTTTATTGTTCTTTGGACGATTCAAGATTATTCGCCTCTCTTTCCAATATGTGCTTAAATGCAATTTCCAAATCCATATGTGGCAATGCTCCATATTTTCCATTCAAATAATTTTTTAATATTCTTTCTTCTGGACGTAATTTGTAATCTGCTAAAGAATATATCTCGCTCACCATATCATTCCTTCGCTTTTCAACCATTACAATTTGATCATGTCTAAGCAATTCACCGTCTAAATATATTGGATTATGCGTATTGAAAATTAACTGAGCATTATTTTTATTGATATCTTTATTGTTAAAAATTCTTATCAGCGATACAACAATTTCAAAATGCAATGAAGCATCCATTTCATCCAAAACAATGACCCCGCCATTATCTAAAACATCTATAAACGGTTGTAACAATCTAATCAAATGGATAGTTCCTCTCGATTCCATCAGCTCTGAATCTACAATCATGGATATTGCATATTTTTTTTGTGGTTGCTCATCTTTTCTTAATGGTACTTGATACATTGAACACATAGATAATTCATCATTATCTGTTTCTGCCATAAATCCAATTTTTTGATTTCCAAACTCAGCTATATTCATAACTTCTTTAACTGAGGCACTTTCGAAAATATTTCTACGAATATCTTTATCTGGTTTTTTATTAAATATCGTCTTTAAGTCTTTTTGTCTAAAATTCATGTCATTTGCATTCATAATAACATTAAATTTTTCAAACCATAAATTAAAATCCTCAAAATATTTTTTATCAAACAAATTGCTAATTGCACCTGCTACAACTAACTTTTGTTTATCCAATGTCTGGTTCAATTTGTGAATCAAGCGTTCAGAAAAATCCGCATCATCCTTATTAATATAACCTTTTTTTACTAATTTCTTTACATCCACATAAATTTGATTTTCATCATCTCGTGAAAAGAACAAGTCATCATTAACATAAAGAACCTCTTCTTCAATTTTATATACATCAATATCCGTAAACTTAATTCCGTATCTATAAATATTATTTTGAGTGGAAAATGTAATTTCTAAAGAAACCGGATCATACCAACTTGTATCTCTAATAAAAGATAACATACTTTTATAAGATTCCAGCTCTTTGCAATTTAAGGTTCCTTTCATAACCATTTTTTTTAATATATCCATTGCCAACACAATGTTGGATTTTCCACATGCATTTGCTCCATAAATGACAGTCATTGGTAATACTCTTAACTTATTACCATTTACACTTTTATCTATCACATAATCATTATGCGTTTTCTGTTTACTTGAAAGCATTGTAAAAAAAGTCTCATCTTTAAATGACCTAAAGTTTTCCATTTTAAAGTTTAACAACATTTTTTTTGCATCTCCTTTCCATTTCTTTATATAATTATACATCATTATTGCTTTTTATCAACAATTTTATTGTTATTATATGCTAATTTGTTGCTATTTATACTCCACCCCCACTCTCCCGTCATCATACACATATATTCCCTGCACATATTCTTCCAGCATCTCTCGTGTCAGATTCTCATAGCCTAAATACTTCAACATTTGCTCCACCGGAACATTCTTTTTCATCAGGATTTCTTTCTCGTCGTTTATCAACTCATCCAGTTCCTGTACACGTTTCTGCAGTCGTTCTCTTTCTTCTTCCAACTGCTTCTTGGCTTCCATAAACTGGTTCTGGTTCATCTGTCCCTCGTGATACTTCTCATAGTTCTGGCGGTTCTGGATTTTTATTTGTTCTTGACACT
>ENA-OURU01003603-OURU01003603.1-human-gut-metagenome-genome-assembly--contig:-NODE-3603-length-12546-cov-2.254904_pt1 | contig 12546 bp, 7 predicted proteins | sample MGYA00242137_ERZ509064 | MGnify/ENA primary metagenome ERZ509064 (study PRJEB26280, sample SAMEA2338777) | human gut metagenome | biome: human gut; feature: human-associated habitat; material: faeces...
GGTCGATGGCGGGTTGTACGCCGTTGGCATAGTTCCCGTACCAGAGGTTGAGCGGGGTGTTGCAGATCGTCCAGGAGCCGTTCAGGAAGCTCGACAGCGTGAAGGCATTCGTTCCCGTGGAGCAGGACAGGATGGTCCCGTCTTGTGCCAGGGCCAGACATCCTCCCACGCCGCCGGCGGGCGCTCCGCGGAACCGTTCCGAACCGTCGGATTTGCTCAGTACGATGATGCTGCCGTTGGTTCCGCGGTTTCCGATCACGATGTAGTCCTGATCCGAGATGAGCGGATAGTTGTATTCGACACGAACCCCCGAACTGCCGATCGTGTATTTCCACTTTTGGCTTCCCGTCGTCCCGTCGATGGCGTAGACGAAGGCGGCGCTCGATTTCCCGACGGCGTAGTAGACCGTCCCGTCGCTGTCGACCGACGGCGTATTCATCGGATCGCCCAGGGCGGCGCCGTCTTTGGTCAGGTCGAAGCGCCAGTCGATCTGGTGCGTCGTGAGGTTGACGGCGACCAGCTCGCCCGCCGTGGTTGCGGCGTAGAGGTGGCTGCTGCCCAGTGCGGCGGCTCCGTGGTTGATCTGCCCGGCTTCGGCAATGAGCGTACTCCAGGCCAGTTCCGCTTCGGGAGCTTCGCTGACCGCGAGATTCAGGGTGGCGGTGTCCTCGCCGCCGTCGTTGTCGGTGACGGTCAGCGTCACGGTGTAGCTGCCCGATGCAGTATAGGTGTGTACGGGGCTTTGATGTTCCGACCGGTTGCCGTCACCGAAATCCCAGGCCCAGGAGACGATCTCTCCGTCGCTGTCGACCGAGGTGTCGGTGAAGGTGACCTCGTCCCCGATGCTCGGAGCTTCGGGATCATGCGTGAAGGAGGCTTCGGGGAGTCCGTTGGTCCGTTGCAGGGTGATTTTCTGCGACCCCGACACCTTGGTGCCGTCGGCGGCCGTGACGGTCAGCGTCACGGTCTTCTCTCCGGCCGAGGTGAAGACCACCGTGGGATTTTCCTCCGTGGAGGTGCTGCCGACACCCTGGAATCCGAAATCCCATTCGAAGGCGGCGGCACTGCTGCCTGTAATTTGCGAGGTGTTCGTGAAGTGGATCTCCTGCTGGGTCCACAATCCGTCGCCGGAGCTTCCTTCGCAGGTGAACGAAATGTCGATCCGGGTCTGTGCCTCCTCGTCGCCGGAGGTCGGATCGTCGTTGCAGGCGCCGGAAAGAAGCAGCGCCACGACGGTGCATGTATGAAAAAACAGTCGTTTCATGATTCGTCGATTGTTGGCTGTTAACGCTGTACGGAACTGTGACGTGCATTTTGTCCGCGCTGCGGCCACGGGGAGTCGGCCGGGCCTGCGATGCCGATGTCGATGGCATACAGGCGGCAGTTGCCTCCGGACTGCCCGAGCACGTAGACGATGCCGTAATCCGAGATGACCGGCGAGGTCTCCATGGCATCGGCGATCTTCTCCCGGTAGAGCTCCTCGCCTCCGGAGGTGAGCACCGTATAGTAGCCCGCCTTGTCGCAGTAGTGGATGTTTCCGTCGCTGTCCACGGCCGGAACTCCCGAGGCTGGTTCCGGGGTGGGATAGCTCCAGAGCCGGGCTCCCGAGGCCGAGAGTGCGATCAGCTCTCCGCGCGACGTGGAGGTGCTCTCCGTCAATGCATATACTTCGCCGCCGGCTCCCAGGACGCAGCCGCCTACGGTGACGGGTGCTTCGGTCGTGTAGCTCCACGTGGCCTGTACCGGAGCCGTGTCGTCGAACTCTTCCGTAACGTAACATGCGATGTATCCCTTTTCGCTCGTGCCTTCGCACATCGCCAGGTAGAGGTTTCCGGCATCGTCAAGGGCCGGGTTGGTGTATTTTCCGCTGTGCCCGTACCCGTAGTTGTTCGAGAGCGTGGACATCAGCCAGTCGCCGTTCTCGGGCAGGTAGGTGAAGTATCCCCGGTCGTTCTTGGCGCAGGAGAAGAAAACGTCGGTGCGCGTGGCGCAAATGCCTCCGTAGACACCTCCCGAGGGTTGTGCGGCATATTTTACCGTTCCCGTGGCCTTGTCAATGATCCGGAACGTACCGTTGGTGCCGTGATTTCCGATTGCCACGTAGGAGGTGGTGATGACGGGAGTCTGCAGGTCGGGGAAGGCTCCGTCGTCGAGCAGCAGTTTCCACTTTTCGCTGCCTGTCGCCCCGTCAATGGCATAGAGGTAGCCGTTCGATCCGCTGACCCCGTTTCCTACGGGCACATACACCGTACCGTCGGTATCTACCGAGGGGGTTGCGAGCCGTTCGGTGGAGAGTACCGTGCCGTTTTGCGTCAGGTCGAAACTCCACAACTGGTTGCCGTCGCGGTCGTAGGCATACAATTGCCCGAGGGTCGACAGAGCATAGATCCGCGCGTCGTCGCCTACGGCCGCCGATACGGTGGCCAGCGATCCTCCGGTGGCGAAATCCTTGCTCCAGAGAATGTTCCACTGCTTCTCGGGAGTTCCCGAGATGACGCGGATCGTGGATTGTTTCTCGGCCGTGCCGCCCAGGTCGTCGGTGACGGAGAGCGTCACCATGTAGAAACCTTCGCTGGCATAGGTGTGTTCCGGGTTTTGCTCTTCGGAGGTGCTTTCGTCACCGAAATCCCAGTGCCAGGCAACCACCTCGCCGTCGGTGTCGAACGAAGCGTCGGAGAAGCGAACGGGACTGCCGGCAATGATCTCTGCGGGTTCCCAGGCGAAAGCGGCTGTCGGGCGCATGTTGTCCGGAATGACGTAGATCTCCCGGGTGGCGGTGGCTACGGCACCGTCGCGGCTCGTGACCGTAAACTTCACCGTGAAGTTCCCGCCCGCCGGGAATGTCACCAGCGGATTCTGCACCTCGGCGTGGTTGGTTTCGTCGCCGCGGAATCCGAAGTGCCAGAAGTAACTGGCAATTTCGCCGTTTTCCACCTCGGCGTTGCCGTAGAACTGAATCGGTTCTCCCTGGCGGAACTCCTCGCCATCGATCGAGATCCCGACGGTCAGAACGGCCCGGGGAGCGTCGGTCGTATTGTCCGACGAGCAGGCTGCGCCGAGCAGGAGCAGGACGGTGGAAATGCCGTGTTTCAATGTGTTCATGCTTATCATGGTCGTGTCGTTTTAAGGTGGGGTTAGCGTCGTCCGATGTTGCGCAGATAACGGTCCAGCGTGACGCAGACATCGGTCTGGATCACATTGCAGCCGTTTTCGAGGAACGCGTCGACGACGGAGGTGTCTCCGGAGATGAAGTTGGCGTCGTAGTTGTCCATCAGGTTGGTCATCACGATGTAGCCCTTGTCCCGCATGGCCTTGACCGTTTCGTTTCCGGCCTGCATGGCATAGGACGTCGAGATCTCGAACGACCGGACGTTGGGGGTGCCGTCGTAGAGGTTGAACCAGGCGAGCGAATTGCTGTGGGGGTGCAACAGCGCTTCGGGACTGTATCCGTTGAGGATTTCGATGCACTCCTCGCTGTTGTTCACCAGGTCGCTGTCATCCTCGGTGTTCTGGGCCTGGCTGAAATAGAAGAGAACCTGGTCGAGCATCCCGTACGCACGCACCGTTTCGTAGATCAGGTCGATGTCGTTGTCCACCGTCTTGTCGATCTTGAGCCACACCTTGCCGCGGCACGCCTCCAGAACCTCCTCCAGCGTATTGAACGTATGGTCGGTGATATTCCCCTGCCAGTCGTAGAGCTTGAATGCCTGTACCTGCTTGAGCGTCATGTCCTTGATGAATCCGCCGCCGTTGGCAGCGTTGATGGTCGTGTTGTCGTGGCAGACGACCAGCCGTCCGTCCTTCGTTGTCCGCACATCGGTCTCGATGATGTCCACGCACCCCAGCTCCACGCAACGGAGAAAGGCCTCCACGGTGTTCTCCGGAATCCCCTCCCGGGCCATGTCATCGTAACGTCCCCGGTGAGCCATGATCCAAACCTTGTCGCCGTTGTATTGCTCCATTTCGTAGCGGAGACTGCGCCCGGCAACCTGAATGAAGGAGGTGTCGGTGCGGGTTTCACCCGAGGCGAGCGTGACGCGCACGGTAATCGTATAGTTCCCTTCGGCGGCATACTGGTGCCGGAACGCCGAGCCCGCATCGGTCGTTTGCCGGGTTCCGTCGCCGAAGTCCCACTCCACGCGGGTGATGTCGTCGAGCAGCGCGGCATCGCTCCGGTTGCCCTGTGCGTCGATGGCCACGAGCCCCAGGCGGACAGACTCCATGCTTGCCGGCGTGGAGTTGCTCGTCTCGATGGCGAAGTCGCGCGTTTCGAGGTTGATCGTAGTTGCCCGGTCCTCTCCGCATCCGCTCAACGCGAGGAGAAGCCACATGGCACTTGCATATTTAAGTATTCGTATCATGTTTCGCAGATCTTAGATTAATAGCCCGGGTTCTGGTACATGCCCGAGGGATTGAGCAGGTACTCCGTATTGGGGATCGGCAGGAGCAGATCCTTTTCGCCGAAGTTGCCGTTGCGGCTTTGCATCAGGGCGATCAGCTCCTCCTTCGGATACATGCGGACGAGGTCGAACCAGCGTTGGTTCTCACCGGCGAATTCGCAGCGCCGTTCGTGGATCAGTTGCTCCCAGACCGTGCGGACCGTCTCTTCGGGATCACTCGGAACGTAGTCCGGATCGTAATCGGGAAGACCCGCCCGGGCCCGAACCTCGTTGATGCGCTTGACGGCCGACGTTTCGTTGCCCTGCAGGTACTCCGCTTCGGCGAGCATCAGCAGTACGTCGGCGTAGCGGAATACGATCCAGTTGTTGCCGCCGTATCCGCTCGCTCCGCATACCAGATCGACGTACTTCGTGCAGTAGTAGATGTCCGCGGAGGCGTAGTAGGCATAGGTGGCTGCAGCACGTTTGTCCCCCGCTTCGAATTCGTCGATGAGGTTCTGCTCGAAGATGTTGTGCCCCTGTCCGGCCTTGTTCGAGTTGAGTCCCGTGGTGGCCTCGGGCTGGAAGCGCCAGGCATACTCCGATCCCAACTGCTCGTTGCCGCTCAGGTAGTTGACCTGGAAGATATGCTCCTTGCAGTTTTTCTGGCTGTCGAGATTCCAGAGCGAGGCGTAGTCGATCTCCGTCAACGACTCGAAACTCCGGGTTTCCCAGGCATAGGTCAGTTTTTCGCAGGCCTTGTCCACCAGTGCTTCGCTGTCGGCGGCGAAATCCTCGTCGGCGGCCTGCGTGAGCAGCACCTTGCCATAGAGCGCAGCGGCGGCGGCTTTCGAGGCCCGGCCCACCGTTGCCGCACTGTTCACCTCCTCCAGCGGGCTCGTCAGCACGTAGTCGAGGTCCGTACCGATGGTTTCGTAGATCCGCGCCTTGGGGTCGCGTTTCGTGGCGGCCTGCACTTCGTCTTTCGTGGCGAAGGTCCGCGTGATGCACGGCACGTCGCCCCATTGTGCGACCAGGTAGTAGTAGCTCAAGGCCCTCAGAAAGCGAACTTCGGCTTCGAGCTGCGCCCGTCGCTGCGAATCGCTCCAGGCGACGTCGTCGATGTGTGCCAGAACGGTGTTGCAGCGGCTGATGCAGAGGTAAAGCCCCGTATAATGGGTATACAGATAGGTGTTGTCGGTGCGCAGCGTGTAGTCGTGGAACTGGTAGTACACGCCGTTGTTGGCTCCGGGAATCTGCCAGGTGGTGTTGTCCGAACGTACCTCGGTGTAGAGATACATCATGCCGAAATAACCATCCTCATAGAGCGCGTTGTAACAGCCGCGGACCGACATCTCCACATCTTCCGTATTTATGTAATAGGACTCGGTCGTCACGGCATTGGGGTCCGTTTCGCTGAGGAAATCCGCGCAACTGCAAAACAGAACCGCAAGACAGATGATGCTGAAAGATCTTTTCATCGTTGGATCGTTTTAAAAGGTGATGCGCACGCCGAGGCTGTAGGTGCGTGACAGCGGGTAACAGCCCCAGTCGAATCCCGGGAGCAGATTCGAACTCTTGTATGAAACCTCGGGGTTGTAGCCCTCGTAGTCGGTGAAGGTCCAGACGTTGTCGATCGAGGCGTAGATCCGCAGTTGCTGCATCCGCAGCTTCGAAATCAGCCTCTGCGGGAAGGTGTAGCCCAGCGAGATGTTCGAGATGCGCAGGTAGGAGGCGTCGTCGACGAACTGCGAACTGATGCGTTGCGAGACGTTGGTCGTCGAGTGGCGTGCGGCGCGGAAGACGTTGTTGCGTCCCGGATCGCTGTCGGAGTGGTAGCGGTCCATGGCCGAGATGAGCTGGTTGCTCGAACCCTCCATGTTGTAGAGATAGTATTTCTGGAAATTGATGACCGAAGCCCCGTAGGAGCCCGTGAGAACCACTCCCAGGTCGATGTTCTTCCACGACAGCGAAGTGTTGAAGCCCGCCGTGAACTTCGGATAGGCATTTCCCAGCACGGTGCGGTCGTTCTCGTCGATGACGCCGTCCGAGTTGGTGTCGGCCCACAGCACGTCGCCCGCTTCCGCCGCGCTGTACGACGGTACGGCCGGACCCTTCATCCGGTACCCCTCGGGAAAACTCTTGCTGGTGGCGTCGTAGTATTTCGCATCCTCCCGGATGTTGACCATGTCGGCTTCGGAGATGATGCCGTTGACCTGGTATCCGAAGAACGAACCGATGGGAAGTCCCACCCGGGTGACATAGCTCGTTACGCTGCGCTCCCCGACGCTGTATATGTCCTCCAGACTGCCCAGCGAGAGCACCTTGTTGCGGTTGAACGAGATGTTTCCGCTGACGTTCCACTTCACGGCGCCGGTAAGGAGCCGGGCGTCGATCTGCAGGTCCACGCCGCGGTTGCGCAGCAGCGCTCCGTCGACGTTCGTCACGACGCTCGTGGAACCCGAAATGCCCGAGACGGGCTGCGTGTAGAGCAGGTCGCGCGTGCGGCTGTCGTAGAAGTTGGCGATCAGGTTGAAGCGCCCGCGGAAGAGACTCAGGTCGACCCCGACGTTCACCTGCGAGGAGGTCTCCCAGCCCAGCATTCCGTCCGTGAAGCTCGACTCCCAATAGGCGGCGCCGGCCGAGGAGCCTTCGGCATAGCCTCCGCTTTCGAGGACGGCCAGGTGCTCGTAATTGCCGATGTCGTTGTTGCCGCTCAGACCCCATGAAGCCCGGAGCTTGAGCGAGGTGTCGTTCCCGAAGAGGTTTTTGAGCCACGGCTCGTTCGAGAGAGTCCATCCTGCAGAGATCGACGGGAAATAGCCCCAACGGTTGTCGGGTCCGAATTTCGAGGAGCCGTCGGCCCGGAACGTCCCGGTGATGACGTAGCGGTCGTCGAAGGCGTAGTTCACGCGCGCCAGGTAGGAGAGCATGGTCCAGGAGGCTTTCCGCGTGCTGCTGCTGATCGTCACGTCCGAGGCGGCCGAACCGTGTGCCGTGATTTCGTGGATGCGGTCGTCGGCCATGCCGGTGGCCTCGATAACCTCCCGGTCGTAGGTCTTTTTCTGCATGGTGTATCCCGCCAGCAGGTCGAGGCGGTGGCGCCCGAACTCTTTCTTGTAGTTGGCCGTGAACTCGCCCAGACGGTCGACGTCATGGTCAAACTGGCTCTCGGCCTTTACGTAGGTTTCGATGCCGGCACTGTTTGCCAGGTCGGAGTTCCGCCCGATCGAGCGGGGACGGTAGTAGTTGTAGCGGTAGTTGTAGAACTGCATTCCGAGGTTGGCCTTCAGGTTGAGCCCCTCGATGACTTCGAAGTTGAGCGTCGCATTGGCCGACGTGCGTTGCGACTTGCTCCGGATGTCGAGCTCATGGGCCAGCGCTACGGGGTTCTCGGCCCCGTTGATGCCCCATCCGTCGGCACTCAGCCCGATCATGTAGCCCGTGGCGTAGGAGCCGTCGGCGTTGTAGACCGGTGAGCCGGGAAGCATCATCAGGGCACTCTGGATCACGCCGTCGTTGATCCAGCGGCCGGCGGCCGAGACTTCACGGTTCTGAACGTCGTACATCGAAAAGTTGGTCTGCAGGGTCAGCTTCTTGGTGACCTTGGCGTCGAGGTTGACCCGCACGTTGGTCCGCGTGTGGTCCGAGGGGTCGATGATACCCTCCTGCGAAAGATAGCCGACGCTGACCATGTAGGCCAGAAAATCCTTGCCTCCCGAGACCTGGACGTTGTGGCGCATGGTCAGGGCATTGGAGAAGATGGCGTCCTGCCAGTCGGTATCGTAGGCCGGGGTTACGGGCTGCCCCGTGGTGAAATCGAAGAAATCTTCCGGAATACCCACCTCCGAAAGCGAGAAACCCTTGGCGGTTCTGACGCTGTTGTCGTCGTAGGGACTCCAGTTCAGCCCGGCGGCCAAAGCCTTGGTCCGGTAGGAGCTGTTCCGCGCCTCGATGAGCAGGTCCCGGAACTGAACGGCATTGAGCAGTTCGAGTTTGCGCTCTACCTGCTGGATGCCGACGGTGAAGTCATACGAGACGCGGGTTTGTCCCGCCGATCCGCGTTTGGTGGTGATGAGAACTACACCGCTGGCTCCCCGGGATCCGTAGATCGCCGCCGATGCCGCATCCTTCAGCACGTCGATCGACTCGATGTCGCCCGGATTGATATATACATCCTCCGAGGCCGGGTATCCGTCGATCACGTAGAGCGGTTCGGAGCTCGCCGAGAAGGAGTTGACGCCGCGGATGCGGATCTGGACTCCGTCGCCCGGGGCACCGCTTGTCTGGCGCACCTCCACACCCGCGATACGTCCCGCGAGCGACTGGCCTACGGTGGCGGTAGTTGTGGAGAGTTCGCTGGCCTTGACGCTGGCGATGGCTCCCGTGAAGTCGCTTTTGCGCATCGGCGTATAACCGACGACCACGATGTTCTCGATGTCGGTCTCTTCGGAGCGGAGCGTGATTTCAAGCGTTGTCTGCGAGGCCGGAATGCTGACCTCCTGCGTTGCGTAGCCGATGTAGGAGATGCGCAGCCGCCGGTTCGGGCCCGGATCTATGGAGAATTGGCCTTCGATGTCGGTGCTGACTCCGATGGTGGTTCCGGGGACCACGACGCTCGCGCCGATGATCGGCTGCTGCTGTTCGTCGACAACCCGGCCCGAAACGAGCGTCGAGGCGGGCGGTTCGATCTTGCGGCTGATGCGGATGACGTTTCGGCCGAGGAATTCGATGTGCACGGGTTGATCTGCGAACAGGATGCCGAGCACTTCGTCGATGGGGCGTTGTTGCAGGTTGAGTGTCACCCGGCGCGTGAGATCGATCTCGTCGCTGGGAATGACGAACGAAAATCCGTATTGGGTTTTCAGGGAGCTGATCACGTGTTCGATGGTCGCATTCTGCACGTTGACACTGACCGGTTTCCGGTTTTGCGCCGTGACCGGCAGAAACAGGTGTGCCGCGAGCAGGACAGCCAGGAGTTTTCCGAGCAAAGTACCTCCCGGAAAACCTCCATTTGTGGAAGTCTTCTTCATTAAGGGTCGTTTTAGCGGTTGGTGTTGAGATCGGTTTCGGAGAAAGGCTGAGGGTGGGTGTTCGGTACTTTCTGTTTGGTGTTTTCGGTTTTTTTAAAGGTTCGTAATCGGGTTTTTCAGTTGTTTTTGATGATTGTGTTTCAGTAGAGGTCGATGATGTCGCCCCGGCGTTCGATCCGGAACTGTTTCTGAATGTTGAGTGCTGCCAGAATCTCGTCGACGGATTCGTTGTTCACGAACCCGGCGAAGAACCGCAAATCGCCGATCTCCGGAGTCCGGATGATGATGCGCACGTCGAACTTGCGCTCCAGTTCGGCCGTGATGTCCCGCAGCGGCATGTTGTAGAAGTTGAATTCGCCGCGGAACCAGGCGGGATAGTTGTATTCGGGCGTGGAGAAGAGGGCGATGTCGCCCGTCATGCGGTTGAACCGGAGTGTTTTGCCCGGAGTCAGGCGGTAGGTCTCCTCCGAGTCGGGCAGGCGCATCTCGATGGAGCCGCTCATCAGGGTTGTCGTCACTTCCGGTTCATCCAGGTAGGACTTGACGTTGAAACGCGTGCCCAGCACGCGGATCTCCGTACCGTCGGCCTGGACGAAGAAGGGTCGGTTCGGGTCTTTGGTCACATCGAAACAGACTTCGCCCGAGACGTAGACGCGTCGCTCCGCACCGGGGAACGTCGTGGGATAGAGTACGCGGGATCCGGCGTTGAGCCACAGTTGCGTACCGTCGGCGAGGGTCAGCTCGCGGGTCTGGCCGTAGGGGACCGTACATTCGACCCATTGGGTCTCGATGATCCGGACCTCCCCGTGGCGGTTCTGCCACCACAGGACTGCGATGGCTATGACGGCCGCGGCGGCTGCGACATGGCGCAGCAGGCTCTTCAGCTTCAGGTGGTGCAACGGGCGCACGCGACGCTTGAAGGAGCGGAATGCATCTTCGATTTCGTGGGCTTCGACGTCCCCGGAGGGCTCGTTCCACAAGGCGCGTAATTCATCCTCGAACCGATCCTCCTCTTCCTGCAGAAGCAGCTCCTCGATTCGATGGGTGTCGCCCTTTTCGACCGCCTGCATGAACGCTTCAGACTGGCGGTCCGGACTCTCCGTATTCCGATGGTCGGTCATGGGTTCCTGTTTGATGTTTGATGCCTTTCTCATCTTCGATAATAATACGCGGAAACGCCCGGGCATACGTAATCCGGCGTGTAATTTTTTTCTTGTCGGAGCGGTTTTCAGACTTTTCCGGGTGTGTGGAATACCTGTAAGGATAAGATTGTCAGAGTGTTGTATGGGTGGAGGCTTCTGGCTCCGTTTCAAAATGCCGGGAGTGAGTCTCGGACGGTCAGGGCAGGAACGTGGCGAGCTCCATGCGCAGTTTTTCCAGTACGAGGCTGATGTGTTTCTCGACCGTGCGTTTCGAAATCCCCAGGTGGAGGGCGATCTCGGCGTTGCTCATGTGGCGGTAACGGCTCATGATGAAGACCTCACGGCGTGTTCGCGGCAGGGCGGCGACGATGCGCTCGATGACTGCGGCCAGGCGTTTCGAATCGATCGATTCGTCGATGCGGGCCTCGATCCGCACATCCTCCACGAAGTCCTTCTGGTAGGCGATGATCTGTTGGCGGGAACGGTAGTAGTTGACGACCTCGTTTTTGGCGATCATGAAGATATATCCGTTGAGGTTGCCGCCCTGTTCGCATACCACCAGCGAGTCGCGGTGGGTCCAGATCTTGACAAAGACATTCTGGGTTATTTCGTCGGCAATCCATTCGGTCCGGGTCAGCCGGAGTGCGAAGCCGCGCACCTTGGCGTAGTACTTCGCATAGATAGTTTTATAACTATCTATGTCTCCGTTCCGGAGCGCCGAAATCAACAGAGAATCTGATATATTTTTTTGATTCATAGCGTATTGGCTGTCAGATACCGCCAGCGCAAATGTATATTTTTTTTCGACATATTGTGTCGGGTTGCAGAAATTTTTCATACCTTTGTAACCGGTCGCCGTCTCCTTTTTTCGGGTCGGATGGCGGCGGACCGGCCGGGTGGATGTTCCGCAGATTCCTGCGGAGGTATCTTCGTGTTTGGAGTTGAAAACCTCAAAATCCAACGACATGAAGAGATTAATGATTTTGTCCGCCAGCCTGCTCCTCCTTGCAGCGTGCGAGTCGGCCCGTCCCCTCACCTCGAATCCCGTTGAACGAACCCTTGCCGAGTTGCACGACCCGGCGTCGCGCAACGTGCTGGTCATCTCGCACCGCGGTGACTGGCGCAACTATCCCGAAAACTCCATTCCGGCCATAGAATCCGTCATCCGCATGGGGGTCGATGTCCTGGAGCTCGATTTGAAGCTGACCCGGGACAGCGTATTGGTCCTCTGCCATGACAAGACCATCGACCGGACGACATCGGGCCACGGGCGTGTCTGCGACATTACCTACGATTCAATCCGTCGCTGCGTGTTGAAAACCGGGCATGGGGTGAAAACCGAATACCGGATGCCTACGCTCCGCGAGGCTCTTGAGGTATGTCGTGACCGCATTGTCGTGAATATCGACCAGGGATATGAATACTACGATCTGGCCCTTTCCGTGACCGAGGAACTGGGGGTAACCGGACAGGTTCTCATCAAGGGAAAACGCGCTCCGGAGGTCGTTGCGGCCAAATTCGGCGAGCATCCCCGGAACATGATGTACATGCCGATCATCGATATTCTGAAACCCTCCGGCCGTGCCCTTTTCGCTGCTTACAGGCAGCAGGGCATCGTCCCTCTGGCATACGAGGTTTGTTGGGATGAACTGACCCCCGAGGTGGAACAATGTATGCGGGAGGTGGTGTCGAGCGGTTCGAAACTGTGGGTCAACTCCTTGTGGCCGAGCCTGTGCGGCGGGCTGTGTGACGATGCCGCATTCGACGGCTCGCCTGCCGGGATCTACGGAAAACTGGTTGACATGGGCGCTACGATGATCCAGACCGACCGTCCCGAACTGCTCCTCGATTACCTGCGTTCGCGGGACCTTCACGATTAACCGATTGTTGCCATGAGCCGGTTTACGAATTTTTACCGCATCAGCGATCCCGCTCCGCTCCGCGAGATGGATGAGGCGGGTCGCACGAAGTATTATCGGCGGCTGCGGTTCC
>ENA-OURU01003618-OURU01003618.1-human-gut-metagenome-genome-assembly--contig:-NODE-3618-length-12481-cov-2.622807_pt1 | contig 12481 bp, 10 predicted proteins | sample MGYA00242137_ERZ509064 | MGnify/ENA primary metagenome ERZ509064 (study PRJEB26280, sample SAMEA2338777) | human gut metagenome | biome: human gut; feature: human-associated habitat; material: faeces...
TTTTTTTTGCCCATCTTCACTCATGTTCTCACCCTTTTCGGCTATCTTTTGTACTTATTATACCTAATTTTGCTCTGTTTGCAACTTCTTTTTCTGATATACCCAAATTGGGTTTGTGCATATAGCCAAATTGACTTTTCTCTGCATCTGTGCTATTCTATATAGCGAAATCGGATACTTTTGTTTCCGATTTGGCTTTCTTTTGAGGAGGTAATTGCCGTGTCAGATACCGAGCCGCTTTTTTCCGTTGGTTCCACTGATCCAGAAGCCCTGTATGACTTCGCCGTGCTGGTCTCAGCTGCTGAAGGAATTTGCATAGATTCAGATTCTGAGCTATTCCGCATGTATAGAGCTTTGGTCAATTCTGCTTGGGGCCAGTTGCCGGAGGTTGTGACGATTGATTTTCGCGAGCCTCCCCGGGCTTCTGAGCTTTCCCAATAGAGCAGCCTACGCCCGCAGGCGTGGGAGGCACGGTAGGCAGTTCTGGAGGCGTAGAAGTCTCCCCTGCCGGTTACTGTACTTGGTGGTTGTAGGAGTCTCTAGAAGGCTCTCCGGGCTTCTGAGCGGTTCCATGGCGTGTTGGGGTGCTCCAGGGTCTGAGTGGTCCGTACGCCTCTTGTATGCCGGTCTCCACTGTCGGTTTGCTGACTGGTCGGTTCGTTGCTGGGGGGTCCCCATCCGCTCCTAATTTTCCAGGATGGGGGCGCGCGATGCTTTAGCCGCGCGCCCCCAGGTGCTTCTTAGCTGGGTTACAAAGCAGTTACAAATTTGTCCCTGGCCCCTTATTCTAACAGGGGCCTAGAGGGGGAATTTTCCCCTCTTACACCAACCCCCTACTAGCTTCCGTCTTCCTTGGAGGTGAGTTCTGTGTATGACGGTATCCCATACGGACGGTATTTAGACACATCTTCTTGTCGTGTCTCAGTGGATAGCATCCGCTTAAAGTTTACTTACAAATACCAGAACTACAGCTATGAAAAGAAATGTTCTGTCACCACCATTGACCAACTTTCCTGCCATATTGACAATATGTTTTTTAATGGCTGTGATGCAAAATGGTCATACAAGGACTTTTTTCAAATTGGCTCTTACTGTAGGACTTGTACCATCTCCGGTATTAACTGGTCCTGCGCTGTGCTATTTGGCCGCTATTGCTACGATAGTTCTTGTAAGCAAATCGCACCGGAAGCTGTCTTCGATTTCAACCCTAATAAGGTTCCTCTAGAAATCCTGCAACAAGTCATTGCACGTTTGCGCGGACCTGCTTTGATTGTGGAACTTGTCCGGTTCGATATCGCTTTTGACTTTCCTTGTAAACGTGAGGCAGTTACTTTGGTCCAGGACCAGAGACGAAGCTACCGGCTCTTTCGGGAAAAAGGGGCTATTACAGAATACCAAGGTGCTAGAAGTTCCCATGGGTCTTTGAAACTCTATGACAAAACTAAAGAATCTGGCCTTTCTTGTGACGTCACTCGCTGCGAGATCACCGTTGAGGGTGAATATACTGGTGCTTTTTCTGAGCTTTTTCCAAGAATATACTGCTTTGATTTATTGCAATTAGATATTAATTTCGCATCTCTCCCATTTCACGTTAAGGCTTGTCTGGTTCATCCGGATTTGGTACAGCTTATGCTTACTTCTGTGGATAAGAAAACTCGCCGCAAATACTTATCTATGTTAGACAAAGTCAGTAATTCTTCATTAGCTCCAGATGACTGGCAAGCTGTAGACCGGTTCATTCCTTCTGCATTGGCTGAGTATGCAGGCCCTTACACAAAAAGGAGGCATGTAATAATATGACCCTTAGTCAGTGGCTTCCCTTGTGGCTTCAGTCCTACAAGCTGGGCACCATCAAGGGAACCTCCTATCACCAGTTGGAAATTCTCTGCCGGCATATCCCCGATGACCTGAAGGGCATGGCTCTGCCGGATATTCTCCCCATGCACCTGCAAGCCTTCTTCAATGCCTTTGCGCAGACTGCTTCCAAATCCTACATGGATAAAATGCGCGTTCTCATTCATTCGCTGTTTGCGGATGCCCTGGACAATGGCCTGATAGAGAAAGACCCTTCCAAACGCCTTCGCATTCCTCGTGTTGCTGAGCGGCCTAGAAAAGCCTTTACCATGGAGGAGGTCAAGAGCATTATTTCCTATATTATGGCCTGCCCTGATGCAAAAATGGGTACTGTAGTGCTTACCCTGCTGTTGACCGGACTTCGCCGTGGTGAACTCCTTGGGTTGAAGTGGTCTGACCTTACGGATGATACCTTAACGGTGAATCGTGCTGTATACATGGATCAGGGACGGCCATGTGTGCAAGAGCATGTGGCTAAAACCTCGGGTAGCCTCCGAACCATTCCGCTGCTGCCTGAGCTCGCTTACCGGCTCTATGCATTACCCAAGACCGGTCCCTATGTCTTCGGTACCAAGAATGGGACACTGATGTCACCCCGAAATTTCTCGCGTGACTATGTGCGTTTCTTCCGGATGATGCAGGAGGCGGAACCGGATGTTCCGTTGCTCTCTCCGCATTGCTGCCGCCATACGTTCGCTACGCTTTCCCTCGCTGCCGGTGCTAACCTCCGCACTGTGCAGCAGCTGTTAGGACATACGAGTATTCAAACCACTGCCAGATATACCCATCCTGATATGCAGGTGATGCGCACAGCAGTAGAAGAGTTAAAAGTCGCTATATCTGCTTTAAGATAACGCTTTGCTTTATGAACTTATAGCTTGACGTGCGAAGGGTCAGCGGTTCGAGTCCGTTATCGTCCACCACGAAAGAAACCTCTTTTGTCTACCAAGACAAGAGAGGTTTTTTCATGCTTTTCGGGGCAAAATAGCCCTCAATATAGGAAAATACCGCTGAAACAGGGGTTGGAACGGTCATGGAGTCCGCGCCAGCCTCTGTTTTTTGCTTTTCGGCAATGAAATTGGCGTGTTACTTTTTGCGTTTCTTTGCTCAGCAAAGAAGTTGGCAAAACAGTACACGACGGGATTTGAATACGGAAAAACGCAGAGATGTCGCGAAAAAGTGACAGCAAAACCTTGTAAATCGACGGGATTTGTGCTATAATGTTTGGTGATAGTTTATACCTTTTTGAAGGAATACCCTTGGAGGTGGCACATGGCACAGGAAAACTGGCAGAAATATAAGCTGCTGAAGCTCCTTGAGCTTCTGCGTCAAGAGACGGATGAGCAGCACCCCCTCTCCACAAGTCAGATTTGCAACAAGCTTGGAGAGATGGGCATTTCGTGTGAGCGCAGGACACTGACGAAAGATATCGCTGTTCTCAATGAGCTTGGTTACGAGGTCATGTGGAACTGGGTCGGCAAAGAAAAAGGGTACTATATCGAGGATCGCAGCTTCAGCGTTCCCGAATTGAAGATACTGATCGACGCGGTACAGGCAGCCAGCTTCGTTACAGAGAAGAAGACCGCAGAGCTGATCGACAAGATCGCGGCACTTGGCGGCAGCCATAAAGCGGACATTCTGAAAAGCAACATGGTGTGCTTCAATACCCGTAAGCACAGTAACGAATCTATATATTATAATGTCGGATTTTTAGAGGATGCCATCCAGCAGCAGAAAAAGGTAATCTTTTACTACTACGATTTGAATGAGAACGGCGAGAAGGTTTACCGCCGTGAGCATCACCACTATGTTGTGGAACCCATCGCCCTGGTGTTCAATGATGATAATTACTACCTCATGGTATACAGTGTAAAGCACGATAGCACCGCTAATTACCGCGTGGACAGAATGGATCATGTGGAGATCGTGGACGAAGCAATTTCCGAGAAGGCTTTGACTTTGCGAGAAGGCATTGACAGCTACACCGAGCAGGCATTCAAAATGTATGGAGGCCAGCAGGTGGATGTGGTGCTGGAATTTGACGATAAGCTGATTGGCGTGGTGTATGACAAATTCGGAGAGGACACCAAGATGATCCGCGCTGGCGACAAATGCATTGCCACCGTCAAGGTACAAATCAGTCCCGTGTTCTGGGGATGGCTGTTCCAGTTTGCGGGACAATTGAAAGTGCTGTCCCCCGATACGGTGATCGCAGATTATAAGAAGCACGCAGCAATGATTGGCGAATGAGAGGATGGAACCAAAATGGCAAATGAAAAATTTACTGTCGTAGGCACGAACACACAGGAAAAGGCAACCGTGATTTGGAATGTAGCTGATCTGCTTCGCGGCCCTTTCAAACCTCACGAATATGGACTGGTCATCCTTCCTATGACCGTAGTAAAGCGATTCCATGACTGTCTGCTTCCGACACATCAGGCAGTGCTGGATACATACGAAAAGGTAAAGAAACTGGCGGTTACAGACGGTTTCCTTCGTCGCGCTTCTGGCTATCAGTTCTATAACACCAGCAAGTACACATTTGATCGTTTGCTGGCAGACCCCGAAAACATCGAGAGCAACTTCCGCGATTATTTGAACGGTTTCTCTGCTAATGTACAGGATGTTCTGGCAAAGTTCGATTTTGAAAATATTATCAAGCGAATGGTTGATAGTAACACCCTGTACCTTGTAATCAAAGAATTTGGATCTCAGAAGGGATATCTCGGACCCGACAAGATCAGTGCAGTTGACTGTGGATATATTTTTGAAGACCTAGTGCGTCGATTCTCTGAGTCTTTCGGAGAAGAAGCAGGAGCGCACTTTACCAGCCGCGATATTATTTACTTGATGACTGATCTGCTGCTCAGCGGCGCAGACCTACAGAGACAGGAAAATGTCACTGTGTACGACATGACCATGGGTACCAGCCAGATGTTATCCTGCATGGAAGAACGCATTCACGAAATCAATCCCGATATGGAGGTTACATGCTTCGGTCAGGAGTTCAATCCCTCCACATTTGCGATTGCAAAGGCCGATATGATGATTCGAGGCGGCAATCCTGACAATATGCGATTCGGTGACACGCTAAGTGACGACCAATTCAGCGGATATACTTTCCGTTACATTATTTCCAATCCGCCTTTTGGTATTGATTGGAAAAGAGAACAAGATGCCGTTAAAGCAGAGGCTGATAAAGGTGATCAAGGTCGTTTTGCTGCTGGATTGCCCAAAATCTCTGATGGTCAGCAGTTGTTTGTGCTAAATGGTCTTTCTAAACTGAGTAAAGATGGAAGAATGGCTATTATCCAGGACGCATCTGCACTTTACGTGGGTGATGCCGGAAGTGGATCCTCCAATATACGTCAGTATATTTTGGAAAACGATTGGCTTGATGCGATTGTGCGACTCTCTACCAACCAGTTTATGAATACGGGCATTGGCACATACATTTGGATTATTAGCAAGAATAAGCCTTCGGAAAGAGTTGGAAAAGTTCAGTTAATTGATGCTACGCATTGCTTTGAGCCACGTCGGCGACCCATTGGCAAAAAACGTAACGACATAACAGATAAATGCTGTAAGTTAATTACACAAGCTTATCGCGAGTTTGCAGATGGTGTTACATATGGCGATAACAATATCTATTGTTGTAGCCGGATTTTTTCCACAGATGATTTTGGATATTACAAAATTATTGCGGAAAGACCACTTGTTGATGAGAACGGGAATATTGTTCGAGACAAGAAGAACAGACCGGTAGCAGATGCACAGCTCAGGGAAACTGAAAATGTGCCTCTTAATGAGGATATAACTACATACTTCAAAAGGGAAATTCAGGCCTATTATCCCGATGCATGGATTGACCAGAAAAAAACAAAAGTAGGATATGAAATTCCGATGACACGGTACTTCTATGAGTTTCCGGTGTTTACGAGTAGTGATGATCTAAGGGCACAATTAACGGCAATGGAAACAGATATCCAGCGCTCGCTGCAAATACTGTTTGGAGAATGAGGTCCTAGTATGAATACGACAAATAACCTGGCCGTCCCTGAATGGTTGGGAAATATACCATCAGGATGGGCTTTAACAACTGTGGGAAGCGCCTTTGACGAGCGTAATGAAAAAGTAATGGAAAGTGATTATCAACCGCTTTCAGTTACAATGGGAGGAGTTGTGCCTCAATTATCTTCTGCAGTAAAAGCGGCAGAGGATAGTGATAGAAAATTGGTTCGAGCAGGAGATTTTGTGATCAATAGCCGCTCTGATCGCCGAGGTGCCTGCGGCATATCACCCGTAGATGGCTCTTGCTCGGTAATTAACATTGTGATACACCCAAGAAACAAGCAAAACGCTAAGTATTACAGTTACGCTCTTTTATCAGAACGATTTCCAGAGGAATTCTATCGGTGGGGACACGGAATTGCTTCCGATTTATGGACAACTAGATGGAGCGAGTTTAAGAAAATCCAGTTACCAAAACCCTCGGAAGCGGTACAAACAAGAATTGTGGGTTTCTTAGACGAAAAATGTGGTGAGATCGATTCAATAATTCGTGCTGCCGAAATCTCAATACAAAAGTATATCAATTATAGGCAAGTAGTAATTGAACATGCAATTACAAAGGGTATATTACCTGATCGCAACATGAAACCTAGTGGAGACAAGGCCTTTGGTGAAATCCCTGAAGAGTGGGAAATGATAAAATTGCGCAGAATATTCGCCATAAAAAAGATTATTGCAGGCGAAGAAGGTCATCAAGTTCTTTCTATTACCCAACGCGGAATTATTCCAAAAGATATTTCAAAGAACGAGGGCCAGATGGCCGCTGACTATAGTGGATACCAATTGGTTGCAGCAGGAGATTTCGCGATGAACCACATGGACCTACTAACTGGTTGGGTTGATATTTCTGCGTACGACGGAGTAACTAGTCCAGATTACAGAGTATTCTATATTAAAGATGCAAGCAAATATTGCAAAGAATACTATCTGTATTTACTTCAGTTATGCTATTCAAAGCAAATTTTTTATAGCATGGCGCAAGGAGTTAGTGAATTTGGAAGATGTAGGCTGAAGGCAGATAAGTTTCTGCATTTTGAAATAATGCTTCCGCCGTATGAAGAACAGGTTTCAATTTCAAATTACCTAAAAACCAAAGTCGGCGAAATTGATAGACTAATTAACGAAAAAGAACAGCTGATCGATACGATGAAGGCATATAAAAAAGCCATAATCTACGAATATGTAACAGGTAAAAAGGAGGTTCCCGCATGTCAGTAAACGATACAACAGAAAAACGCTTTGAAAGTGACATCGAGGCTTTCTTCCTATCCGCAGCGGGCGGTTATACCAAATGCGAAGATGCGTACGATCCCAAGCTGGGCCTGTACCCCGATACACTAATTCGATTCATCCAGACATCTCAGCCGAAGGCATGGCAGCGTTTTGTTAACATGAACGCTGTGGATCCCGTGCGCAAATTCTGTGCTGCATTCAATAATGCATGCGACATGAACGGCATTCTGGATGTGCTGCGCCATGGCTTCAAGCACAGAGGCGTTCCCTTCAGAGTATGCTATTTCATGCCGGAGTCCTCTCTGAACCAGACAGACGCAGATCATTATAAGCAGAACATTTTCCATTGCATTCGCCAGTGGTATTACAGTGCAACAAACAAGAATTCTGTGGATATGATTCTGGTAATCAACGGTATTCCTGTGTTTGCATTTGAGCTGAAGAACCAGTTCACCGGCCAGAGCGTGGAAAACGCAAAACATCAATGGAAGACAGATCGTGATCCCCGGGAAATCTGTTTCCAATTCAACAAGCGTATTTTGGCGTACTTCTGCGTGGATCTGAATCAAGCGTGGATGACTACAAAGTTGGCAGGAGAACATACATATTTCCTGCCGTTCAACCAAGGCAGCAACGGCGCAGGTAACGATGGCGGCAAGGGCAACCCCGCCAATCCTGACGGTTATCCCACTGATTACTTGTGGAAGAATGTTTTCCAAGCAGACAGTATGATGGACATCGTCCAGAAGTTCATTAGTCTGCAGGGAGATAAACTCATATTCCCCAGATATCACCAAATGGACGTTGTGCGCAAGCTGATCAGCGACGTTAAAACAAACGGCGTCGGCCGCAACTATCTGATTCAGCACTCTGCGGGTTCCGGCAAATCCAATTCCATTGCGTGGTTGGCATATCGTCTGGCATCATTGCACGACGCTGAAAACAGAGCGATCTTTAGCAGCGTTATTGTTGTCACTGATCGTACCGTTCTGGATGCACAGTTGCAGGCAACCATTTCTGGATTCGACCACACCCTTGGTACCGTTGAAACCATTGGTGAAGGCAAGAACTCTCAGAATCTGAAGCAGGCACTGAATGATGGTGTGCGTATCATCGTTACCACCCTGCAGAAGTTCCCTGTGATCTTTGAAGAAGTGGATGAAGCCAATGGCAGAAACTTCGCTATCATCTGCGATGAGGCACATTCTTCCCAGACCGGTAGCAGCGCACAGAAACTTAAGACAGCGCTGGCTGATGTTCGTGAAGTGCTGAAGGAGTATGCAGAAATTGAAGGCATTGCCGAAGATAAGGTTGATCCGCAGGACAAGCTTGTTAAAGAGTTGATTGCTCACGGCAAGCACAAGAACCTGTCTTTCTTCGCATTTACCGCTACCCCGAAAGACACTACTCTGGAAATGTTCGGACAGCAGGCAGAAGACGGCAGCTTCCATCCTTTCCATATTTACAGCATGCATCAGGCTATTGAGGAAGGCTTCATCCTCAATGTGCTGCAGAACTACATGACATATAAGACCTGCTTCAAGATTGCAAACAACACCCCGGAGAATCCCGAAGTTCCTGCATCCAGCGCAAGCAAGGTCATCAAGAAATATCAGCAGCTCCACCCGGAGAACATTCGTCAGAAATCGGAAATTATCGTTGAGACATTCCGCAGCACCACGCGTACCAAGATCAATGGCAAGGGAAAGATGATGGTTGTTACGGCCTCGCGCCCTGCAGCCGTGCTGTATTTCTTGGAAATTAAGCGCTATGCCGCTGAAATGGGTTATGACGATGTGAAGCCAATGGTAGCATTCTCTGGCGAAGTGACTCTGAACGATGAAACCTATACCGAGTCCGGCTTGAATGTCCGTCCAGATGGCAGCCATATCACTGAGGCACAGACCAAGCAGGAATTCCACGACAATTTCAATATTCTGATCGTTGCTGAAAAGTACCAGACCGGCTTCGATGAACCGCTTCTGCATACTATGATCGTGGATAAAAAGCTGCGCAATGTCAAGACCGTTCAGACGCTCAGTCGTTTGAACCGTACTTGCAGCGGCAAGAATGATACTTACGTTTTGGACTTTGCCAACGAAGCAGAAGACGTGCAGGCTGACTTCCAAGTATTCTATCATGAGACCATCTTGGAGGAAGAAGTCAACACAGACCTGCTGTATAAGGTACAGAAGGAGCTTCGCGGCTTCCGCATCTACGACGATCAGGACATTGCCAGCTTCTGTGAGGTGTATTTTGCAAAGGGTGTTCAAACAGCAGATGCGCAAGGCGTCCTAGTCAGCAAACTGGTACCGGCTGTGCAGCGCTACCAGGAAAAGGCCAAGGACGATCAGTACCAGATCCGCCGTGTGATGCGAAATTTCTGCAAATGGTACAAGTATGTGTCACAGGTAGTTCGCATGTTTGATAAAGAGCTGCACCGTGAATTTGTATACTGCTCTTTCCTCGTTGGATTACTCCCTACCGAAGTGGTCGTGATGGATAACATCGCAAAGCTGCTAACGCTGGAAATGTACAAGCTGGAGAAAACCTTCGACGGAGACATCAGTCTTGGCGACGAAAGCGGTATTTACACACCGGCAGAACCTAAAGGCGCAGGCAAGCCCGAAGACAAAGATCCTCTGGACGAAATAATCGCTCGTATCAACGAAAAGTACAAGGGCGAATTTACCGATGCCGATAGAGTTATGATCGGTGCACTGGCAGACAAGCTGCGCGGCGACCCGCGCTTGGCAAATATGGCTATGTCGTCAGATCCTCAGATTTTTGCAGAGAGCATTTTCCCGCAGGCATTCAATATCGCAGCCCAGGATAGCTATATTGAGTCGCAGGAAACCTACACCTCTCTGTTCGAGGATCAAAGCAAGTACAACGCCATCATGCACACGTTAGCAGAAATGCTATATCGCGAAATGCATCAGCCCGGAGTTAAATAATAAGAAACGAGGTAACCTGCATGGAGTTCGAAGTTATTCGCAGTAATCGGAAATCGATGGCAGTGGAAATCAAACTGAATAAGTTGATTATTCGTGCTCCCATGCAGGCTACCAACGAAGATATCAACTCATTCATGCCGAAGAATAAGGCGTGGATTGAAAAGAATTTAGCAAAGGCACAGGCGCAGCAACAGGCGGCAGCCTCCATAAAGAAACTCACTATGGATGAAATACGGCAGCTTGCCGATAAAGCGCTGGAAATTATCCCGGGGCGCGTCAATTATTATGCCCCGCTGGTAGGCGTTACATATGGTCGAATCACAATCCGCAACCAGCGATCCAAATGGGGCAGCTGCAGCAGCAAAGGCAATCTGAATTTCAACTGCCTGCTTATGCTGACACCGCCGGAAGTTATTGACAGCGTCGTTGTGCATGAGCTGTGTCATCGCAAAGAAATGAATCATTCGGACAGATTCTATTCCGAGGTGCTTCGGGTATTCCCAGACTACTGGAAATGGGATAGGTGGCTGAAAGACAACGGCAACATACTTATGGCTATGATGGATCAATAACAGAGAGGTGGTGCAATCAATGAAATCAGAATATGTGGTGTTAGAGGGTCTCGTTAGAACGCGCTACACAAGTGTGGCATGGACACATAAAATACAGGAAAAACAGGCTGAGATTTACGACAAAAGGTATCGCATTCTTGCTACAGTGAATATTTTTGCGGCGTCAATCACCTCTGCTGGGATTTTTTCCTTGATATTTACAGACCAGACGTGGTTGAAGATTGCATCAGCGGTGGTGTCGTTTATAACAATATTTATCAGTGCCCTGCTCAAGTCATTTGATCTGCAAAGCATGGCGAAGGCAAATAAGGCAACAGCAACAAAGCTAGTTGGGTTGCGCGACGAACTGCAAACGCTCATTCTTAAAATCAAGATGGGTGAGCAGTCTGTGTATTCTCTTACAGATGAATTTGAGGCACTGCAGAAGCGCGTTCACGTTGTTTATTCCGATGCACCAAAAACAACAGATGCCGCAGTAAAAATGGCCGAGGAAGCACTGAAAATCAATGGTGGCAACACCTTCACTGACATGGAAATCGATATGATGCTACCAGACACTTTGAAACGGAGGGGAAAAGATGAGTAGTTATGTGAAAAAAACACGGTGAAACAATTCCATCAAACATGAGGTCATTGATATCCACACGATATCAAACTGTCACTCGTGCCGTAAATATAGAGTTTTGGAACTCATCAAGCAATAGCGCACATAGCCTTTACGTTGGTTCTTATGGTCGTGGAACAGCGATTGACACCAGTGATATTGATATATTGGTCGAAGTACCCGAGTCAAATTATCGTAGATACGACACGCTAAAAGGTAACGGACAGTCACGCTTATTGCAGGCAGTCAGAAATGCGCTTTTATCCTCTTATCCAAGAACAGATATTCGTGCTGATGGACAGGTTGTAAAGGTGCAGTTTTCAGACGGAATGAAAATGGAGGTGCTGCCCGCTTTCCGTAAGCCGTCATATATAAGTACTATGGACGAATATACATATCCAGACACGAACAACGGCGGTTGTTGGCTATCGACTAATCCAAAGGCTGAGCAGGAAGCTTTACGCTCAAAAAACAACATGAGTTTCGGCCTGCTTTTTGACACCTGCAAGCACATCAGATTTATCAGAGATAATTACTTCAGCAGCTATCATCTATCTGGTATTGTGATTGAGGCTAAACTAATACAACCACTAAATGCACCTGATTCAATACTTGTTACGCTGGTTGAGACTGTAATTGATGTTAAACTAGTACAACGTGAAAATGCACTGTCTTTAATGTTTGTTACACTGTTTGGAATTGTGATTGCTGTTAGACCAGAACAACGAGAAAATGCATGGTCTCCAAGACTTATTACACCGTCTGGTACGGCAATTGAGGTTAAATTGGAACAACCGTAAAATGCATAACTTCCAATACTTGTTACACCGTTTGGTACTGCAACGTCTGTAAGCGAAGAACAATTATAAAATGTATTATTGCCAATACTTGTTATACTATCCGGTATCGTAATGTTTGTTAATGACGAACAACCATAAAATGCGCAATTTCCAATACTGGTTACGCTGTCTGGCATTACAATTGATTTTACTTCCGGTTTTGCCTGTAGTACGGAATACGCAGACGCTGGATCAGTTTTATAATTATTAAATGCATAGTCTTTACCTACATCGATTCCACTCTCTTCCCAAGTACAAACCATTTTTCCATCTGCATCATACAATCCTGCTACTAATTCTTTATTGATTCCGATCGCAAACTCAAAATTTCCTGACCAATCACCAGACGTA
>ENA-OURU01003634-OURU01003634.1-human-gut-metagenome-genome-assembly--contig:-NODE-3634-length-12421-cov-3.084587_pt1 | contig 12421 bp, 10 predicted proteins | sample MGYA00242137_ERZ509064 | MGnify/ENA primary metagenome ERZ509064 (study PRJEB26280, sample SAMEA2338777) | human gut metagenome | biome: human gut; feature: human-associated habitat; material: faeces...
TGCAATACGCTTCCATATTCCCCAATCAAAGATCTATAATTGGATGAAAGGCATTTCTTCTCCGTCTTTGGAGAGTTGTTTAGCCCTATGTGACGCATTGAACTGTTCGTTAGATTACTTACTCGGTTTAACGGACAATAAAGCATTATTAAAATCAAATGCTCCGATTGATTTTCTCCATAGGTTTGATGAACTTTTAACACAAAGCGGTTATACAAAATACCAAGTTGCAAAAAAATGCGGCATCGGGCAATCTGCCGTTTCCAAATGGTTTCATCAAAATACTTTGCCAAACATTAAAACTCTTATAAGCCTATCGGATTATTTCAACTGTTCGATTGAATATCTTTTAGGACGTACTGATGTACGATAGAATTATGTAACGACAAAAACGCCTTTAGGATATTCCCCCTAAAGGCGTTTTTTCTTATTTAGTATCTTTTATTAAAGTTCCTTTGCGTTGAGCTCTTAATTTTATAAATTATCTATTGCCTATCTCTCTCCTATTGTATCAAAATCAAAAAGATGCCGCTTATAATCTTTTACCATAAGAACTTCCTGTTCCGGTTTTGCTGCATATACGCGCAGCTTCCACGGATCATAATGTTCTCTTAATCCTTCTAACGCTCCAATATGATCATGGTGTCCATGCGTAAGAAGAACCCCATCTAAAGAATAACCTTCATCTTCCAAAAACTTAATCAGTTCTTCCGGGCTTCCTGCCGGGTCAATGATAATTGCTTCTTTAATCTCATCATCCATTAGAATATACGTGTTTGTATCAATTGGTCCTAACTGTGCACAAACGATTTTTAACTGTCCCATAAATAAATACCTCCGCTGGTTAACCAGCACTTCTTTCTATATCGATAACACTTTCAATGTTTCGAAGTTTTTTAATAATATGATTTAAATCGTCGATTCCTCCAATTTCGAAAGAAAGTACGATCGTTGCTAACCCCTGTTTACTTGTTCTCGTTGACACAGATTTGATATCTACTTTCAGTTCCATAAATACTTTAGAAATATCCAGTAAAATTCCGGTACGGTTATGTGCATACAGACAGATTTCTGTCATGTAGAGTTCGCCACCTTTTTCTACTGCTTCTTCTTCCCATTCTGCGTCAATGAGTCTTGCTCTGTCGCCCTCCGGCATACTTAAAATATTCACGCAGTCTGTTCTGTGAATAGAAATGCCTCTTCCTCTTGTGACAAAACCAATAATCTCATCTCCTGGAACCGGACTACAGCATTTAGAAAAGCGTACCGAAACATCATGGATTCCTCTTACAGTAATTCCTGACTTGCTTCGTGCTTTCTCGACAGCTTTTGTTTTATTCTTTTCCTCAATTTCATTGAGTGCATCCTGGTCTGTCAGATTTTTCCGATTCTCTTTGTCATATTCCTCGACAAGTTTATTAATAACCTGGCCTTCCTTTAATCCGCCATGTCCGATTGCTGCCAGAATGGAATCCCAGTTTTTCAGTCCATACTTGTGCATACATTTTTTCTGGTATTCTGGCTTCATATACTTAGACATCACAAGCCCCTTAGCCTTACAGTAACGGTCAAGTAATTCCTTACCCTTTGAGATATTCTCCTCTTTAAACTGCGTCTTAAACCACTGATTAATCTTCGTCTTCGCCTGAGAACTCTTTACGATAGACAGCCAGTCACGGCTTGGGCCATTTGAATTCTGGGAAGTAACGATTGTAACGCGGTCACCATTCTGCAGCTTATAATCAATCGGCACCTGACGGCCGTTGACTCTGGCACCAACCATCTTATTGCCGACTGCTGTATGGATCATATAAGCAAAATCAATCGGTGTGGAGCCTGCCGGCAACGTCTTAACATCTCCCTGTGGAGTAAAGCAGTATACCTGCTCTGTAAATAAATCCAGGTCGGTCTTTAACATCGTTAAAAACTCTTTGTTATCCGACATATCCTGCTGCCACTCAAGAATCTGGCGAAGCCAGCTTAACTTCTCTTCTTCTTTATTAATGTTGCCGCCGCCTTCTTTGTACTTCCAGTGCGCCGCGATACCATATTCGGCGGTACGATGCATCTCAAAGGTACGAATCTGAATCTCAAAAGGTGTTCCAGAAGAACCAATCAGCGTTGTATGCAAGGACTGATACATGTTCTGCTTTGGCATCGCGATATAATCCTTAAATCTTCCCGGAATCGGCTTATACATCTCGTGAATGACACCTAACGCAGCATAGCAGTCCTTTACTGTGTCTACCTTGATTCTTACTGCGAAAATATCATAAATCTGGTCGAGTGTCTTATTTTGATTACGCATCTTTTTATAAATGCTGAATAAATGCTTCACTCTTCCGTCAATCTCTGCCCGGATTCCCGCTTCCTCAATATGCTTGCTGACTTCATCAATAATTGACTGAATAAAGTTCTCTCTGCCTTCCTTATTTGTCTGGAGCTTTTCCTCCAAGTCTTTGTAAACTTCCGGCTGCAGATATTTTAAAGACAGGTCATCCAGCTCTGTCTTTATTTTGGAAATACCAAGTCTGTGAGCGATTGGAGCATAAATGTCCATCGTCTCTCTGGCTTTTTCCTTTTGCTTCTCCGGTCTCATATACTGCAGAGTACGCATATTATGCAGACGGTCTGCCAGTTTAATCAGGATAACACGGATATCCTTTGCCATTGCAAGGAACATTTTCCTTAAATTCTCCGCTTGCAGATCCATCTTGTCGTGAGAATAAGATAATTGTCCCAGTTTTGTTACACCATCAACTAACAGAGCAACTTCATCGTTAAATTCTCTGGATAAATCTTCAAGAGTTGCCGTAGTATCTTCTACTACATCATGAAGAATTCCAGCTACGATTGTCTCCTTATCAAGCTCTAACTCTGCAAGAATGATTGCTACGCAGAGTGGATGAATGATATATGGCTCTCCCGACTTTCTCTTCTGGTCCTTGTGTGCATCTCTGGCAAGTTTATATGCCTTTTCCACCATAGAGAGGTCGGTAGATGGATGGTATTCCCGAATGGTATTTATCAACTTCTCATATAAGACTTCCGGATCGGTGAAATCTTCCGGCTTACTGATTTCTTTTTGTGTTCGTTTTAACTTTTGTTTCTGGGCCTCCATTACTTTCTCACCACGCTTCTCATAAGATATAATAAAATAAAAGTAGAATAATTGTACACCAAATCGTCACAATATGCAAGAGAGGCCACACATTCATGCGTGACCTCCCATTTAGAACCTTAAGAATTAATATTCACTTTTTTTCGATTCGCAGTATGCACAACGGTATACTCTGTTTTCTCTGTCTGTCAATTTAAATACCTGATCTAAATCCTGTTCTACAGAAGTGATACATCTTGGATTTTTGCAGTGAACAATATTCACGATCTTCTCTGGTAATTCAAGATGTTTCTTCTTAACAATCTTGCCATCTCTTATGTAGCACACTGTGATATCTGGATCAATATATCCTAAAACATCAAGATTTAAATCCATGTTATCTGCGATTTTGATAATATCTTTCTTTCCCATTTTGTTACTGGAAGCATTCTTAATGATTGCTACGCTACAGTCAAGATCATCCAAACCAAGATATTTGTAAATCTGCATACTCTTTCCTGCTTTAATATGGTCAAGAACAATTCCACTCTGAATACTATCTATTTTCATCTGCGCTTACCCCCAATAAAGTCATGATTAATGCCATTCTTACATACTTACCATACAGTGCCTGCTTGAAGTAACATGCACGTGGGTCATCATCTACCTTTGTTGAAATCTCATTTACTCGTGGCAGTGGATGCATAATGCAAAGGTCTTCTTTCGCATCTAATAACTTACGCTCATCTAAGATAAAGCTGTCTTTTAAGCGGATATAGTCTGCCTCATTGAAGAATCTTTCTTTCTGAACTCTTGTCATGTAAAGAATATCTAACTCTGGCATAACTTCCTCCATTGTGCGTACTTCCTTGTACTTGATATTTTTCTTTTCAAAAACATCTTTGATAATATAATCTGGAAGACGTAACTCTTCTGGAGAAATCATAATAAAATTAATATTCTCATAACGGGACATCGCTTTAATCAAAGAATGCACTGTACGACCAAACTTTAAGTCTCCACACATACCAATTGTCAGATTATCAAGTTTTCCCTTTTCTCTTCGAATTGTCATAAGGTCTGTCAGAGTCTGTGTTGGATGGTTATGTCCACCATCACCTGCATTAATAATTGGTACAGAAAGTTTTCTTGCTGCCGCGTATGGTGCACCTTCCTTTGGATGACGCATTGCAATGATATCCGCATAACCCGATACAACTCTTACTGTATCAGAAACACTCTCTCCCTTTGAGGCAGAAGAGGAATTGGCAGAAGAAAAACCAAGTACATTACCACCAAGCTCCATCATGGCAGCTTCAAAACTAAGTCGGGTTCTTGTACTTGGTTCAAAAAATAAAGTCGCTAATTTCTTATGCTTACAAACTTCCTGATACTTCTCCTTATGAAGAATAATATCGTCAGCTAAATCTAATAAATGATTAATTTCTTCTACAGATAAATCCATCGGATCTATTAAATGTCTCATAATGACCTCCTTCGTTGTGACCAGCGCCCTTGCCAGTTAATTTTTTTTAATATACCTTTTTATTCTTTTCCTGTCAAGGGAACTCTTTTGAATTTTTATTCCTTTTCATTTTAGAAAACCCCTTCTACAAACTGTATCTTACAAATTGCCGGGGCAGTTTTTCAAATACGCCTTACCATCCAGTTAATATTCAGATTTCTTTCTATTTTCAAAACAATTATCAATATTTTTAAACTAGAGCGTGTTTGAAAAATGCTTTCTGCAAGATGTGCGTTACAATTTGCGGGAGATTTCGCCTGAATGAGGGCGGCGTAGCGGGCTACGTCAACTGAATGAAGGCAAAATATACCGCAAATTGGGGCGTGCAGGTTGCAGGAATGATTTTTCAAACACGCTCTAGTATTTCTATAAACAGAAAACTCTAAACATCTTATCTTGGCAGATGCGGCTTCGGAGCAAGTGCTGGATGCGAGCGCAAAAGCAAACATTCAACACGCAGCGACTATAAAGCAGCTGTCAAAATAGGATGTTTAGAGTTTTCGTCTGTTTATACAAAATGCTGCTTGATTATCGGATTTAATCTCTTTGTTAATATCCCGCTTAAGATTCCGATTAAGATTCCGGCTACGAGTCCAGAAAGGATTAAAATTGGGAGATAGTAGGCTAATGCCTTTGTTTCCAATACAATCATGGCAACGATAATCTGTCCTACGTTGTGGAATATGCCGCCTGCTACGCTTACTCCTACAGAAGAAAACTTCTTTGTTTTCTTTAAGAGTGCCATAACTAGCATACTCATTGCCGCTCCTGCTGCACTGTAGACCATTGCGAATCCGCTTCCAAAGAGGAATCCTGATAATAGGATTCTAAGTACGGAAATCAGGCAGGCTGCAGGGACTCCTACTATATAAAGAAGAAGCATTGTAACAATGTTTGCAAGTCCAAGCTTTACTCCGGGTATTCCAAGATTAATCGGTATAAGCTGTTCAATATATCCTGCTACTAAAGCAAGCGCAAGAAACATTCCATAAAAAGCTGTCTTTTTAGCACTCATATGCTATCTCCCATCTATTTCTTTTCCCATCGTCCGGAAGCACCGCATGGAAGAACAAGTCCATTTGCACTGACAGGAAGACCAACCTCATCTGCACTGACTTTTCCACCATGTTTTTTCGCAACTGCTGTTCCTAACATATAGGAAAGAACGGCAGGCTGTAATCCTGTTGTATAGGAATTAATTAAGAAGAACAGCGGGTCTTTGGAAAGAAGCTTTTCACAAAGACATACTAAAGAATAAATCTTCTCCTCAATCTTCCAAATCTCTCCCTTTGGCCCACGTCCATAAGATGGTGGATCCATAATAATTCCATCGTAATGATTGCCACGGCGGATTTCTCTTTCTACGAACTTCACACAGTCATCTACAAGCCAGCGAATCGGTGCATCACCAAGACCAGAAGCAACCGCATTCTCCTTTGCCCAGGTAACCATTCCTTTTGAGGCATCTACATGAGTTACAGATGCTCCCGCAGCTGCGGCTGCAAGTGTTGCTCCACCAGTATAGGCAAATAAGTTCAATACTTTTACTGGGCGGCCTGCCTTCTTAATCTTATCAGAAAACCAGTCCCAGTTGACTGCCTGTTCTGGGAAAAGCCCTGTATGTTTAAAACTGAATGGTTTTAAATGGAAGGTAAGACTTCTATAATGAATATCCCACTGCTTTGGAAGATCAAAAAACTCCCACTCTCCGCCACCTTTTTTGCTTCTGTGATAATGTGCATTTAAATGTTTCCAGTGTTTATCTTCTTTTTTTGTATTCCAGATTACCTGAGGGTCTGGACGAAGAAGGGTGTATTTGCCCCAGCGTTCCAATTTTTCACCCTCGCTGCAATCTATGACTTCGTATTCTTTCCAGTTATCTGCTAACCACATATTTTTTCCTCGCTTATTCTAATTCTGATTATGAAAATATTCTAATCGCTATAGTTTTCCCTGTCAATAGAAACGAAACTTAAAATACCTTTATTTCAGTTTTTCACACTCTTTTTTCAGAAAATGTACTGCAGCTTCTGCTTCTTTTCTAGTGATTCCTTCTGGTGAATACACCGCTTTCTGGCGAATTCTCATACAAAGATGTAACTTTTTCGGTTCCACTTCTCTGTCAAAGGTACGAAGTCTTTTTTCAAAGGTTCTTACACGATTATCTTTTATTTTTTCTTTTCCATATATTGTTTTACACAAAATATCGTACCAGAACATAACTGCCTGACTATACTTTTGCTGTTTTAAAAGTTTATCTGTTTTATAATTTCGGTATACTTTTTGCAGTCGTTTTCTAAATACAAAAAGCAAAAGACCTGCTATGAAAATAAAGAAACATAGAATATACAGGATTTTATGAACGGTTCTTCCACCTTTACTTTGCTTTGATCGATCCTGCGGAATCTGTTGCGGTGTTTCTACTGTTTTCTTTTCTGATTTCTTTTCTGTTGTCTGTTCTTTTTCCTGTGTTTTTTGTTCCTGCTGTTTTTCTTGTTTCTTCTTATCGTCATTTTCTAAAGATTGATCTGACGAACTTGAATTACTTACCGCAGTTTCCTGTGTCTCATAATACGGTGTTCCCATAATGTTTTCATATTTGGGAGTAACTTCTACCGGAATCCATCCCATTCCATCCAGATAAATTTCCGGCCATGCATGCGCGTATTTTTGTGAAACAGTCACCGTCTCTGCCGTTCCTGCCTCTTTTACCGTTTCCGGTGTAAGAAGGTATCCTTCCACATAACGGGATGGAATTCCATAATAACGAAACATCATTACTGCTGCCGCCGCATACTGCACATCGTATCCTGTTTTTTTATCTTCAAAAAACCATTGGGCAAAATCTTCATCTTCCGAGATACTTCCTGGATTTTCATTATAGGTAATCGATGTTTTCATGAAGCTTTTTACCCGGTTTATAATTGCTAATACCGATAGATTACTTTGAAGACTCCCTTCTGTTGCAGAAGAAATCAATGTTTTTGTTTCTTTATTTAAGAAAAGACATGTTGCATTTACATATTCTTTATAGCTTTCCGTCATTTTTTTTGAGGAAAGATTCTTATCCTCCGTCTTAATATTGGTAGACGATTTCAACTTTCCAGCCATTGTTTCCATTGCTTTAAAAGAATATTCTCCTGCTCCTTTTATTCCAGAAGCGAATATATTCTCTGTTTTATTAATCGCTGCCGTCCCTTCTTCTTCATATATTGTTGGTAAAACAGCACTCTCATAAGGAAGATAAAGATACTTTCGATTCGCCCCTACATTTTTTACAGATAAACTGTAAAGAGACGGATCTGTTTTCCCTTCCGAAAGCTTTTTCTGCCTTACAAAATGATACATTACTGTATTTCCGTAAAATTCTTTATTATGAAGCCATAATAAAGATTCGTATGCCTCCCGGTCAGAAGCTGCAAGCATACTCCTGTCTGAGCCAAAAATATTCCAGTTATTTGTACTTGCTTTCCAACAATTATTCTCATAAGTTGTTCCAACAAATCCTTTCAGATAATAACTGTTTTTCTTATAAATATTTACTTTAAGAGCCTCTTCACCTGTCCGCTTCATCTTCTTTGCCTTTGTAAGCTGACCTTCCGGAAGAACAGATACATCCTCTTTATATCGTTCTTTATTCCACTTCTTTTGAATTGCCGACATCTGTCCGGTATTTGTCATTCCTGAGAAAGTTCCTAAAAGAAGTAAAATAATAAGAATTGAAGTTCCAAGTACTCCTCCCCAAAAAGACGGAGCAAAGAAAAAGAAACAAAAAATGAGAAAGCTTAACACTGCAAACAATTCTGGCCGAACTCCCCATACAAAAAATGGAAAAGCAAAGCAGATCGCTACGGTAAAAAATAAAATACAAGGCTGGACTTTCCACAACAATGCCATAAAAAGAATAAGCCACAAAGTTATCCCCAATATTCCGACAACAAATGGAAAAAACTCCACATTTCCTGTCTGCATATCTACCGATGTATTTTGAATTATACGATGAAAAATATTTTTGCTCTGTCCATAATCTGCCAGATAATCAAAGACTGTTCGGGAGAAAATCAATAAAGCTCTTCGAATATTCTCCATAGAAAGAATGAAAAATGGAACAAAAAAATACAAACCGCTTATAAAAACCGTAAAACCTTTTCCAACAGATATCCCAACGAAATACAATAATATAAAAAAGGCTGCCCCGATAAAAAGAGCAACACCTGCTGTATCCATTTCAAAACGATCGGCAGCATACCAGATAAAACATAACAGCGCAGCAAGCCACACATACCCGGCCCGCATCATTTCTGCCCAGCCAAATCCACTCTGATGATTCAATTTTTTAATGTGAAATGAGTTTTTATGCTCCATAATCTACACTCCTGTACGCTGTCAAAATCCGATCAATATCCTCTCCCATGGTTTCTGCCGAAAAAATATACGGTACTAACGCTTCCCCTTCTTCTTTTCTTGCTTCCCGTCGTTCTAATAATAAAGTCAGGTTCCAGTCATCGAAAACTGCCTGTTTCTCGTTCCAATACTCTGTAATATAAATCACTTCTGAAAACTGTTCTTTTCTTTCTTTTTCAAAAGAATCTATCGTTGCATTCCCCTGAGAAAAAAACATACTTTGAAATACATGGGCATACACTTCTTCCAACTGCATTGCATTTGCCACATTGTAAAAATTCCATCCATCGGTCTTTTTATCCCACCAACAAAGACAATGCTTCTGTCCTTCCTGTGCCATATGCTGTGAAATAGAAAAAAATGCTTCTAACAACCCGTCAATCATAGCAGCATCCAGCTTTTCTACCCTTGTTTCGAGAAAAATAAGTGGCATCCGCATCATAGGAACTTCCACTTCTTTTACCATATATTCATCTGTTTTTCCTGTTAGCTTCCAGTGAATTAACTTCATGGAATCTCCATCAACATACGGACGGATTCCAAAATATTCCCCCGGACCATTTCCCTTTTTACCACTTTGTTCCTCATCAAAAAAAGAACAGGCAGCTCCGCTGTTTTGTACTGGAAAATGCAGTTCCGTTGTTTGTGGCAGAATCATTACCACCTTCTCCTGATTTACATATGTTACCTTTTTCATACATCCAAAAAAGCTGTACAGTTCCACCCGCAAAATCGTGATTTCCAAAAATCCCATATATTCCGAATCTATAACAAAAGCAGCCGCACCATTTTTTCGTCCCGCTGCCCTGATATTCATAGAAAATATTTCCTGTTCCCCACTAATCGTCTTCTTTACCTGTAAAAAAACTTTCCCAGATAAAACAGGGAACACTCCTGTATTGCTGATACAAAGTCGTCCGGTAATTTTTTCTTCCTTTTGCGCATAGGCAGGAATAATCAGATGAGTAGAAACTTCTTTTGGAAGATAAAGATTATAAATGACAGCCACCAGCAACATAATTCCTAATGCCATCCCGGCAATCTTCCCTGTTGTTCCAGAAAGAAAAATGACTAACGCAATCCACAGTAACAGACAGACAATCCCGCTAATTCGATTCATCCATAATCTTTTTCGGGTCATCTTCTTCCTCCTGCCGCTCTTCGATCTGGCACATGTACAGTGGCACAAATTTCATCCATAATCTTATCCACATCTTTCCTCGATAACCTTGCTCTTGACTTTAATACCAGACGATGACGGAAAACATCTTTTACAACATCCTGAACATCTTCCGGCACAACATAATCTCTGCCAGCCAAAAATGCACTCGCTTTTGCCATTCTGCACAAGGCCAGAGATCCTCTTGGGCTGACACCCAGCTGAATCATATCATGTCTTCGTGTCGCATCAGAAAGCATTGCAATATACTGATAGATTAAAGAAGAAACCTTAATCTCATTCACTTCCTTTTGCATAGAAAGTAATTCTTCTTTTGAGATAACCTCATTCACATCATCTAATGGATCACTCACCTTTCTCTGACTCATCAGAATCATTTCTTCCTTTATTGTTGGGTATCCCATAGATAAAAGAACCATAAAACGATCCATCTGCGACTCCGGAAGCATCTGCGTACCCGCAGAACCAAGCGGATTTTGCGTTGCAATAACAAAAAATGGTTCCTGTATATTTCTTGTCACACCATCTACCGTTACCTGTCCTTCTTCCATAACCTCCAAAAGTGCTGACTGCGTTCTACTTGAAGTACGGTTAATTTCATCTGCCAGCAGAAGGTTCGTCATAACTGCTCCCTGACGGTATTCAAACTTTCCATTTTCCTTATTATAATAGTAGAAACCGACCACATCCGATGGCATGACGTCCGGTGTAAACTGTATTCTTCGATAAGAAAGTCCCAAAGCCTTTGAAAAAGCCAGCGCCATCGTTGTCTTTCCCACACCAGGTACATCCTCAAGCAAAACATGTCCACCAGAGAGAATCGTCATCCACACCTTACGGATGACCTTTTCTTTACCAATAATTACTTTATTCACTTCTTCTATAATCAAATTCGCTTTATTCAAAAAATGCTCCTTTCCTGCTGGGACGGCAAAACTGAATTTTATACACAGATTACTGTCCATTATAACACGAAAAAGTTTTTTTGATATAGTAATTTATCTGATAGACAAAATCTGGAAAAGTTTTTAATACAATATTCTAAATATCACGAATAATATCACAGCCTTTCCTACAAGCATTGGTAACCATAGCTTTCCCAAAAAACCATTATGTGTGTTTTGCTTTGGACATTTTCCGATACATTTTCCACAGGAGAAACATTCACCGGATGTCGCATTATCCCCTTCTTTATCCGATGGTATCTCAAGGTTTGCCGGACATACTAAATTGCACGCTTTACAGTTTGGAATACAGTTTTCTCTGTTTCGTTTGATTACAGAAAATGGTAACACCGGCATCAGGGAAAATACTGCTCCCATTGGGCATAAGAAACGACAGAAAAATCTTGGTTCCAATGCCATTCCTGCTGTAACCAATAAAAAGAGACCTGTTCCTATAAGGCTGTCTGCCATCTTCAACTGATGGAAACGAGAAAATGCACTGAACGGACTATGTACAGCAACGGCACTACTGCAACCTTTTATGCAAAGAAACAGGACAACAAGCAGTACAGCATATTTTAAATACCGAAGTATCTTTCCCGCCTTTGAAAAACATTTCAACGGTTTCTTTTTTCTTTTTTTGCGAATCATAGATGAAATAAAATAAACAAAATCACCCCATGTTCCAAATGCACAGGCAAAACCACAGAAAAATCGTCCAAATACAATGGTAAAGACCAGCAATACAACAAGTGTCTGTACAAAGGAATTCCACTGCAGACTTGCACGCTGTGTAATTTGTTCTACAATTAATTTTATTCCGGTAAATGCAGTGGAAAATAACGCTGGATAGATAATAAAAAATACTGCCCGTATCATCACTTCTATGATTGTCTGCACCGATATTTTTTTCTTTTTTTTCATTATTTAGCTGCTCCCTCTAATGCCTGTCCTACTGCATTCTTTATTCCTGTAGATGAATAGGTTGCTCCGCTTATTGTATCAACATCTGTCGTCTGCTTATCAAGTATTGTCTTCACAATATCTTTTGCCATTGATAAATAAGCTTCATCTTCTCCACTTGCTTCTATAATGTCTATCGCACTGATCTTCTTCCCGGATACCGTTACTTTTACTTTGATTTCTCCTCCAAATCCCTGCGAACTTCCAGTATAGTTTCCATCTTTATACGTTTCAGCCTGACCGGCAGATGCACCATCTGCCCCCAGCTTTCCGGAATTTTTTGCTGCTTCAAGAATATCCTCTTT
>ENA-OURU01003636-OURU01003636.1-human-gut-metagenome-genome-assembly--contig:-NODE-3636-length-12412-cov-42.191956_pt1 | contig 12412 bp, 10 predicted proteins | sample MGYA00242137_ERZ509064 | MGnify/ENA primary metagenome ERZ509064 (study PRJEB26280, sample SAMEA2338777) | human gut metagenome | biome: human gut; feature: human-associated habitat; material: faeces...
CCTGCTTCGCAGGATATTCGTTCGCTAATGAGCCCAGAAAAACAAATGTCTGCTTTGCAGCCACTTGTTTTTCCTTGAGGCTCATTAAATCTTAATCTGAAAAGGTATCCGTATTTCCCCTGCCGTCTGTGACTGTAACAGCAAAGCTCCCCGACCGGATCTTCCCGTACTCTTAACATAAGTTCCACCCATGCCTCCCTGTAAAGCAATGGTGTCAGGTCCGATGATGGAGATGTCACCTTCCGCAATCAGACGAACCGGCTCCTGATAAAAGGGAAGCACATTTCCATGGTCATCCACTGCACGGATCCGCACCAGTGCCACATCATAGCTGTGCTGTTCCGTCAGAATGGTATGATCCGCTTCTGCTTCCAGCCGGATTTTGCGAACCGGTTCTTTGGTGACGGATTTTACGACTTTGCCGTCTTTGATAGCGTCAAACCGGTATATGGTAGCCGTACCGCCCCAGTCACCGATGTACTTCGTATACAGCCTGGTCACTTCCGCAAAATCGATATGATAGATCAGAAGCAGTTTTAAAGCCGTAAGATATAATCTCTTTGGAATGTGGTTCAGGCTTCCTCGCGCTACGAGATTCATGGCATCCGTGATCTCCTTTGCATGTTTCGGACGGAATCTTTCGTTCTGTGCAAAAGAATCTCCGATAAAATCATCGATCAGGATGGGACCGTGCTTTAAGTGCTTATAAGGTGACATTCCCGGCAGATATTCCTTGATAAAACGGTCATTTTTGTACATCTTCACGCTGTCTGCATTGGACAGAATGTAGATGTTGCCGCGGTTACAGCCGGGATGCTCTCCGATATCCATGGAGGAAGTGATCTCCAATACAGGAGTCTGTTCCTGCTCACAGGCATAGATATTTGCTGCCAGCTTCGGATTCCGGAACATATCCATGACACCATGATAACAGATCCTGTCACCGCTTCCGAAGTCTTTGTGGGTGTTGTAGTCGAACATGCACCAGCCGAAGCTTCCGGCGATATCGGGCTGACCTGCCACAGCATCCAGTACATTGGCGTGGCGTATGGCATGCTCACTGCGGCGCTCTTCGTTGTCGAAGGCCTTTGTGGGATACATATGCCCGTTGTACTCACTGATCAGATAAGGCTTCTCCATATCAGATGTGACTTTTTTCTTTGGATCACAGCCGGGCATCTCACCATCGTGCAGAAAATCATTATACGTATAGACATCTTCTAACAGATGACTTTTTTTCATGGCACGGACACCACCGGTAGGTCTTGATGGATCCAGCTTATGTGCCACGGCATTGGTCTTTTCGTAAAAAGCATCGTCATCCGGTGACTCATTGATGCGTATTCCCCATAAAATGATGGAGGGATGATTACGGTACTGTCGGATCATGTCTTCGGCATTTGCCACCGCCTGTGCTTTCCAGGAATCATCGCCGATATGCTGCCAACCGGGGAATTCTGTAAATACTAAAAGTCCAAGCTCATCACAGCGCTCTAAAAAATAATGGCTCTGGGGATAATGGGAAGTCCTTACGGCATTTAAACCCAACTCCTTTTTCAGAAGATCCGCATCCAGCCGTTGCATGCTCTTAGGCATGGCATATCCCACATAAGGGAAGCTCTGGTGGCGGTTTAAGCCGCGGATCCGCAACTTCCTGCCATTAAGATAAAAGCCGTCCTTTTTAAATACTGCTTCCCGGATACCAAACGTGGTCTCTGTCTCATCCAGGAGCGTATTGTCCTGATATAGCTGTGTCTTTAAAATATAGAGATTGGCTTCTTCAGTGTCCCATAACAGAGGATCGGTAATTGCTGCTGTAAGAGCAATCTCCTTGTCACAGGTAGTATCTGCAGAAACAGTCTGCTCGCACAAAAGCCTCCAGGATTCCTGCGCGACGGCGGTACTTTTGGGCATGTAGTACTGTCGGATGGTCACGTTCTCATCACTTTCAGTAAGCGTGATCTCAGAGGTGATCTGAGCTGTCACGGGAGACGATCTGAAATCTATCGCTGTATGGACGAAGATATCCGAAAGAGAGACTTTTTCCTTTACTTCCAACCGGACATCCCGGTAGATACCGCCATAGGTCATATAATCGATCACATAGCCAAAAGGCGGAACGTTTAAATTCTCTCTGCTGTCTAAGCGGACACAGAGCAGGTTATCCTGCCCATAGAGTACATTGTCTGTTAAATCTACAGTAAATGCAGTGTAACCGCAGTGATGCTCTCCCACCTTTTTCCCATTACAAAATACAGTACTGTCATGGGCAGCTCCCTCAAAAGTAAGCAGGATCCGTTTTCCCTGCCAGTCCTTTGGAATCAGGAGATGGCGCCTGTATCCGCTGACCATCTGGTAGAGGGATTCGTCAAAATAATGAAACGGGGTTTCCTTACAGGTATGCGGCAGACGTACCGGCTGCAGCGTGTTTTCCGGATATTCCGGTGCCACTAAACTGTCCTCAAACTGTTCAGTGAACAGCCAGTCGTCGTTTAAGTAAAGTCTATGTGTCATAAGTTCATCTCCCTTTTTGTCTGCGTATTTACTGCCTCTGTGTGATTCCGTACATGAGAATATTTACGACCTCGTTTAAGGCGTCCACGTAAGTCAGATGATTCTGTGCGAGGATATCTCTTTGGAAAAACTGCTCAATGGAGGCTTCCAGCATCATTTTCACCAGACAGATGGGAACCGGGCGGATACTGCCCTCTGCCATGCCTGTCTCGATCAGCTGGATCGTAGGCTCCCAGCCGGTCTCTAAGCGAAGCTCCACTTTATGGTAGATCTTAGGATATTTGTCCCGTAGGGAATAGAGCTTTCTGAGGTCAATATTCTGATAGCCTTCCGGCAGGACGCCTAAGATGCGCTGTAGCTTTTCGATGGTTCCCAGCGTAGGATCCGTCAGGATCATCTGCTCGCTTTCCTTGATCGAATCAAAAATATAATCTACCATGGCAAGAAACAATGCTTCCTTATCGTCATAGACGGTGTAAATGGTCTTTTTGCTGATGGAAAGTTCCTTTGCCAGGTCATCCATCGTGAACTTCAGCCCTTTCCGATCGAAGACACGAAGGGTGGCATCCAAAATGTTTTTTTGCAGAGCATCTGTGGTATCCATAGGTGTTCCTCCGTCTTTAGATGAGAATTATCATATATTTCCTTGGAAACGCAAATACAAAAAATAGTTTCCTTTGATACAAGTGTAGCATTTTGCAGGGGAGTATTCAAGAAACGTTTTTACTAAAAAGAGTTTCCTGAAATTGTGAAATATAACAAAAAACCAGCCAAACGAGTGTTGACTGGTTTATAAGCAGGTTCTTATATTTTTTTTCCATTGTTCTGCCAGGGTGGGATGGGACTTTTTACGGGTGATCTCCACCAGACCAAGTGGTGTCATATCCACGATCCGGGGATGCTGAGGATCCTGTGTGGTTAACATTTTCAAGTATTCCAGTAGTTTCTGACGATTTTCCTTTTCTGCCATATTGATGAAGTCTACAATAATGATACCGGACAGATTCCGCAGACGCAACTGTCTTGCAACCTCTTCTGCCGCTTCGGCATTGACCTGATAATAGGTCTCTTCTCCCATCTTCTTAGATTCATTTTTGCCGGAATTGACATCGATGACTGTCATGGCTTCCGTGGGCTCAATGACCAGATATCCGCCGCATTTCAGCCAGACTCTCGTATCCAGTGCCTCATCAATTCCCCGTTCGAGAGAATATAAAAGACGCAGGGAAATGTCAGGATCATCATACAACCGGAGGTTCTTCTGCTGTAAAAGCGGATGACTGCTTTCAGAAAGCTTGTGGAAGATCTCAGGGTCATCCGTAAGGACTTCACTGTATTCCGATGGTTCTGCCAACTGTTCCAATGCCTCGTAGATGGCTTCAGAAGGCGCAAGAAGACAGGTAAGGCATACTTTATGGATTGCCTGATTTAAAAGGCTCTGAAGGGCTTCAGATGCGCTCTCAGGGGTGGCTCCGTTTTTAACAAGCTGTTGCTTCATCCGGGAAGGATCTGTGGTAACGGAAGCCCGCTTTGTCTTCTGGGCATCTCTGGTGACCATGACCACCAGTTCATCTCCGGCTTTTAAGCTTCCGTCCGGCTGTCTGTTGGTAAGATGTGCCGTACCTGCTTCCCGTAGTGGCAGAAAGCACAGTTCCCCGGGTGCAATCTCCACGAAGCAGGCATCGATGTTTTTCGCCACATTCTGTATTTTTCCAAGGTAGATTCCGCCAAGCTTACTGGCATTCGAACGAAGTACCCGCACAGCGGCAATTCCACCGGAGTTCACAAGTAATGCCACATTTTTATCCCGAAGCTTCGTAAAGATCATTTTCCCGGTAGTACAGTCCGTGCTCTTACGGATCTCATTTATTTCTTTTTCTCTTGCCGGTCTGCCGCCGGTGAGACTGCGGCTCATTCGGTATCTCCGGAAGCCGCTTTGTAAGCTTCTTCGCTGTCATAACCGATGGCGTCTAAGGGAAGCAGTTCTCCGGCATCGCTTCTTAAATAGGTCTCTTCTCTATTGACCATAAGGGCATTCTCAGGGAGGGGGTCTACATTTTCCGCAAATAATGCCTCCACTACCTGAATGGGCTTGATATTGCCGGCGCTGGATGCATCTACCAACAGATACAGGCTGTTACCATCCACGGCTTTCAGCTCATAGATGCCTTCTTTTAAATTGATTTCCCGGCTGCCTTTTTTGGTCTCCTTGGTGATCAGGATCTCGTCCTTGGCAAGGAAGCGTTCCACAGCAGGTGCCAGATCAAAATGAGGACCTCTGCCCTCCCGGAAGGTTACGGTATATCCGGCGGCAGCCACACTTGCCATGGCATTGCCCGCCTTATCCGGCAGGATCTTCACGGAAGTGATCTCAATGCCGGGTACAGATGCGGCATTGAGCCGTGTCTTAACATCCTCGCAGGAAGTCAGGGAATGTACTTCCAGATCCATATATTCTCCGTTGCTGGTCAGTCCCACGCCTAAGGGTGCGGCGAAGGACATGATCTGATGGGGGCTGAATCCTCCGGTATAGGCTACGTCCAGTTCTGCTCTGCGGTTGGCTTTCTGGAAAAAACGCATTACATCCAGATGGCCGATAAAACGTACCGGTCCGTATTTTTTGAATTTAATTCTTAATTTCATAATTTCTGTCAGATTTCTATGCGGTCTTTCTTGAAAGACCTGCAATTCCCTTTCTTCTTATTCTTCAACATTCAATAACGTGCCGTAAGGGTGTGTCTCGTACGATCAGTCTCTGGGCTCTACGCAGATACCGCAGCCGAATCTGGCGGCACCGCAGCCCTGACATGCCTGTTTGCAGTTCGGTGAGATCGTCTCATTTTTCGCCTTCTGCCATTCTCTCTCCAGGAAAGAACGGGAGACACCGCAGTCCAGGAAATCCCAGGGCAGGATCTCGTCCAAGGGTCGTTCTCTGTGGGAATAGAAATCCGGATCCAGACCGCAGGCAGCGAAGGCTTCCATCCAGACATCATTGTGGAAGTATTCGCTCCAGGCATCGTAGAAGCAGCCCTTGTTATAAACATATAAAAGCACCTGGGACAATCTCCTGTCGCCTCTTGCCAGCACACCTTCTAAGACGCTGACATCCGCTTCGTGCCAGTTGTACTTGATACTCTTCTGGTTCAACTGCTCGGAGATGGCTTTTCTGGTCAGATATGCCTTTTCCACGAATTCTTCCTTGGTACACTGGGGTGCCCACTGGAATGGAGTAAAGGGCTTCGGTACGAAGAAGGAGGTACTGGTGACAATCTGTACTCTGCCGTTGACACGTTTCTCCTTCGGCACCGTATCGAAGAAGGTGGCTGCAATCTTATTGGACAGTTCAGCGATGCCGCGGATATCCTCCTCGGTTTCGGTGGGATGTCCCAGCATGAAATACAGCTTGACTCTGGTCCAGCCGCCCTCGAAAGCCAGCGCGGAACCATGCAGGATCACTTCTTCCGTCAATCCTTTATTGATGACATCACGCAGTCTCTGGCTGCCGGCCTCCGGTGCGAAGGTCAGGCTGGATTTTTTCACATCCTGCACCTTACTCATGACATCCAGGGAAAAGGCATCAATACGTAAGGACGGCAGGGAGATATTGATATGTCTCTTGTTGCATTCTTCCATCAGGAAATCAATCAGTTCCGGCAGTTTGCTGTAATCACTGGAGCTTAAGGAGCTTAAGGAGATCTCCTCGTGACCGGTATTTTTCAGCATCTCCATGGCGTATTTTTTCAATACTTCCACGTCACGCTCTCTGACCGGACGATACAGCTGCCCAGCCTGGCAGAAACGGCATCCGCGGATACAGCCTCTCTGAATCTCTAAGACCACTCTGTCCTGTGTGACCTTAATGTAAGGTACCACGGGCTTCATGGGATAAAAGCTGTCGGTCATATCCGTCACCAGTTCCTTGCGGATCGTAGCGGAAATCCCCTCTTCGGTCGGGCGAAAGGAAGCGATGGTGCCGTCCTCATGATAAGCAGTCTCATAGAATCTGGGAACATACATGCCGGGCAGCTTCGCAGCACGGCGTAAGAATTCTTCTCTTCCCACCTTCTCTTCTCTGCACTTTTTATACAGATCGATCAGTGGACGATACTGGGTCTCGCCTTCACCGATATAGAAGATATCGAAAAAGTCTGCAATGGGTTCCGGATTATAGGTGCAGGGACCGCCACCGATGACAATGGGACAATCATCCCCGCGTTCTTCTGCAAGCAGCGGAATCTGTGCAAGATCCAGGACCTGCAATATATTCGTATAGCACATCTCGTACTGGATGGTGATTCCCAGGAAATCAAAATTCTTCACCGGATCCTGGCTCTCCAGGGCAAACAGAGGGATATTTTCCTTACGCATGATGGCATCTAAATCCACCCAGGGAGAATAGACTCTCTCACACCAGACATCGTCCCAGGAGTTGAGCATGCCATACAGGATCTGAATGCCCAGATGGGACATGCCAATCTCGTAGACATCGGGGAAGCACATACAAAAACGTACATCAATGTTATTTAGGTCCTTCACCACCGCGTTCACTTCGTTGCCGATGTAACGGGCAGGTTTTTCAATCTTCATCAGAATATCATCGCTTAATGCTAATTTTTCGTTCATAACTACCTCAAATGATTATTATAATGATCTCTCTCAAATTGCTAATAACTATTCAATACATCATTATACCTTAAAAAAACCAGTTCTGCCAGTACCAAAAGGTACATAAATATGAACTGCAAAGCATGGTCATATAGGGAGGAATATTTTTGGAACCATTAGATGATAAGAATACAGCACAACTGCTGCAGCAAATGCGCAGACAGACAGAAATAAGGCCGGAGCAGGAAGAATCCAGTGGTTCCGGTAGTTCTCATACCGGGACTTTCAGAATCCGTCTTGCTCTGGCCGGAGTATTACTGCTTACAGTGATATTGCTTGATCGGGAAAATAAAAGCTTTGCCGGTCTGTCCATGGATCAGGTGCTGTCTTACGTTACGGAGGTAGATTACGGAACATATATCGAGACCTGGATGGAAAATGCGGTTAACGATTTGCAAGCTCTGTAGTGATTTCTTCCCAGGTGACATCTTTTTCTGCCATCAGGACCATCATATGATACAGGAAATCACTGATCTCATATTTGACCTCATTGGGGTTGGGATTTTTGGCGGCGATCACAATCTCAGTCGCCTCCTCGCCCAGTTTCTTGAGAATCTTGTCAATGCCCTTGTCGAACAGGTAATTGGTATAGGAACCCTCCTTGGGGTGGACCTTGCGATCCTTGATCACATCGAATACTTCCTCGAATACCTGTAAGGGGTTGCTGCTTTCTTCGTAATCCTTTTTTGTGATCTCGTTAAAGAAACAGCTCTTGCTGCCGGTATGACAGGCAGCACCGATCTGTGATACCTTAGCAAGGATTGTGTCCATATCACAGTCAGCCACCAGTTCCTTCACATACTGGTAATGTCCGCTGGTGAGACCCTTCAGCCACAATTCCTGACGGCTTCTGCTGTAGTAAGTCATTTTACCAAGCTTCAGAGTCTGTTCATAAGCTTCCTCATTCATGTAAGCCATCATCAGAACTTCCTGAGTACGGTAATCCTGCACGATAACAGGTACCATGCCGTCACTGTTTTTCTTGAAATCTTCCCACTTGTAAGCAGCCTGGAAGGATTCAATGGGAATATCATTTTCCCGGCACAGATCCTTCAGGGCAACGATTTCTTTCACATTGTCATTGATGGTATTACCGGTGACGCCACATACATTTTCATATGCGAAGATCTCCAGCAGCTTATTCAGTGCTACCTGATTGATCTGCACAAAAAAGGGAAGGGACAGAATACTCTGCGTCTCCCGGATCTGGTGAGGATTCATCAGGATCATGGCAGAGATATACTTTTCAATTTTATCTTTATGTAATTCCAGAACGGCGGGATCATTATAGGAGATCAGTATCTTTTCCTTGCCAAATTTCAGGGAGACTTCCTCCGTGATCTCAATATTACTCTCTTTCTCATAGTCGAGAACCGCTTTTTTACATCCGGCATAAAGTAATTTCTTAATGTCCTCCATGCGCTTTACATTGCCGGCACCGATGACATCCACTTCCGCTTTGGCGCAGATTTCCTTAATGATATCCAACGCTGCCTCATGCTCGGCGTCTCCTTCGGACATATCGAATACGATCAATTCATCTGCATTGTGCTCACAATAATAATCTGCCAGACGTACCGGGTCGGTATCCACGATGGTGGTATCCGTAAGATTTCTTACCGCATGCTCATGATATAAATAAATACAGGGAACAAATTTCTTGATGATCATAGTAATCCTCGCGTTTTCTATGCCTGCAGGGTACGGACCACAGGCACGTATTTTTTTACAGACTTCCTTTGGTACTTAATACATCCGTTACCTTCGGATTATAGGAAACGGCCTGATCCAGTGCTTTGGCAAATGCCTTGAATATTGCCTCGATCATGTGATGATTGTTACCGGAGGACAACATTTTGATATGTAGATTCATTCCGGCACTATAAGATACAGCATAGAAAAATTCCTTCACCAGCTCGGTATCCAACTCGCCTACCTTGGGCACTGTGAATTCACATTCAAAATTAAGGTAAGGGCGACCGCTTAAGTCAACGGCACACAAGGCAAGCACTTCATCCATGGGCAGGATAAAATAACCGTAACGGTTGATTCCTTTCTTATCTCCCACTGCCTTTTTGATGGATTCGCCTAAGACGATACCGGTATCCTCCACTGTATGGTGGCCGTCTACCTGTAAGTCTCCCTTTACTTTACAGTCCAGATCAAAAAAGCCGTGTCTCGCAAAGCCATCCAGCATATGGTCAAAAAATCCGATGCCGGTAGACAGATCTGCTTTTCCGCTGCCATCCAGATTCAGGGTAATGGCAATATCGGTCTCTTTTGTTGTTCGGTTCACAGATGCTTTTCGTTCCATAGTATCTCCTAATCTTCAAATCTCACTTTAATACTGTTTGCGTGTGCGGTCAAGCCTTCGCTTTTTGCAAAGGTCTCGATCTGGTTATGTACTTTCTCCAGAGCCTGTCTGGAATAAGAAATGATACTGGTTTTCTTGATGAAATCATCTACATTTACCGGTGAGAAAAATCTTGCGGTACCGTTGGTAGGCAGGATGTGGTTCGGACCTGCAAAATAATCTCCTAAAGGCTCGGAAGCATACTCTCCTAAGAAAATGGCACCGGCGTTGCGGATACGTGTCATGGTGTCGAACGGATTCTTTGTAATGATCTCCAAGTGCTCAGAAGCAATGGCATTAGCCGCATCAATGGCATCTTCCATACTTTCAGCCAGTAATATATATCCGTAGTTATCCAGTGATTTCTGAATAATGGGCGCACGTTCCAGTACTTTCACAAAACCATCCACCTCTTCAGATACCTTCTCGGCAAGCTCCTTAGAAGTCGTGATCAGGATGGCACTTGCAAGCTCGTCATGCTCTGCCTGGGACAGAAGATCTGCCGCAACGTATCTGGGAGTTGCGGTCTCATCCGCCAGCACCAGAATTTCACTTGGGCCGGCAATGGAATCAATGCTGACATAGCCGTACACTGCTTTTTTGGCAAGTGCTACGAAAATATTACCGGGGCCGGTGATCTTGTCTACCTTCGGAACAGACTCTGTGCCGAAAGCCATGGCAGCGATGGCCTGTGCTCCGCCAACCTTATAGATGGTATCCACACCGGCGATATCAGCAGCTACCAGAGTTCCGGGATTGACTTTACCGTCTTTTCCGGGAGGGGTGGTCATAATGATCTCATCTACACCGGCTACTTTCGCAGGGATCACATTCATCAATACACTGGAAGGATAAGCGGCTTTTCCACCGGGAACATAGACACCCGCCCTCTCAATGGCGGTGATCTTCATACCTAAGATAGTGCCGTCGGGCTTGGCATCGAACCAGCTGTTACGAAGCTGTTTCTGGTGAAAAGCGCGGATATTCTCTGCGGATTGACGGATCACATCGATCAGGTTTTCATCCATCTGCGTATAAGCCTCCGCAATCTCTTCTTTCGTGACGCGAATGTTTTCTGCGGTTAAAGTAAACTTATCGAACTGCAGGGTATAATCGAATAAAGCCCTGTCACCCTCGGCACGAACTCTGTCAATGATCTGATTCACGGTGCTTTCGTACTGAGAGTAGTTATTCGGGCTTCTCTTTAAGAGGTCGTTCAAAATACTCTGTTTTGATTCTTTATCCAATGCTACGATTCTCATAACGGTACTCTCCTAATCAATATGCTGTGATTTATCTGCTCTATTTTCTGATTAATCTGGTTACGACTGTATTTTTAACTGCTCGCGGATTGCCCCCACCAGTTTGCGGATACGGTCGGCTTCCATCTGCATACTTACCGGATTAACGATCATGCGGGCGGATAAAGGACATACCTCTTCCAAAACTTCCAAACCGTTTTCTTTTAAGGTGGAACCGGTCTCCACAATATCCACAATGACATCTGACAGCTCTACCAGAGGACCTAACTCTACAGAGCCATTTAACTTGATAATGTCTACTGTCTGATGCTTTTTATTGTAAAAATATTCTCTGGCGATATTAGGGTATTTGCTGGCTACCCGGATCCTCTCATGATGCTTTAAAAGTTCTCCTGCGGAAGCGGGACCGCAGACACACATACGGCATTTGCCAAAACCAAGATCCAGGACTTCATAAACATTACGATTTTCTTCCAAAATCGTATCTTTACCGACCACACCGATATCCGCAGCACCGTATTCGACATAAGTGGGAACATCGGGGCTTTTAGCCAGGAAAAAGCGCAATTTGTATTCTTCATTGACAAATATCAGTTTTCTGGTGTCTTTATCTTTCATTTCGTCGCAGGTAATACCGATCTGCTCGAAAAGTTCCAGTGTCTTTTTGGCAAGTCTGCCCTTTCCCAGAGCAACCGTAAGATATCTTTCTTCACTCATTACTGGTCTGCCTCCTCGTTCTCGATGATTTCGGGGGAAAGTACGGTGGGAATGCCTTCTTTACGTAATTTTGCAGCCTCAGCAAGCTTTACCAGATAATCCGTTTCGTCTCCTGCCCGGTAATACATAATTTTGCCGGAAGCGGGAACATCAATAACTACTTTCTGACGAGATAAAGCCTCCAACAGATCATCAATAACGATGACAAAACCGATGGCTGCCGTATCTTTACCGAACTTTCTAAGCAGGTTGTCATAACGACCGCCTTTTACCACGGCATCACCGATACCATATGTATAAGCCTTAAAAACAACACCGGTATAATACTGATATTTGCTCAGCATTCCGAGATCAAAGGTAATATATTCCGCTACACCGTATTGCTCCAGGCGTTTTTTTAATTTCTCGAGTCTTGCGATCGCCTGTAAGGAACGTTCATTTTTCACCAGTGATTTGGCATCCTCCAGAGATTCTATGTTTTCGAACATATCCGCCAGCTTTAATAAAATGCTGTGATAAGGTTCCGGAATCTGCTTCTGTTCCAGCAGTTCCTGCGCAGCGAAAAAATTCTTGCCGGAGATGCAGGAACGGAGTTCTTTTTCCGTATCTTCATCCAGACCTGCTTCTTCACAGAGGCCACGGAAATAGTCCACTTCTCCTATGGTTACCTGAAATCTTGTCAGTCCTGTGCTCTTCAGCGCTTCGATCACCATACTGATGACTTCCGCATCTGCCTCCACCGAAGGATCACCGATGAGTTCCGCTCCCATCTGGGTCACTTCTTTTAATTTACCCTGTAGATTGGATGTGTTGGTAAAAGTATTGCCGTTATAACTGAAGCGAAGAGGAACCTTCTCTTCCATGAAATATTTGGCTGCACAACGGGCAATGGACGGGGTAA
>ENA-OURU01003643-OURU01003643.1-human-gut-metagenome-genome-assembly--contig:-NODE-3643-length-12387-cov-3.032679_pt1 | contig 12387 bp, 14 predicted proteins | sample MGYA00242137_ERZ509064 | MGnify/ENA primary metagenome ERZ509064 (study PRJEB26280, sample SAMEA2338777) | human gut metagenome | biome: human gut; feature: human-associated habitat; material: faeces...
TGATGGGCGATGAGCGCACGTACGCGCGCCCGATCATCCTGCGCGCCGTGGAGTCAAGCGACGCGATGACGGCAGACTGGGCCAAGCTACCCTACGACGTGCTGGGGCGGATCAGCAGCCGCATCGTGGCCGAGGTCCCGGGGATCAACCGCGTGGTGTACGACATTACGAGCAAGCCGCCCAGTACCGTGGAGTGGGAGTGAGGCAACTCGGCCGTCTGTTCTAGGTCGGGCTTTCTGCAGGTTTTGAGAAATATTGTGATTTCCAGCGTATCGAGCGAGAAGAGGGGCCTCTCTGGATAGATTGCTGTAGCCGCCCCTTTCTCAAAACAGTTGATGAAGAGTCTAGACACGCTGGCAGTTTTGATAAGTTGCTGCTGCGTGAACTCCAGTTCTTCTCGCTTTGCCCTTGTCAGCTGCTCGATTATACGGGCATCTATTTCGCCGCATCCTGCATTTCCATCCCTGCCTATTTTGCAGATGCTATAACAATAGTGATATATGGGCGGGTGTAATAATAATGGGACATTAGATTAATCCGATGACAGCAAACTGAGCAAAACGATTACGGTATGCCCGGGCGAATCGTCAGCCGCAATACAGTTGAGGTACCGGGGGCAAGCAGCGTGGTGTACGATATCACGAGCGGACCGCCGGAAACAGCGCGTGGGGGTCAGGTCGCATTCTGCCGCATATAGAAAAAGTCCGGTTTAGGCGGATTGGATAAAAGATGAATATTACTTTTCTTATTGGCAATGGGTTTGACCTTGGATTTGGAATAAATACGAGTTATTCATCTTTTCTTGATTATTATCTGCAAATTGATACCAGTGATACTGATATTAAAATATTTAAAGAGCGCATTAAAAATGCGCGTAACGATGAAGTGGAAAACAAGTGGGCAGATTGTGAGATTGCGAAAGGCGAAGACACGCGGAACTACGATGAAGGAGTCATGTTTCTTAAATGTTGGGGAGATTTCTTTTCTGAACTTCTTGGGTATCTTAAGGCCGAATGTGACAGGATAGATGAAGATGGATATGCAGATTATTGCGCCGAATTAAAACGCAGCCTTATTGGATTTGATCAGGCTCTAACCCCTAAAGATGGTGATATTGTCAGAAACAATCCACGATATTATAAGCAAGAAAATATTATCTTTAGTTTTATTTCCTTTAACTATACGGATTGCCTTGACAAGTGTGTTGACAAGTTAGGTAACACGACATTGAAAGAATGGTATAGCGGAGGTACTCGAAGAGCGTATATTTCCACTGTTGTCCATCCGCACGGTTGTATGACAGGAGGAAATTATATTTTCGGAGTTAACGATGCGAGTCAAGTTGCAAATCAAGCTCTGCTTGAAGATGCTGATATTGAAATAGACATTATTAAGCACAGCGGCAACAGTAGCTGTAAAAACTATCAAGAAGATGAAGCTATTGAAATCATCAAGCAGAGCGATCTCATTTTTATTTATGGCATGTCACTTGGGAAAACCGATAAACTGTGGTGGGCGCGAATTGGAAATTGGTTATGTGCTAGCGCAGACCATCTGCTAATAATTCAGCAACATAAAAGCATAACGATGCAATCACCTATTTGGGCGCAAGTCAGCTCTGAAAGGGAAACAAAAAAGCTCTTTTTCTCGTTGACCGATTTATCAGATGAAGAGATCGAGGCGGTGCAAACGCAGGTTATAGTTACATTTCAGCCTGCGATTTTTCGATTCGAGCAGCATAAAGAGAAGTATGTTAGGTAGTCCGTTGTTCTCATCTGGATTAGTCTTCGAAAATTACAGGAAGTGTTGCTCGCCAACAGTTCGCTTTTTTGAGGCTGGTCGTGCTGAATAAGCAAAAGTAACGATTGAGCAGAAGGAAACAATCTATGTCAACAGAAAAAGGAATGGATTTCTATATTAGGGATCAGCTAATTGCTGCTGACATAGATGCAGAGTATCAAGAATCAAGCAACTTGGAAATCAAGGAAGCATTAAAATCGGCCTCAAAAAAGCAGAATGGTAATGCGGGGCGACCGGAATTTATTAGCGTTATTGGTGATTATGTCTTAGTAATAGAAGACAAAGACGATATAAACAAGCAGCTATTACTTGATGAAGATGATTACTTCGACTTATCACCTCATGCCACACAGTTTTATGCCCTCAATGGAGCGGTATGGTATGCGCTGAAAATTGTCGAGCAGACATCTTACAAAAAGGTGTTTGCCGTGGGGGCATCTGGTAACGAAAAGCATCACATAATAACGCCGTATTTTGTCGATGAGTCCGGCTGGCTACCTCTTGATGATATAGATGGGTTTACGAACTTCAATAGAAGATATATCGACGATTATTATCATTATCAGGTTTTGGGTGAAACGCCTGATGAAGAATTGCAGCTAGAAGAAATAATCAGACACGCAAAAACGCTGCATGAGTATTTACGTGATTTTGGTGGTTTGGGTGAAAACGAAAAACCACTTGTAGTATCTGCGGTGCTCCTCGCCTTGCAAGACCCTTCATTTGACCTTTCTCAATTAAAAGGCGACGCAGTAAAAACAGATGGGCAGATTATCTATGATGCCCTGAGCAATCATCTAAAACGTATCAAGGTAACGCCTGATACTAAGCGCGAGAAGATTCTGAATCAGTTTTTGCTCATTAAGGACAGAACTGCTCTCAATGAGAATCGCGGTGATTTAGGCAAGACACCCTTAAAATTCTATGCGGAATTCTTAGAGAAGAATATATTAAAGGCGCTTCAGGCAAATGTGTCAGAAGACATTCTTGGTAGGTTTTACAGTGAATTTATGAGTTATTCAGGCGGTGACGCTCAATCACTGGGTGTCGTTTTAACCCCGCATCATGTTACCGAGCTTTTTTGTGACTTGCTGGACGTGAAGCCAGATGAGGTTGTTTTTGATCCATGTGCTGGAACAGCGGGTTTTCTAATCTCGGCTATGTGCAGAATGCTAAATCAAACGGAAGACTCAGCAGAGATAGAGCATATTAAGCGTGAACAGATACATGGCATTGAGATTCGTGAAGATATGTTTGCTATCGCGACTACGAATATGATTCTGCGTGGTGATGGAAAATCCAATTTGCGGTGCGCGGACTTTCTAAAGGAGGATTCCAAAGAATTACAGATTAGCGTTGCGGCAAATGTCGGAATGATGAATCCACCTTACTCACTTGCGAAGAATAAGGAGACAGAGCACCTTTCTGAAATTCACTTCGTGGAACACCTCTTAAATAGTCTGGTTGTTGGTGGTAAGGCGGCTGTTATTGTTCCGCTATCGACAGCAACAGGGAAAACCGCCACAGATAAAAAGGTTAAAAAGTCAATCCTAAAAAACCATACTTTAGAGGGTGTTATAACATGCAATAGGGATACTTTTGGGCGCATAGGCACCGATCCTTGCATTATGATCTTTACTGCTCACATGCCACACCCGAAAGACAAGGAGGCTATCTTTGTCAATTTTGAGGATGACGGATATGAGATAAAAAAGCATATTGGGCTGGTAGAAACTGAACGAGCCAAAGAGCGCAGGCAGCATCTTCTTGAATGCTGGTTTGGGCGAATAGAGCCAGAATCTAAATTTATGGTGAAATCGACTGTGGAAGCAACGGACGAGTGGTTGCATTCCTTCTATTACTTTAATGATGAAATACCAAGCGAAGATGATTTCATGAAAAGTATCGCGGATTACCTCACGTTTGAATTCGATATGGTTGCTCATGGTAGAGGCTATCTTTTCAAGGAGATTACCAATGCTTAGCTTGGAGAGCCGAGAGTGGGGCCAATTCTTCATTGAAGATTTATGTGAAATATACTCTGGCGTGCGACTTATAAAAGCAGATATGAAAGATGGCGATATTCCTTTCATAGGGGCAACGGATAGCAATAATGGAATAACCCAGTTTATCTCGAACAGAAATTCAAGCTATAGATCCGGTGTGTTGGGGGTTAATTACAACGGCAGCGTCGTTGAAAATTTCTATCATCCTTATCTCGCCGTTTTTTCAGATGACGTGAAACAGCTCAAGATTAGAGGGGAGCAGCAATCAAAATACGTCTATTTGTTTTTAAAGACAGCGATACTCCAACAAAAATCAAAATACGCTTATGGATATAAGTTTAATGCGAAGAGGATGAAGCGCCAGCTTGTTATGCTTCCTATTAAAAATGATGAACCCGACTGGCAATTCATGGAAGATTACATCAAGGAGCGCGAACAGCTCCTAATAAATCAATATCGTGAACATATCCAGCGCGAGGTTGATATTCTTGAGGAATCATTGAGGGGGGGGGCAGCTCGCTAGCTGAGCTTGAGTGGAAAGAATTCAGACTCGTTGATTTCTTTGACACTAAAAAAGGGATCGAAAAAAATATGCAGTCTCTGGCTTGTGGGACTTTACCGCTGATTTCAGCACGAAAATTTGATAATGGATTAAAAGGGTTCGTGGAAGTTCCAAAAAATAGAATCAGAGAGGGGCATGCGATTACCTTAAAAATAATGACGGCGATGGCGGTGCCGGACTGGCCTATTATCAGCCTTCGAGATTCGCTCTTGACACACACGTGACAGAGTTAAGACCAAAAGTTGGCATAAACCAAAAAGCGATGCTTTTCGTTGCGTCGGTTTTATCTAAACAGCACAAAGTTTTTGGACATGGTCGCTCTATAAATGCTGGGCGATTAAATACCATTAGAATTATGCTGCCGTCCGATGAAGCTGGCAATCCCGCCTGGGAATTCATGTCTAAATACATAGAAGCCAATGAGCTTAAACTGCTCAAAAGATGTCTTGCGTATTTAGGGTGACTATACGTCGTATCTCCAATCCGCGCTATTAAGATTTTTGTGCGCTCCAGAGTTAATATCTTCCGACTTTCGATATACCCACATCTTTAACAGCGCGCTACCTAAGCGGAACGGAATCTATTTGGGTAACGTACAATTCTTTGCGCACTTTGACAGCAGCATAGTCTAGATACTAAAAGACACGGCTCCGACCTTCGGTATGATTTGAGTGTCGAATTCAATCATGCTAGGAGGCGAAGCCATGTCCGAACCAATCGTAACATTCGACGAGGAGGCCGTACGCGACGAACTCAAGGAGCTCGTCAGGAGAACCGTAGAAGACACCCTGAACGCGCTTCTCGAAGAGGAGGCCGACGACCTGGTCAAAGCCGACCGATACGAGCGCACGGCCGATCGCGAGGCGTACCGTGCGGGTCACTACGAGCGAGGCCTCACGACCACATCAGGCCAGGTCACGCTCAAGATGCCCAAGCTCAAGGGAATGCGGTTCGCAACCGCGATCATAGAACGCTACAAGCGCCGCGAGGCATCCGTCGAGGAGGCCATGATCGAGATGTACCTTGCCGGCGTGTCCACGAGGAGGATCGAGGACGTCTCCGAGATCCTGTGGGGGTCGAGCGTGTCGGCGGCGACGGTGTCGAACCTCAACGACCGCGCCTTCGAGGCCGTCGAGGAGTGGAGGAGCAGGCCACTCACCTGCGGCTACCCCTACGTCTTCGTCGACAGCATCTACCTGAAGAGGTCCTGGGGCGGCAGCTTCGAGAACGTGGCGGTGATGGTGGCCATCGGCGTCAACGACGACGGCTACCGCGAGGTGATAGGCGCCGCCGAGGGCTTCACCGAGTCGGCCGAGTGCTGGCGGGAGTTCCTCTCGTGGCTGAAGTCCAGGGGGCTCCGCGGCGTGCGCATGTTCACCGGCGACAAGGCCGCCGCCATGACCGGCGCCATAGCCGAGGTGTTCCCGGATGCGGCCTACCAGAGATGCACTGTGCACTTTTATCGCAACGTGCTTTCGAAGGTGCCGAAGTCAAGGAGGAGCCAGGTGGCGGCCATGTTGAAGGCCATACACGCTCAGGAGTCCTTCGACGCCAGCATGGGCAAGGCCGCCGCCGTGGCGGAGGGGCTGGACGGGATGAGGCTGGGAGAGGCCGCAAGGTGCGTCCGCGAGGGGTACGCCGAGACCCTGACCTACACGAGGTTCCCCGCCGCCCACTGGCGGCGCATACGCACCAACAACGCCATCGAGCGGCTTAACCGCGAGATCAGGAGACGCACGCGTGTGGTGGGCACTTTCCCGGACGGCAAGAGCGCACTCATGCTGGTGACCGCCCGCTTGAAGTACGTCGCCGACAGCGAATGGGGATCGAGAAGGTATCTGGACGTATCGCTGCTCGACGAGTGATTATGCCGAAGCGCATAGGGTGGTTGGATCAAAGTGCGCAAGATTATTGACAGTACCCAACCACGCCCAGTTCGGCTCGTACGGTCCGCAGGACGGCGACGGCGAGGCGAGCCTTTCGCCCGAGCAGCAGCGAGCCCTCACCGCCGACGAGGTTACTGGGGTGTTTTTGTGAGGATGGGGAGTGGCCGATCAGGGTGCAGAGTAGACAGGATGCGCTGGTGATTTTGAATGCTAGATATTCTTTGCTATTAATGCGATGTCATCAAGCTGGCGTCTAATCTGTTCGAATCTGCATGACAAATCCAGGGTCCTTACGTAGAACATATTCTTATCGATATCGTAGATTTCATCAGGTTGATGCTCATCTTCTGTTCTCGCATAGAGAAGCATTCCGGAAATGGTTTTATCCGGTTCTGCAAGCGCCGCGTTTTTCACGTAGGCAAAGATCTGGTAAAGGTTTCCCGAATGAATTGTTTCGCTGGAGAATTGCGTCATCTTTTGCAAAGAATGTCCATAGTACTTAGCGTCGATGATGAGCTTGTTTTTTCCCGAGGCAAGGGTGATATCCGATTGCATTTTTGGCAGAAGACCGGTTTCTCCTGATCTGATTGCCCAGGGTATTTGAGGAGAACTTGTCGAAAGCTCCACGTGCTCTTTCCTGAAATACTCTAAGATGAACTTTTCGTAGAGCCGGTGCATGCTCTGGTCATCCAAATACTCACGGAGCTTGGTACTGCCGGCATCTTGTGACATGATCATGCCATCGTGGATGAGCTTACAAACGTTTATCATCATTTGATAGGTCTGATTTGTGCTGTTGTATCGGAGTATCCAAACCGTTTTGCTCAGGTCTACATCCGATACATCTTCCAAGTACGGCATCAAAGCTCGGATTTTCTTTCGGGGAATGCCGGACAGATTAGTTTTTAGAAGTAGGTTAAAGGTCGCCTTAACAATCTGGTTCATTTGAACGTCCAAGGTCAGCTCGTCATATTCGCATACGAGTCGACTGTTTGTTAAAGATCGCGCCCTCAGTGTTTCGGGGAAGTCTATCCTTCCCCGTACGCTGGGGATTTCTTCTTCAACATCGACGTATCCGCGAACTAGCCCACGCTTGATTTGCGATTGCATCGCGAGTACGAGTATCTCTGCGAGCAAATCATAGACGTTTTCAAATTGTTCCGATTCAAGTTTTTTGTAGTTACTCGACCTCAATGCTCTGAATGCGTATGCGAGCATGTAATAGATGTTCCTGATAGGAATCATTTGATGGAATCCCGAAGACGTTTTTCCCATTCCCTAACCAGAGACGGTTCGTCGAACCAATATTCCCGTAAAAGTGGAACTATTTCATAATTTACGATTTGATTAAGTCTGCCTTCTGCTATGTCATTATCTGTCAAATCGCAGAAAAAGCTATGACCAATGCAGAAGCCGGTTCCGAGTGATTCGTCATTCCTGATTCTATTGTTCAGACCTTCGATACAGTTGATAAGCTTGTCGAGTTTATCGCTATTCAGCAATTTGCGATAGCTCGTGAAGCCGTTAGAAGTGAAACCCGGCTTCAGATCGAAGAAGGCGAATCGCCTTCTTAATGCATAATCAAGCATGGCGAGGGAGCGGTCAGCTGTGTTCATTGTCCCGATGATCCTGACGTTTTCCGGAACAAAGAAGAGCTCATCTGAATAAAGAGGCTGCAATTTGTATTTTGGCCCTCTCTTGTCTGCCTCTATGAGCATGAAAAGTTCGCCGAATATTTTGCTTAGGTTTCCTCGATTAATTTCGTCAATGATGTAGAAGTATTCACGTTCGCCGTCATCTGCTGCGGTTCTGCAAAAGTTATAGAAAGAGCCCCTGCGTCGCTCGAATCCTCCTTGTTCGTTAGGCCGGTACCCCATGATGAAATCCTCGTAGGAGTAGCTCTGGTGGAACTGGACGAAGCCGACTCTGCTTTTATCCTTCATCCCCATTATTGAATATGCGAGTCTTTTCGCTGTAAACGTTTTCCCGACGCCAGGCGCGCCTTGGAGGACGATGTTCTTTTTTGATTCGAGGAGTTTAACGAGTATCTCGTAGTCATCCTTTTCTATATAGACTTCTTCAAGAAAATTCTCGGGGGTGTAGATCGGCGGCTCTTCCGGGACCTTTTCGATATCTCCTTCAGGATTCGCGAATAAAGCCTCCGCTTTGGCGACGAAGTCTTGGTAATCGGTAACTTCGGTAAGGGTTTTCATGGCAAATTTCTCATCAAGTTTCCACTCTCCTTTATCGGTCCATTTGACCTTACGGAAATTCGGGTAGTCTCCGCCGTTTTCATCGTAGTAGTATTCGGATTCCACGATTCCTCTCCCGAGGATGCGCGATCGGCCCCGCTTTGCATAAATCACGTCACCTGGTTTCAATGTATTTGAGAACTGCCAAACGGCCAATGCTGAGTTCATCTGAGAGGTTTCGTTCCCTTTGCTCTTGAGCAGGCGTTTTCTCATGTCCTCTTTGGTGGCATATTGACTTAGATCTCCCAAATCGCCCCAGCCGAGTCCCATTACGCCCTCTTCGTAGAACTCGTTCCACATGGAGGCGTCTTCGCCAGGGGCGTACAGCCAATAGGATGTCGATATGACATCCTCGTCTCCCAAGGAGTGTGCAACTGTCGGTCTCTCGACCCGCCCCTCTTTTTCCTTGTTCTCCTTGTTGACCTTTTCGGAGACAATCCATGCTTGGTATGAAAGTTCCGGTAGTGACGAGCAGCTCGCTGTTCCATTCTCCATACTGCTTTTCACTAAGGCAGTTAGTTCGAGATATTCTTCTGATTTTGGCAACGACTTCATTGATTTCACAGTTTCGGATACTTTTGGAGAGACCGCTTCGGGAAATTCCATGTACCAGCGATTGCGCGAATCAAGATTCAGGAATGTATAGGGTCTGATCCAGTAAAGACCCATTGTAAGTTTCCAGCTCAGCCCGAATTGACCATGCACATTGTCAAATGCTTTTACGAAGAGTTCGCGATTTTCTTCGTCGCATGAGTCAGCATAAGCAAGAGCAGCATCAAACAGAGTCCACAGCCTGTCTATATCGCCAGGTTTTCTTCTGCTGTCGTTGTTGAAGGCGTAGAAAGTCGCATTTAGGTTATTTAGTACAGGAATCCCATCAAACTCAACAGGTTGTTCAGCATCTATCGAAAAGACTTCAGCGATATTGGAGATGATTACTTTTCGGTTAGCTTTGGATATTCCCTTATTGAAGAGACCGAAGACGGTGAACGGATCAATGTCGGAGGGAATACCATTGTGGTCGAGTGTCGGCATGCTAATTCCGGAATGGTTGTACACCTCTCGAATTCGCTCTATGAGCAATTTCCTATCGTTTTTATACGCCAGAAGTTTGTTCGCAAGGCATGTATAGAAATCTATCCACCCGAATTGCTTATCCATGAGCATTCCTTAGTTTGATGAAAATCCTATTTATAAAACCCTATTATCTCAAATGTCTAAGCACCCAAGGAGACACATCAACAGCGAAGACTCTTGCTCTTCGCTCCTCCTTACGTCAACCACCTCTGCTCACGGCACGATGTCGTAATCGTCATCCGCGCAGCGATTCGAACAGAGAAAACCGTGTCACACCCCACGCATACAATCACCGACGTGACGTTTTCGATTGACGCCACGGGTTTCGATGACGATGGGATGTGATGGGTATGTCAAGTGATTACGTGTGGGTCGTCGGGTTCGATGCCTCGACGGGCAAGGCGATGCAGTTCATCCGCTGCCACAAGAACAGCGCGCCGTTTCACGAGAGCCTCTACGCCTGCGAGGGGTATTCCGTGCAGACGATGACGAGCGAGGAGTTCGGGGAGCTGGCCGATCGCGGGGGCACCAGGTAGCGGCTCGTTGCCGGTGTTGGCGAGTGCTTTTCCGTGCCAGGAACGGTGAGGCTGACTGCCATTCGGTTTGCAGAAAGGAGGATGACCATGCTTTTCGATATGGATTTTGATGGCGACGTGGACGTGTTCGACAACGTGACCGAGTTCATGCTTGCCAATGGCGAGCTCACAGGCGACGAGGACTCCGATGACGGCAACGGCTGGTGGGATGACTCCGACTTGGAAGATTAGCTCTAGTGTCACAGAGCGTCGCGTAAAACCAAGGGTGATCAGCGCGGAACACTTTGTTGGCATAGATATGACCATGTTTGTCTGCAACGAATATGGGCAAGTGTGAAATTCCAAGAGACGATTTCAATCTATTACGTGCAATAAGAAAGGGACAAAACATGTTTGATTGTGAACTTCAGCTGGAGACCCCACTGGACGCGATAGATGCTCTAGACCAACTCTCGTCGACGCTTCGGGGTTTGGGGTTTATGAGCATAGCGCCATGCGAAGAGACTTCGGTTGCAGACGAACACGTATTTGGTCTGATTGCCGACATTGTCTACCAGTGCGCTGATGTTGGAGGAAGGGCCTCCGAAATTATTTGTGCAAATGTTAGAAAAGATGATTGCCATATAGATCTACATGGCTCCACGCAACCGGAGGAGCCTCTCGTTGAGCAACCTGCATGTGCTGCGTAAGCGTGAGCAAAAGGCAAAGTATCGCGCCATATTATCGCTCAATCGATCTCTTTCAAATTGAGTTTAATACCCAAATAGGGTACACTTTGGGTAACTCAAACGAGGAGGATAAAATGGCTACTGCAGCAGCGCGTACGGCAGAGATCAAGACCAGAACTACTGACCAGGTGAAAGCGGATGCGGCAAGCGTCTACTCACGCTGGGGCCTGAGCCTGTCCGATGCAATTAATATGTTCCTCATCAAGTCCATCGAGGTCGGAGGGCTACCCTTCAATCTCCGGATGGAGAAACCATCGTACGAAGCTGTTGCAGCCAGGGCGCATCACGCAAAGCTAAATGCTGATGGGGTTGCAGTGTTGCCTGCTGATTGGGATGACGATGACGAATGATCATGCTCCTCAAGAATGGGAGATTTGGCACGCACGATTCGACTTCTCTGAGGGCAAAGGCTGCAAGTACCGGCCTGTCATCGTGGTTGATACGTGTGAGGACGGCTCTCTCGTAATGATGGTAACGTCTGCGGGCAACAAATTGCACCTTGATCATGATTATCTCATTCGCGATTGGCAGGAAGCCGGACTCGAGAAACCTTCCATTGCAAGAGTCGACAGAATCGCCGAGATTCCTGCGGGGTATTTGGGTACTTCGGGCTATATTGGTCGTCTGGCTGCGCATGACATTGCGGAGATTATTACGGTCCTTGCTGAAATCGCAGAAGGTGAGTCTTTCGAAAGCGAAGTGGCTCTTGCTAGCGAGGACGATCAATCTGCAGCTGAGGAGACTCGCTTCATCGTTGAGACTCCAGGCATGGTCGAAAAGCTCATCGAGGCGCATGACGAGAGTCTCGATGGCTGTGCTTCTACCGATGATCTGGACTGGTAAAGCTCGCGCAAATCGTACTATTTCGGTGCTAACTCGAAGTCATGCTTGCATCTGATATCGTCTCCCAGGCATTTCGCGAGTCTGGTTGCGATACCCCCCCCCTGCAAATCAGCAGCTCAGATAGGGTTGCAGCAGCATGGGGGCGTTACAACACGGTGCCGCTCGAACCGTTCTCGATAATCGCGTGCGCCTCTCCGTGAGGGCCAAAAACCGTCTTGATCGGACCGTCGCCGATGACGGCATGCATGCCATCGGGTCCAGAGACTATGTTGCCGTTTCGGAAGTAAACGCCATCGTGATCCCCGGATCCGATGACGGCAAACGTATTCGAGCCGGAACCGACCACGGCAGATACGTTGCCATTGGGTCCGAAGAGCGTTCGAATGCCGGATTGCGGCTGGTTGTTGTTGTCAAACATGGACCCTCCAATCACCCATAAGCTGCTGGGAACATTATAGCCTGCACCTGGGATCGTCTGCATATGAGGAAGGGCGCATCGCAGCGCCTCGAAAAGCGGGAGGCGCCGCTCAATCGTGTGAACTATCCTAGCGGCGGCTTGGGCACCTCGCCCGTGAGCAGCCAGCCCTCGCTTGCCAGCTGGTATCCCACCTCCACGTATCCGGCGGCGCTTTCCTCCAGGCTGGCCTTCTCCTCGTCGGTCAGGGGGCGCTTTGCCCGTGCGGGCGAGCCGACGACG
>ENA-OURU01003645-OURU01003645.1-human-gut-metagenome-genome-assembly--contig:-NODE-3645-length-12380-cov-4.405517_pt1 | contig 12380 bp, 10 predicted proteins | sample MGYA00242137_ERZ509064 | MGnify/ENA primary metagenome ERZ509064 (study PRJEB26280, sample SAMEA2338777) | human gut metagenome | biome: human gut; feature: human-associated habitat; material: faeces...
CTTTCCTGTTTCACGCTGTTCCCAGGAAAAAGAATGCGGGGACTGGAGAAAAAGGAAGAAGAATTGTGAATAAAATGATAATAATATGTGTATAATAGGAATAACTATTTATGTTTCAATAGCGGAAAATTCATTCATGCCGAACATAGGGAAGGGATGAAAGCGTGCTTTTTCAGTAACATTATTTACTGGCAGGCATTCTGAATATTACCCGATAAAGAAACATTTTCTTTTCCAGAAATGAAGAGCGGATTTCTAATCCGCAACCTTCATGATGATAAAAAATTTTCAGGGAGAGAAGCTTTTCTCCTCTGAGAAGCAATGCTGGTCATTATGAATTCAAAGAGAAGGAAATCTTTGAAAACAAATGATTCCCGGATTTTGAAACGGCATGAATAGCAAAAATTCCTTTTTCCTTCTCTTGGAATCTTATACTTCACTTGAAAAAGAGAGAGGTTTCTACTCCAAGATGGATAGCCCCGTGAAGCATCGGGACTTTTTCTCAAAGCCTTTCCTTTCAAACTGGGAACTTGACCGCGGATTAGAAATCCGCTAGATTTGGATTCAGAAGGTGTTTTGGCATTTTTCTGTGTCAGGCCGCTTCAATTAACTACATGATATACGACGAGAAAAAACCGGGCTTCCCTTCCCCGATGGAGGGAGGTCCGGTTTTTTTTCGTATTGGAAATGATTGATTGATGGAGTTTTATGGAAAATATTTATTTTCTCGTCGGCAAATTGATGATGTCTCCTCGGCGGGAAGGTAATCAAAAAACCTTTCAGTCCGCTTTGGCTGGGGATTGTTTTTTTTCTTCCGGCAAGATACCGGGCGGTATGAACAGCGCCGTGGCAGGGATGATGACAGGGGCGGGGATGCCAGGCCCGGACCAGGCTACGGACATGTGGTCCGGGCCTCCATCCTCTTTGTGAATCACCTGAAGAAAATAAAACCGGTCAGCTTCCAGCTGGACAGGTTCGGAAGCCTGGTTGGGCTGGTTGCCCCAGTTATGGATGTCGGAATATCCTTTGACGGTGGCGATGCAGGCCATGTCCTTCTGGGTGGCATCCTTGCCCAGCCATAACTCTGCGGAATCGTCGGAAGACAGGTAAAGGCGGTACTTCCCGCTTGCCGGGACTTTCAGCAGGGCGGAGTAACGGGCTCCGTACCTGTCTCCCAGGTTTTCCACATCCAGATGGCTGATCGTGCGGACATCCGGGGCCGCCGTTTCAAAAATCTTCCTGTGGGTCAGGTCCTTTACGGATGCCCCCGGAATGCCGAACCACAATTCCTGCACTACGCCGGGAGAAGGCTTTCCCTCCTCAGAAGAGCCGGAAGCTGTTTCCGTCAGCATGACACCGCACAGAAAGCTCAGGATGGGTAGAATAATGTTCATGGCCGGAGACTCCTTTCCTGCAACGACTACGGCAGGAACCAGGGCAACCTTTCAAAAACGGCGTCATTCCCGGGGTGCCTCCTGGTCATGGCCTCCGTCCTTCTGGCGGCTGAAACTGCTCCTCCAAATCATCCAGCCGATCAGGAATGCCAGAACGCCCAGTCCGGCGACTCTGCGGGGAGTGGAAATGCAGCTGTCCTCCGTCTGGGCCGGCGGTCCTTCCGCAGCTGGAGTTTCCTGGGCGTGAACGGAACAGGACAGGAACAAAATTGCCAGAGCGCAGGCGAATATCATACGATGAATAAAAAGAGGACGTTTCATCATTTATGCAAAGGTAAAACAGGAATGAATCTCATTCAAACATATTTGTTCAGACTGTCCCTGTTTTCGTCTGTATGGGATTTGCAGCCCTTTCCGGATTCAGTATTTTCCGGAAAAAACATCCCGGGGCAATTTTTTTGTAGAAAAAGCTTGCATGCCCGCTTTGGAAATGATAATTTCTCCCCGTCCTCAACAGGACGCACCAAGACGAAAGTCAAAGGGGTATTAGCTCAGTTGGTAGAGCGCTTCAATGGCATTGAAGAGGTCAGCGGTTCGAACCCGCTATGCTCCACCAAATAAAGGCCTTAAAGCACAAACGCTTTAAGGCCTTTTCCATTTTGCCAGGCATGGATTAAAGAGCATGCTCATGAGGAATTGATCTATACCGGAAAGATTATCTTTATAGTCTTTACAAATTAGGTAAAACAGTTCCTGTTTTAAGAATATGGCAACTATCAGCAGACTTTTAAGAGAACTCGAAGCAGCGAGCAGAAGAGCGGCCCGTGAGGCCGCAAGGCAGGAAAAACTGGCCCTAAGGGAATTGGCTCTTCAGCAAAAACATGATGAATTAGTGAGAGCGCAAATGGAAGTCGAAAAATTTGAGGAGCGTATCAGCCAATTAACTACAATTCATCATGAAGTAGGCGATTCGTTTGACTGGGGGGAAATAGTTAATCAGCCCCCTCCGGCGTATCCGGTAAAAAACGATAAGGAAGAACGTCTTGCTATGCAAAAACTTAGGATGTACAGGCCTAAGTTTTTCCACCGCATGTGCGGAAAAGTTGAAAAAATCAGATCCGATCTTGAACAAAAAGTCGTTCATGCGAAGCAAATGGATGAGTATAATTATCAAAAATCCATTGAGTGTTATGAGCTTAAATTCAGTCAGTGGTCGGCGCTTCATGAACTGGCGTTATCTATTAATCGGGGAGATACTTTAGCCTATCAGCAGGCTATTTTGGAAATTAACCCTTTGAATGAAATTCAGGAAATAGGATGCGAGATTCATTTTGCAATTCCTGATTCTGATACTGCTGTTATTTATTTGACGATAGATGGAGAGGTTGTTGTTCCCAAACAGATTAAGACCCTTACTGCCAGGGGCAAGTTAAGCGTGAAAAATATGCCCCGGACCAGGTTTTGTGAGCTGTATCAAGACTACGTATGTGGATGTGCTTTAAGAATTGCCCGTGAATTATTTTCATTCTTGCCGCTTTCAAGGGTGGCAGTGCATGTTCAAACGGATGTATTGGATCAGGCCACTGGGCATATGGTGCAACAGACCATTTTGTCAGTGTGTATGCCTCGTGCTATTCTTTCTCAAATTAATTTTAAGGCCTTTAGGTTACCACAAGCATATTCGTCAATCATATCAATCACTTTTATGCAAATAAAACCAAACTTAAGGATAGATTTAAAAATTCCAAATAGGTCCCGCAATAAAGTACATCCAAAACCATGCGGTAAACAGACTAAATAGTTCAGAAACAATCCAATAGACAATCTTATGGACTGTTGAAGATAGAGGTGCGATGAAATAGACTACGAACAGAAGAATTTCCAGTAGCAGAAAAAAGGATAACTCCAGCCATACCGCTTTTCTGCCAAGAACCGTATTTGTAATACCGATTCCTGCAATTACGACGAAATATAGTATGTGTAAAGCCAAAGCAACCAATAATTTCAGAATTAATTTTTTCAATTTTATTTGAACTTTCAAAACCAATATTTTGCATTTGTTCTATTTTTTCTGTCATTTCATCTACTTGTGCTTTTAGTTCTTCTTTTAATTGTTTTACTTTTTCAAACTTTTCATTTTCGTCATCATATTGATTTTTGAATATTTCTTCATCTTTTATAATTTCTTCTAAAGTTGATTTATATTTTTCTATGTTATATATAAATAAGCCTATTTCAATACTTTTTAGTTCTTCTCTTAAATCTAGATATCTTTTAGCTTTTTCTGCCTGATTTTTTAATGGTTCTATATTTGTTTCTATTTCTGTTAAAATGTCATTAATTCTAAGTAAGTTTAGCTTTGTACGTTCTAGTTTTTTCTCTGATTCTTGCTTTCTTGTTCTATATTTTACTATTCCTGCTGCTTCTTCAAATATATGTCTTCTATCTTCTGATTTATTGCTTAATATTTCATCAACTTTTCCTTGTCCAATTATTGAATATCCATCTCTTCCTATTCCTGTGTCCATAAATAATTCAATAACATCTTTTAATCTACATGGCGCTTTGTTTATATAATATCCTGTTTCACCACTTCTATAAATTTTTCTTGTAATTGTTACTTCTGAAAATTCAATTGGTAATGTTCCATCAGTATTGTCAAATACTAATGATGCTTCTGCAAATCCTAATGATTTTCTGTTTTGTGTTCCAGCAAATATTATATCTTGTGTTTTATTTCCTCTTAATGATTTCATACTTTGCTCACCAAGTATCCATCTTATAGCATCAGATATATTACTTTTTCCAGATCCATTTGGTCCTATTACTCCTGTTATCCCAGGTCTAAATTCTAATATTGTTTTATCTGCAAATGATTTGAATCCTTGCATTTCTAGTCTTTTTAAATACATGTTTTTTCACCTTTATTTTTCGTTTTTCTTTTTGTATTTTATCGTAACTTATTAAATTTTTCAAGGGTTTTACTTTAGGAAAATAAAAAAGATGATTCGCACTGAATCATCTTTTTATTTTCTATTTGTAATAGAAGGTTACTTTTCCAGAAACTTCTCCTTTTGTATTCATTTTTCCTGCACCTCCACTCATAGTAACTGATATTGACCATTTTGTTCCACCATCTAAAGTTACTTTTTCACTAGAACTCTTTGAAGGATTATTACCAAAACTACCATCTAAATAATGGGTCCATGATTTGCTACCATTTCCAGAATAATACCATGTTATATCTCTATCTCTCCATGCCTTATATATTTTACTATATGATTCCACTATTGCATATTTTGCTCCTGGTGGTACAGTATATGACCATGTTCCAAAGCCTCCTGCCCCTTTACGAGTAAGGGTTGAAAGTGTCATTGATATTGGAGCCCAATTTACAGATATTGAACATGTTGCTTTTACTGTTCCATTAGGATTACTTACTGTAATAACCGCAGATCCAGTATTTTGTACTGTTACTAATCCACTCTGACTTACATGTAATACATTCCAATTACTACTTGTCCATTGAATATTTTCTGTTGCTGTGCTTGGATTTACTGTTGCTATTAATTGTAATGTATTTGATTGTCCAGCAACAGCTTCTATTGTGGCACTTGTTTTATTCAAACTTATACTTGTTATTGATGTTATAACTTGAACTTGACATTGAGCTGTTTTTCCATTTGTAGTTATTGCTGTTATTGTTGCATTTCCATTTCCTTTTGCAGTTACTGCTCCATTTCCATCTACTGATACAACACCATTATTACTACTTGTCCAAGTTATTCCTTTATTTACATTAGCCGTACTTGGATTATATCTTACTGTTAAATAAGCTGTTCTATTTTTACTCATATCAAATACTATATTAGTTTTATCCAAAAATATTGCTGTTGGTGATGTTTGTACCGTTATTGTAGCTTTCGTTGATTTTCCATTTGCTGTTGTTGCTGTTATTGTTACCGTTCCATTTGCATATCCCCTTACTAATCCATTTGAATCTACTGTTGCTATATTATTATTAGTACTTGTCCAAGTTATTTTATCTTTTATATTAGTTGTGTTTGGTGATATTGTTGCCTTTAATTGTACTGATTTATTTTCTGCACTTAAATCAATTGTTGCACTACTTGGTGATATTGATATTGATACTGGTGATGTTTGTACTGTTACACTTGCTGATGTTACCTTTTTATTTTCTGTCACTACTGTTATAACTGTTGTTCCATTTTTCACTCCTGTAACTACACCATCTTTATTTACTGTTGCCACACTATTATCAGAACTACTCCATGTTAATCCTATATCTGTATTGGCTGTACTTGGATATATTGTTGCTTTAAATTGATATGTTTTATTTGTACTTATATCTAATGTAACATTTTCTTTGTCTAATCCTATTGATAATGGTGTTGATATTACTGTTACATTCCAAGTTGCAGTCTTTCCATTTTCTGTTGTTGCTGTTATTGTTACATCTCCATTTGAAATTCCTGTTACAAATCCATTTTCATCTACTACAGCTATATCATTATTACTACTTGTCCATTTTATTCCAGTTTTATAATTTGCCGTACTTGGATATATTGTTGGCTTTATTTGTAATGATTTTATTGCTGATGATATATCTAATATATGTCCACTTGCAGTTAATTCTATTGATGTTGGTTCTTGATGAACTGTTACATAACTCATAGCTCTTTTCTCTTTAGATGTTTCTACTAATATTGTAGCTTTTCCTAATTCTTTTCCTCTTACAAATATTTTATTATTTTCTACTAAAATTTTTCCATTCTTATCTTTCTTTACGTCTAATACACTTTCATCAGAACATGTTACTTTATAATCTTTTGTATTTGATGTTATTGTTAGCTCATAATACTTTCCTGTTGGTTCTCTATTTATTGAGATTGATCCAGGATTTATTAATACACCATCTCTATCAACAATTCCACTACTATCTTCATCTAATCTAACATTTCCTGTTTCATCTATTATATATGCATTTCCTGTGTTTTGGAATTTTACTACATATATATCTGCTGTTAATATTTTATTTATATATGTATCTCCTGGTCCATATATATTATATTCAAAATTTTTTGAGTCCGCATCCCCTATATATGTATTTAATTTTTCTTGTATTTTTGTCTTATCTGCTATTACACCTGATTTATTCGTTTCGTCTGCTACTGCTTGCGCTGCAGCCCACTGTACAGCTTCTTTTTCCTCACTTGTTAATTTCTTTTTGTCTGCATTCGCACTTTGATTAATTATTCCGCTATTTCCTCTTATATTTGCTATCACTGCTCCAGCAATTATTATTAATACTATTATTGTAACAACAAGTGCTAAAAGAGAAACACCATTTTCTTTTTTATTTACCATCTTCATTCCTCCTTTGTTTTTTATTTACCTATTCATTCTATTATAACATTTTTTTCGATTTTTTTCAACTGTTTGGTGTTTTTTCAAAAATAATTGGGATGTTAATTTTGTTAACATCCCCCATCTCCACCTCCACCGCCTTCTTGTGCCCAATATCCTTTCATATGAACATTTGCAGCTGGCATTGTAAAAATTGTATTAGCAGAATAATGTGTTCCATTATATTCCCAATATTGGAATACATAACCACTTGCAGACGCTTGTGGTAATGTGCACTTATCTCCTGCTTTTAAAGTATATGATGTTGGATTAACACTTCCTCCCTGTGCATCAAATACTATTGCATATAGTTGAACTGCTGTTATTACGCAAGATGCTGAATGGGTTCCACTAGAACTTTTTACTGTGATTGTTACTTTTCCTGCACCTTTTATTATTACCAAACCATCTTGATTAACTACTGCTACATTTGAATTACTAGACGTCCAAATAATTCCTTCTGTACTTGTTGATGGCGTTAATGTTGCTACTAATTGAAATGTTTGCTTATTTAATTCTAAACTTTCTATAGTTTCATATTCTTTATTTAATCTTATTCCAGTAATTAATGTCTCAACAGTAACTATACATGTTGCACTTTTATTATTTTGAGTTGTTGCTGTTATTACTGTTGTTCCATTCTTTTTAGCAGTAACATTTCCATCTTGATCTACTGTTGCTACTGATGTATCTGAACTTTTCCAAGTTAATTTTGTGTTTACATTAGATGTTTTTGGATCATACACAGGATATAATTTTGTAGTTTTTGTTCCTGTCATATTTAATGTTGTTTTTGCTTTATTTAACGATAAACTTACTGGTGATGTCTGTACTTTCACATTACATTTCGTTGTTTTTCCATTTTGAGTTGTTGCCGTTATAACTGCTGTTCCATTTGAAACACCTATAACAGTTCCATCATTTCCAACTGTTGCTATACTTGAATTACTACTTGACCATTTTACTACATTTTGTACATTTGCCGTACTTGGTAATATTGTTGAAGTTAATTGTATTGATTTAGGATTTGCAGTTAAATCAAGTGTTACATTATTCTTATTTAATTGTATTCCTATTGGTGATGTTTGTACTGTTACAAATCCTGTTGCTGTTTTATTATTTTCTGTTGTTACTCTTACTGTTGCAGTTCCATTTGAAAGACCTGTTACCACTCCATTTGATGAAATTGATATAACATTTGGACTACTTGAACTCTCTATTTCCCATCTTAATCCTATACTAGCATTTGCAGTACTTGGGTATATTGTTGTAGCATACTGATGTGTATTTACCCCATTAATATCTAACACTAAGTTTTCAGAATCCAAACTTATTTCTAATGGTGTTGATATTACAACCACTTTCCATGTTGCTGCTCTTCCATTTTCTGTTGTTGCAGTTATTGTTACTTCGCCATTCGAAATTCCTGTCACAAATCCATTAGAATCTACTACTGCAACATCATTGTTACTACTTGTCCAAGTTATTCCTGTTTTATAATTTGCTGTACTTGGATATATTGTTGGTTTTATTTGTAATGATTTTATTACTGATGATATATCTAATATTTCTGAAGTTGCTGATAATTCTATTGATGTTGGTTCTTGATGTACTGTTATATAACTTATTGCTCTTTTTTCTTTTGATGTTTCTACAACTATTGTTGCTTTTCCTAATTTCAACCCTTTTACTGTAATTGTATTATTTGTTACTTTAATATTTCCTGACAAATCTTTTTTTACTTGCAATACACTTTCATCTGAACATGTTACTTTATAATCATTTGTATTTGCTAATATATTTAAAGTTAATTCTGATCCGATATTTATAGATGTTGATGCTGGTTTTATTAACACACCATCTCTACTTGCAACTTTATCTCCTGTTTCATCTCTTCTTACATTTCCAGATCCATCAATAATATAAGAATTTCCTGATTTTGAAAATTCAACAACATATGTATCTGAAATTATCATTGTTCCTTTATACTCTTCTTCAGGTCCAAATATTTGATATTCCATATCTTCATTTTGATTTCCTATATATTTATCAAGTTTTTCAGCTATTTGTCCTTTATCGATTATTTGCCCTGTTTTATTGCTATCGTCTGCAACAGCTTGTGCTGCTGCCCATTGAATAGCCTCATTTTCTTCGCTTGCTATTTTTTCATCTCTTGCTTCTAAACTTTCATTGAATAACCCACTATCATTTCTAATATTTGAAATTGTTACTCCGGCTAATAATATAAGTACTATTATAGTAACTACTAGTGCTATTAATGACATTCCATTTTCTTTTACTTTCATATTTTTTCTCCTTAGTTTTATATTTTATTATATAAAATTTAAGAATTACAATGTAAATTTTTTATTAATTTTTACATTTTTCTTTTTTTATATCTTTAAATAAGACTATTAAACATATCGTAATTATACAACAATATATAACTATCATTTTAGGACCACCAAATAGTTTTGCATCTCGAAATAATTGTTCTATAACAAACATCCTCATTATAACATATTCTAGAACTGCCAATGCAATTCTTTTTAAATCACTAATTCTTCCTTTATATTTAACTAATATACAAAATCCAATTAGCCATACACCTGTTTCTATTAATTGAACTGGATACTCTATATGTATATATCCTAAAGCTACAGTATATGAAAGAATCTTATCTGGCATTACTTTTCCAACACAACACCCTTTTATAAAACATTCTATTTTTCCAACTGCAGCACTCAAAAATATTGATTCCATCATAGTATCTATAAGTTGTGTTCTATATTTAGGAAATATTTTTATTGATATAAGCATTCCTAAGGCTCCACCTATAAGAACTCCAGAAATTTTAAAATACTTAAGTTTCCAAATAAATAATTGAGATATATCTTTATTTCCAGAATTTATAAACCATATTATTCTTGCTGTAACTGTTCCTAATATTATTGCTATCACCGTATTTATTATTGCTACAGATATTTTTTTTGTTCTTTTATATGTCATAAAAACATTATATATAATTGCTATACTATATGCAAATACTCTTTGCTCTGCAAGTGTTTTTATCATTTTTTTCTCCTTTGTTTTCAACATTTATAACTCAATTATATCATTTTATATTTAAAATTGTAAATAATTTTACAAAAATTATCCAACTAATTTCTTCTGCAAAATCATTCTTATTTTTACTTCCTTATCTCTCGAAAGAATAACTCCTTTTTTCTTTGCTAATTTTATTAAATAATCTAATTTTGATTGATTTGCCTTTATTTGATAAATATAATAATCAATCATGCCATCTTCTGCATATTCAAAATTTTTTCTAGCATTTTGCAATTTTTCTTTTGTTTCAATAATATTTTGCATTAATTCAATTTCTCTTTCTTTTTCAGTTTTTCCTTTAATCATTTTATTTAAAAGATATTCTTCTTCCATCTCTTCTCCTTTCGAATATTTATTATTAATTTTATTATCTTATTTTTCCTATTATGTACAATTTACACAAATCTTATTGAAATTTCCATAATTTTATTGTATAATGTCCGATGTATAGCCTCTAACTGAGGAATTTAATAAAGAAAGGGATATGCCGTTATGATAGATATTAAATTAATAAGAGAAAATCCAGAATTAGTAAAAGAAAATATAAAAAAGAAATTTCAAGATCACAAACTTGTTTTAGTTGATGAAGTTATAGAACTAGATAAAAAAAATAGAGAAGCAAAATTAAATGGGGACAATCTGCGTTCTGAAAGAAAAAGATTAAGTGATGAAATTGGAAAACTTATGAAAGCAGGTCAAAAAGAAGAAGCTGGTAAAATTCGTCAAGAAGTTCAAAGTGTAAATTCTGCAATTGAAGAAAATGAAGAACTTGAAGAAAAATATACAGAAGAAATAAGAAATAGAATGATGAAAATACCTAATATCATTGATGATTCTGTTCCAATTGGAAAAGATGATAGTGAAAATGTTGAAGTTGAAAGATTTGGTGAACCAATTGTTCCAGCTTATGAAATACCTCATCATGCTGATATTATAGCAAAATTTGATGGATTAGACAAAGAAAGTGCTGGTCGTACAAGTGGTGTTGGTTTCTATTACTTAATTGGTGATATAGCACGTTTACATGAAGCTATGCTTGCATATGCTCGTGATTTTATGATTAATCATGGATTCACATATTGTATTCCACCATTTATGATTAGAAGTAGTGTTGTTAATGGTGTTATGTCTTTTGATGAAATGGAAGCTATGATGTACAAAATCGAAGGTGAAGATTTATATTTGATTGGTACATCTGAACATAGTATGATTGGAAGATTTAAGGAACAAATTGTTGATGAATCTCAATTACCTCTTACTTTAACTTCATATTCTCCATGTTTTAGAAAAGAAATTGGATCACATGGTCTTGAAGAAAGAGGATTATATAGAGTTCATCAATTCGAAAAACAAGAAATGATTGTTCTTTGTAAACCAGAAGAATCTATGGATTGGTATAATAAAATGTGGAAAATGTCTGTTGAATTATTTAGAAGCTTAGATATTCCAGTAAGACAACTTGATTGTTGTAGTGGTGATATGGCAGATTTAAAAGTTAAATCTTGTGATATCGAAGCTTGGAGCCCACGTCAACAAAAATATTTTGAAGTATGTTCTTGTTCTACTTTAGGTGATGCACAAGCTAGACGTTTAAATATTAGATATAAAACAAAAGATGGAAACAAATTTGTTCATACTTTAAATAATACTGTTTTAGCTACACCAAGAGCTTTAATTGCTTTAATCGAATGTAATTATAATGAAGATGGAAGTATTACTATTCCTAAAGTTTTACAACCATATATGGGTGGAAAAGAAAAATTAATTCCTACAAAATAAATAAAAAATGTTCACATTAAGTTGTGAGCATTTTTCTTTTTGATATTGTATAAATTATTTCATTATGATATATTAATTACAATCGTAACACAAAGGAGATTCAAATGAAAAAAACAAGATTAACAAAATATAATCCATTAAAAAATTTTATATTAACTCCAATATTGATTATTATATATATAGGAATGTTTTATTTAACATATTTATGTATAAGAGATTATTATGGATATACAAATCTTTTTTGGGGAATAAAATATCTTGTATATGCATTTTGGTTATTAAATATTTTACATCTTATTGGATTTCTATTTGCAAAATTTCAAGTATTACGCCAAAAATTCTGGGAACATATTACAAATCCTTATACATATTTTAGAGAACTTCCTTCTGACTTTGGTGTTGGTGTAACATCTATACTTTTTGATTCTACAATAGAAAATAATAAAGATATTATAGCAGTATTATTAGATTTATGTGCAAAAAAATATATAACTTTATCAAAACAAAATGATAAATATATTATTTCTGTTCTAAAAAAACCTGATACATATCTATTATATAATGAAAGATATATTTTAAGTTCAATAATAAATAATAACCTAAAAAATTTAGATTATAATGTATGGTATAATCATTGTTTAAATGATGGAATTAATCATTAATTCCATCATT
>ENA-OURU01003648-OURU01003648.1-human-gut-metagenome-genome-assembly--contig:-NODE-3648-length-12357-cov-2.493822_pt1 | contig 12357 bp, 8 predicted proteins | sample MGYA00242137_ERZ509064 | MGnify/ENA primary metagenome ERZ509064 (study PRJEB26280, sample SAMEA2338777) | human gut metagenome | biome: human gut; feature: human-associated habitat; material: faeces...
CACCCAGGGCCTGGCCAACTTCATTCTGAAGCAGGGCACCGCCGCTAAAGGCGTAGCCATCTCCTTTGACTCCCGGCACATGTCCCCTGAGTTTGCCGAAGAGACCGCCCTGTGCCTGAATGCCAACGGCATCCCCACCTACCGGTTTGACTCCCTGCGGCCGGTGCCCATGCTGTCCTTTGCCACCCGTACCCTGGGCTGCACCGCCGGCGTCATGATTACCGCCTCCCACAACCCCCCGGCCTACAACGGCTACAAGGTCTATTGGGACGACGGCGCCCAGGTGACCGCTCCCCTGGACAAAGAGATCCTGGACGAGGTGAACGCCGTCACCGATTACGCCACTGTGAAAACCATGAGCCATGACGACGCCGTGGCCGCCGGTCTGTATCATACCATTGGCAAGGAGATTGACGACCAGTATATGGCAACCATCCAGGCCCTGGTCCTGGATCATGACTCCATTGCCAAAGCCGCCGGCCTGAAAATCGTGTACACCCCCCTGCACGGCACAGGAAACCTGCCGGTGCGCCGGGTCCTGTCGGAGCTGGGCTTCCGGAATGTCTTCGTGGTACCGGAGCAGGAGAAGCCGGATGGAAGCTTCCCCACGGTGAAGAGCCCCAATCCTGAGGACAAGGCCGCCTTCACCTTGGCCCTGGGCTATGCCAAGGAGCAGGGGGCGGATCTGGTCCTGGCCACAGACCCTGACGCTGACCGTCTGGGCGTCTTTGCCCTGGACCGGGCCTCCGGCGAGTACAAGTCTCTCACCGGCAATATGTCCGGCGTATTGGTCTGCGACTACCTTCTGCGCCGCCGGAAGGAGCTGGGCATTCTGCCCGCCAATGGCGCCGTGGTCAGCACCATTGTCTCCACCAACATGGTCCGCACCGTGACCGAAGCCTTCGGCATGAAGTATATCGATGTGCTCACCGGCTTTAAATTCATTGGCGAACAGATGCGGCTGTTTGAGCGGGACCACACCTATTCCTTCCAGTTCGGCATGGAGGAGAGCTACGGGTGCCTGGTGGGCACTCACGCCCGGGACAAAGACGCCGTGGTAGCCGTCATGGCCCTGTGCGAGGCCGCCGCCTGGTGTTATTGCCAGGGCAAAACCCTGTGGGACCGGATGCAGGAGCTGTACCAGGAGTACGGCTACTACCGGGAGGACACCGTCAACCTGACCTACCCCGGCCAGGAGGGCGCCGCCAAGATCGCCTCCATCCTGGAGTCTCTGCGGGCCAATCCCCTGCAAACCGTGGGCCCCTGCAAGGTCCTCAAAATCCGGGACTACCTGAAGCACACCGTCCTGGACCTGGCCACCGGAGCGGTCACCCCCACCGACCTGCCTGAGTCCAACGTGCTGTACTATGAGCTGGAAAACGACGCCTGGATGTGCGTCCGTCCCTCCGGCACCGAGCCCAAGGTGAAATTCTACCTGGGCGTCAAGGGTTCCTCCGCCCAAGCGGCAGAGGACCTGCTGAAGACGTTGAAGGAAAGCCTGCCCTGCTAAACGGAATCCGTCAACGCTGACTGTTGCGCTGGGCTTCGGCGTTTAAATTATCTTCAGTCAAAATCCCGGCTCTCCCAAATGGATGAGCCGGGATTTCCATATCTGCCAGATGATAGATGTCCCCGCCAAGGGTTCCTGTTTTCCAGCCATGTACCACAGTGGCCAAAATGAGCAATCCCGCCACAACGCCGGAAGCAAGCGTCTCACACATGAAAAAGGTGGCGGCTGCGCTCACCGATGCAACACACAGACAGATCATCTGTGCAGAACCGGTTCTGCCCACTCCCCCCAGGATACTCCCTATAAACAGCGCCAGCTCCATCGTGACTGCAACAGCAGAAAGGAAGGGCGCGCAAAAGTAGTGGGCCGCCCGGATGGAAGTAGGAAAACGCACTTACCACACCTTCCAAACCTCCATTGGCGTACAATTCCGTATACGTAACAATGCCAACTGGCAGCGCCTGTAACACGAGGGCTGCCGCCAGAAAGCCGAACATTCACAAACTGGCGCTTTCCCAGCTTTTCTTTTCAGGGGTTCCACCTCCTTGTTTGGTCACGGCTGTGTAGCTCATCCTTTCGGCGGACTTGCGCCCGCCCCGCGTAGAATCCTAATTATAATTTCTTCTCGAAGACATACCGCTGCGGTGTCATGCCCATGGCGCAATACAGGGCAATTGCACCTTGGTTAAAATCCCATGTGTGTAATTCCAGCCTTGCAGCCCCTTGTTCCCGCGCCCATTGTTCAACTGCTTCAAATAACTTTGTTGCGATACCATCCCGCCGATATTCCGGCACAACATAGATATCATCCAAACACACCACCTTGACAGTTTTCACCATCCCACTTTCCTTCCATAATGTCGCCCGAACAAGTCCGATCATGTTGTCTGGTTCATCAAAAGCACCAAGCATCAGACATTCCGGGTTGATCATGTTGGCCTCAAAAGCCTCCTGCGGAAACACATCCTCTTGACGCACAAAAAAATCGGGGCGGGCATCCACATGGAATTGGTCCAACTCCCGATAAAGGACGAGCATTCCGTGGTAATCTGCCGGGGTCAACTTTCGGATGATCATAACATTTTCCTCCTCCATGGTTCGTGTGAATGAGGCGGAGTTACGCCCGGCCTGTAGACATTAGCAATGATAAATAGATGCCGCTCCATAGTTGCCGTCGCAATCTATAATTTCCAAGTCTAATCTGTTCCAATTGGGGCCGTCCTCTGGTTCTGCGATTTGGATGAGATATGCGCTCATACTCCCATCTCCCACATATTCCTTGACCCTATTGACCGTGAGGACAGACAGCGCCTTGCCATCCACCACGGCTTGGATGGTGTTTATCTCTGGCGCAATATCCTCCGCCTGAGCCAAAAATTTGGGCAAACTCATGGGCCGGAAATAGACCGTAATGGATGGATAGGCTCCCGCTACCTCGAAGTAATTTAATCCGTATACTTCAAGAGTATCAATGCAAATATTGAGCTCGGCGTCATGGATAAGCTTCAAATTGCTGCACCAATATTCCAAGTATTTCTCTCCGTAATCTCTCACTGCTGTGACGAACGGGTATATGCCCGCAGGCAAATCAATTTTATAATCGCCATGTTCGTCGCTTTTTGTAAAATATATGGTCTCAAAATTGTTGTCCTTTATTTCCACCAAAACTCCAGAAATGGCATTGCCTGTTTTCCCTGTTATATGGCCGTATAATAGCAATCTAAGTCACTGCCCTTCTAAATTATATGCAATCATAACCGTGCTGCTTTTTTTCGGTTTTGCAGCTTGCGTGGGAGTAGAGCGGACTTGCACCCGCTCCATGATAGCACATGATACGATCTGTTGCAAAAGAATTTCAACTGCGTATGTGTCAAGTAGACCTTAGCAAGATCTTTTCTGGGGATATTCCCCAGGCCTCGCTTTTAAAAGCGCCACTTCACTACTTTGTAAGTTTGGCACAGAACACCTATATGCCAAACTGTCAAGATTCATCAAGTCAGAAATTACTGGTCTTTGAGACAGCGTGGTTGGCTCCGGCCATGCTCTAGCACGCTCGCCGTCCTTTCATCTGGCTCCTAATTTTACTTCCAATTATCTTACACAAAGCACAACATGTATTTCCCCCTTTTAATAAAATCCCGGCTCACTCCATGGTAAGCCGGGATTTGGAACTGTTTGCGGGTGGTTCTCAAGCCAGGGTGAGCGCGCCAGAGAGGTAGGTCTCGCCGCAGTCGCCTAAGAACCAATTTTGTCACTCCCGATATATATTATTTAATTCTAAATTGTATTGCATAGGCAGCCACTGCCAAAATAAGCAGCACCATGATCACACCGGGAACCGCCCTCCGCAATATAGCAAAAGTCGCTACAGCACCCGCCGCCGAAATCAAGAGACACGCAACATCCAGCCGATGCTTTTGGGGCTTCTCTTTTTTCAGAAGGCTCCCTAGGATTCGCGCCGCTGCCAAGAGGGTAGCAACCGAGGTAAGCAGCGGTATGTAAAAGTAGTAGGCGTTTTCCTGTATATTAATATACGAATACGTGTCCACAAGCTCCCTTGTGACTCCCCCGGAAGTGAAGGCTGTGTATGTTACCAAACTAAATGGTAATCCCTGCAAAATGAGAGCCGCCACTAAGCTTCCAAATACGATCAGCCGGCACTTTTCTGCTGGAGTATTTTCATGCAAAGGTTTCACCCCCTCAAACTATATTCATGCATATACTGCCCTGATCCCACCTTCTGGCTTCTGTCTCTTATCCGCAACAGAGCCAGGAAACCTTGATGCTCATGATAAGTCAAATCCTGGGGCACCTCTTCGGTCAGCCGGGATGTTACAATGCCTGGAAAAGGCCTCAAGCTAAGGTGCATTCACCAGAAAGATAAGTCTCGCCGCAGTCGCCCAGGAACCATTGGATTTTGCCTGGGAGCACCCGCTGCCTCATTTGGCTGTCCCACTGAGACAGGGCCTCCCGGGGAATGCTTAGGGTGACGGTTTGGGTTTCCCCTGGAGCCAGGCAGAGCTTTTGGAAATCGCACAGGGCGCGGACGCGGGAGGTGACTACTCCCTGGGCCCGGTGGAGATACAGCTGTGGGACGGCGCTGGCAGCCCGCAGGCCGGTGTTTGTAATGGAGGCGCTTACCGTCAAGGTCTCAACTTTCTCCGCCTCTGCGTCCGCTGGAGCCGCCAGAAGGCAATAGGAAAAGGTGGTATAGGTCAGACCACCGCCAAAGGAGAAGGCGGGGCGCTCCCTGGCGTCGTAATAATCCATGCCCCGGTAGGAATCCTTATAGTTGTAGTACACCGGCAGCCGTCCCACATGATCCGGCAGGGATACCGGCAGACGGCCCGCCGGAGCCGCCTCGCCGAAGAGGAGCTGGGCCAGCGCCTCGCCCCCGGTGAGACCGGGGTAAAAGCAGCAGAACAGGGCATCGGAGTGGGCCGTCACCGCCTCCGTGGCATAAGGCCGCCCTTGAATGAGCACGGTCACCACCGGCTTTCCCGTATCCTTCAGCTGGGCCAGGAGGGTAAGCTGGTCTCCCGGCAACTCCAGGCGGCTGGTGTCCACGTTCTCTCCGCAATCCATGGTGGCCATGTCCTGGGCCTTGAGGGCGCCGTTGTTGTGGAACTCACCGCCTCCAAAGCGGCTGGAGGTGCCGCCCAGCACCGCCACAATTACATCCGCCTCCCGGGCCGCCTCCACCGCCTGTTCCATCAGATCCGGATCTGACCCAAAGGCAGGGCAGCCAGGGGCGTACGCCACCTGCACCGGCGTACCGGCAGCCCACTGCTCCAGGCCCCGGCGCACTGTTACCCCCGCTTCCGGCCGCACCGGCGGGGTATAGTCTCCCAATTGACAGTAAATATCATCGGCATTGGGCCCCGTCACCAAAAGGCGCAGAGGCTTGGTCCCATCCAGAGGCAGAAGGTTCTGCTCATTTTTCAGCAGTACCATGCTCTCCCGGGTCAGCTCCCGGGCTTGGGGATACCGGGCCGGGGTGTAGCCCTGCCACAGGGCATGCTCCGCCACAAAGGGCTCCTCAAACAGGCCCCGGCGGAACTTCAGCTCCAAAATCCGGAGGACCGCCTCATCCAATCGGGCGCCAGACACCAGTCCCCGCTCCACAGCCTCCTCCAGCTGGGCAAATCCGGTATCCCACAGGCCCATGTCCACGCCGGCCTCCAGGGCCACGGCGCCGGAAACCGTCCGGTCCCCCGTCATTGCATCCAGTTGATCAATGGCCACGCCATCGGACATCACAATGCCCTGGAATCCGTATTCCCCCCGGAGCAAATCCGTGAGGAGCCATCGGTTGGCATGGCAGTACACTCCGTCGATTTCGTTGTAAGCTGCCATTACGCCGGATACACCCGCCTCCACGCAGGCCTTCACCGGCGGCAGATGAATTTCCCGCAGCTCCCGGGGACCAATCCGGGCCGCACTGGCATTGACTCCGCCAGTGGTCTCTCCCTGGGCGCACAGGTGCTTGGCCACCACATCCACCCCCTGGCTCTGAATCCCCCGGACAGCCGCCTGGGCCATACGGGAGGCCAGGACCGGATCCTCGCTGAAGCCCTCCTCACTGCGTCCCCAACGGGGGTCCCGGAGGACGTCCAGCGCGGACACCAGCGCCAGGTCCACCCCCATCTGCCGCAGCTGCTTCCCGGCAACTTCGGCGGCAGCCTCCAAGGCAGCCGGGGAGAAGGTGGCTCCCGCCGCCAGATTCACCGGCAGCAGGTAGCCGTCCAGGGCCTGGTGGCCGTGGGGGCACTCGGTGCTCATGAGGACAGGAATCCTCAGGCGGGAATGCTCCAACACATACCGCTGGACCTGATTGCGGGCCTTGGGAGCCAGCGCCCCATCCAGGCCGGTGGTAAAGTCCTTTCCTGACCAAGGGTCCGCCCGGTACAGGCCGTACAGGGTCCCCAAACCACTATATCGCTCCACCTCCTGCCGGAACTCCTCCACCAGCGCAATCTCCTGGCCATGGCGTTCATAAACACGAAATCCGTAGAGCCGCTGGGTCAGCTGGCCCACCTTCTCCCGGAGGGTCATACGGGACAGCAAATCCAAAGCCCGCTGTCTGGGGGCAAGCTTTTCATCTTCATATGGTAGCACAGTTCATTCCTCCCCATATATCTTCTGTCAATTTCCAGCCCAGACACAGGCGTGCGATGAAAATCACACCGTCAAGACCGCCCCATTGTCCATAGGGGTGGGCCCGTGCGCCATATCGCCAGCTGCAGGGAACACGTCTTCCGTTTTTACACTGGCGCGGCAGCGCCCTGCTCTCCCCTAGGGCACACGCGTACCCCCAGGCAAATCTTGAAAATTGGCCAGGGTAGCGCGGAGCCGCTGTAGGGGCGCACACTGTGCGCCCGCTTGCAAAAGTGTATCAATCTTCCGGAAATTTGGAAAAACGGAGGATTTAACCGCCGGGGGTGCCGTGATTCCTGTCTGCCCCCCCGAGGCGCAGGGTGCAGCCTCATGCATTCAAACCCTGAAGGGCCTGATGTTCGTTGTATCGCGCACCATCCCCCTACGGCAATCACTTTCGCGATTCGCATACGTCCGGCTGAGAATGAGACGTCACGTCCCTTCCATTATACAAAAAGCCGCAGAGGGGAGCAAGTCCCTTCTGCGACTTTTGTAAGCAATTGGAAGGTTATTTCACCAGAACCGTCTGGATTTCAAAGGGCTTGGTCATGAACGTGACCTTGCCATCTACAATGGGCAGCTCCTCCTGAATTTCCTCCAGCAGGTTGGTGAGGTATGCCCTCTGAGCGCCCTCCGGCAGCCGCACCACGGTCTTGGTCCGGGCATTTTCGCACTCGTACATCCGCAGCACCACACCATCGCCGTTTTCCGCCTGTTTGACCGTCTCCAGAACCACATTTCTGGGCTCCACCGCGGTATAGGAGAAGGCAGTACCGGGCTGGCCGCCCCGCACTGCATAGGCAGGCAGGTTCAGCTGATAGCTCTCTTCCACCGTTCCGGCTTCTTTCCAGGTTCCAGCATGGGGGAACAGGGCATAGGTGAAGGTATGCATCTCCACATCGGCGTTGGGGTTGGGCTCCACGCCGCACTTGATGAGGGTGAGGCCAATGACGCCGTCCCGCACCGAGTGGCCATACTTGCAGTCGTTGAGGAGGCTGACACCATAGTGGCCCTCGGAGAAGTCCATCCACTTCTGGCCGCAGCTCTCGAACCGGGCCTTGTCCCAGGAGGTGTTGGTGTGGACCTTCCGGGTCACGTTGCCAAACTGGATCTCAAAGGTGGCCTCGTCGGAATGGATATCCACGGGGAACTCCGCCTTCAGCAGGTGCTGGTGCTCCTTCCAGTCCGCCTTGGTCTCAAAGTCAATGCGGGGGGTGTTGGCATAGAAGTGGATCTTCTGCCAGATGGTGCTCTGGTTGCAGCGGTACTCCAGCTCCAGGGTGGTGCGCACCGGGCCGTCCTCGCTCCAGCGCATGCTCACCAGCTCATCCACCGGCCAGGACTTCTCCACATAGTACATGTCGATGTCCCAATTATCAAAGTAGATGGGCTTGTCCTCATACAGCCGAAGCTGATTGGCCGCCTTGCCGGCCTGGACCAGCTCCCGGTCATGCTTCTTGTCGAAAATGGATACCATATGGCCGTTTTCATCCAGGGTGATGGCATAATAGGGAGTCTCCAAATGATATGCATCCTTCCGGATAAAGGGGCTTTCCCCAGAAGCCTCCCACAGGGCAAAGGTCTTGTAGCCCTTAGAGGGCAAGTTTTCCAGGTAAGCCACGGCTCCATCGGCGGTGCGCTGCACCGGATAGCACTTACCGGTCTCGTCCCGGAGGGCGGAAGCCGTGACGTCTCCCAGGTTCACCACACCACTGCGGACAAAGCCCAAGGTGTTGAACACGGTGACGCCGGTTCCTTCCCCGGCCAGGAGGTTCAGGCGCTCCTGCAGAAGCTTCCCGGCGCCAGCGGCCAGGTCCTCGTATTCCTTCTTGGTCACTTCATAGACCTCGGCGATGGAGCTGCCAGGCAGAATATCATGGAACTGGTTCAGCAAAATGGTATCCCGCCAGAAGCACCGCAGATCCTCCGCCGGATAGGGAAGACGGCCATCAGCCAGCACACCCAGCAGCTCCAGGTCCATCATCAGCAGCTCACTCTTCCGGTTGCCCCGCTTGTTCCGGGCCATGGAGGTGTAGGTGCCCCGGTGGTACTCGAAATAGAACTCGCCCTCCCAGGTTTCCAGGTGGGGATTGTCCTTCACCCGGGTCTCCAGCTCCTCAAAATAGGTGCGAGCGCTGGCCTGGCGAACCTTGGGGATACCCCGGACGCCGTATTCCATCCGCCGGGCAGTCTCCAGCATTTGCCGAGTGGGGCCACCGCCGCCGTCGCCGTAGCCATAGCAGACCAGAATATCGTTGTTGATCTCCTTATTCTGGTAGCGTTCCCAACCGCCCATAATGGCGTCGGGGTGGAGAATGCCATTGTAGGTGGTAAAGAAATTCTCTTTGGGATCCTGGCCCACGTTCAGGGTGGTAATGAGGTGGGTCAGCACCTGGGAGCCATCGATGCCCCGCCAAATAAAGGTGTCATTGGGGATTTTATTGATCTGATTCCAGGCCAGCTTGGTGGTCATAAAGTAATCCACGCCGCTCTTCTTCATAATCTGGGGCAGAGCGCCGGAATAGCCAAACACATCCGGCAGCCACAGGATCCGGTTGTCCTGACCAAATTCCTCCCGGAAGAACCGTTTGCCGTAAATGAACTGACGCACCAAGGACTCGCCGGAGGTCAGGTTGCAGTCCGCCTCCAACCACATGCCGCCCTCCGTCTCCCACCGGCCTTCCTTCACCCGCTGCTGAATCTGGGCGTACAGCTCGGGATAGCGCTGCTTCAGGAAGTAATACAGCACCGGCTGACTGGACATAAACCGATACTCCGGGTACTCATCCATGAACTTCAGGACCGTGGCAAAGGAGCGAACCACCTTCTCCCGGGTCTGGGCCACAGTCCACCACCAAGCCACATCAATGTGGGTATGGCCGATGCAGGTAGCAATCACATCGGAATGCCCCCCCATTTTTTCATACAGGTTCTCTGCCAGATATGCCCGGGCCTTCTCCACAGAGGCGTAAAACGCCGGGGAGCAGGGGGTCCGCATGTCCAGCAGGTTCACAGCATGGTTCAGCACCGTCTGAATATCCAGCCGGGTCTTATCATCGGGGTCCATCCGGCTGAAAGCCCACAAAGGCACCTGCAAATCGTAATACAGGTGGTTAATGGCTTCATCCAGCACATACAGATCCACCAGGAAGTGGAACTCCCGGTGCAGCGTACCGGTGTAGGCCTGAATATCCACCGTCAGGGTCTGCCCCACCGGCGCCTGGGCGAAGAGCTGGATGTCCCGGTGGTTCATATCCGCGCCCTGGGTCACCTTGCCATCCACAAAGACCAGGAACTGGGGATTTTTGCCATCGTCCCACTCTTCAATCTGGGTCCGGATCTTCATCCACACAGATTTACCAGCCATCTCCTCCGGAATGGTGATATTTCCCCGGAACCAGTAGTGCTCGCCCTGGATGCCCTTAAAGTCGCATTGATAGCCCTCAAACTTACCCTCGAAATCGTCGCTGCCGTCGTAGACGGAATACCAATGCATCCGCTTGCAGTCAAAATTCTGCCAAGGCTGGCCGTCCTTCTCCGCCTCCTCCGGGCGGAAGAACAGGCCCCGCTTATACTGCCAGTTGGGCAACTCCCGGCTGTCCCGAATCCGCAGCGCCTTCAGCTGGTCACAAATGACCTGAATTCGTTTGTCGATAAAATACATTGCAATCCTCCTAGGAGAAAATTTCAGCTCAGGCGGCGAGCCGCCCTTTCACGGGCCTACAGGCTGTTTTCCTTCACGTAGTCCAGCAGGGTATCCACGGTGGTGAACGCCAATCCAGTCACGGTGTCGGCGCAGCCGTAATAAATGGCAATGCGGCCTGTGGCGGCGTCAGTGAGTGTGGCGCAGGGGAAGGTCACATTGGGCACATCGCCTACGCACTCGTAGAGCTCATAAGGAGCCAGGATATAATCCTTGGACCGGTACAGAACCTTCCAGGGCTCGTCCTTGTCCAGCAGAGCCGCGCCCATACGGTACACATAGCCCTGGCAGGTGGTGATAACGCCGTGGTAAATGAGGAGCCACCCTTCATCCGTCTCAATGGGAATGGGGCCAGCCCCAATCTTGGTGGACTGCCAGGCAGATTCGTCACCCTTAACCGTGCTCATCACGTGGCGGTGGCAGCCCCAGTACTTCAGGTCCGGGCTCTGGCTGATGAAAATGTCGCCAAATGGGGTGTGGCCGGTGTCGCTGGGGCGGCTCAGCATCAGATAGAGGCCGTTCACCTTCCGGGGGAAGAGAACGCCGTTGCGGTTATAGGGTAGGAAGGCATTTTCCAGCTGGTGGAAGGTCTTGAAGTCCTCCGTCCAGCCCACGCCAATGGTGGGACCATGGTAGCCGTTGCACCAGGTGATATAGTACTTCCCGTCCATATAGCATACCCGGGGATCGTAGCGGTACTCTCGCACGGTGACAACGGGATCGCCTTCAAAGGAAATGGGCTCGTCCTGAATCTTCCAGGAAATGCCGTCCTGGCTAAAGCCCACAAAAAGGTCCATGCTGACTGAACGGCTGTCACAGCGGAAGATACCGGCAAAGCCGTCCCCAAAGGGTACCACGGCGCTGTTGAACACGCTGTTGGAGCGTTTGGTGGCGTGGCGGCCAATGATCGGATTGCCGCTATAGCGCCACACCGGGAGTGAATAGCCCTCCGGCTTCTCTTCCCAGGGAATGTTTTTCAGTTCACTACCAATAATTTTGCTCATAATTGCTCCTCATATTCTAAAGATACAAGTTTCCGTTCCGAATGACAACACCCCTATGCAGGGGCCGGAGCTCTCGCCCAGATGCCGTCCCGCAGCCAAAAGCGGCCGGGAGCTCCGGTTCCTGCACACGGGCCAGGGTGACCGCCCGTTTGGCGCTAGCATTTTCCCACATTCAGTTTTCCTTGTCAAGGGGAAGATAGAAAATGCCAAACTTTTTTTCCTTTCTGACGCCCGGCCTGCCACAGCCGGGATTGGGGCCACCATATTTCCTTTTGGCAGCCCTCTGAGAAGCTGAATTTTCATTGATGCAATCACAGACTTGCTCGCTGAAGAGATAAATGCAGAGCCGCTGTGCCCCGATCGGGGATGTGCCGTAGTACCTGTCTGCCCTCCGAGGCGTAGGGTGCGGCCTCCGCCCTCCTCCGGAATCGATTAACCCCTTGGCAAGGGAACTGCCGCTCCCCATTCTGCCAGCACCTTGAAAAATGGGGCCGCTGCAAACCGCAACGGCCAGCAGCGGCCCCACCTGATTCAGATTCTGGAGAATGCTCTCTTAGCGCTTGCAATTAGCCAGCGAAGTAAGCGTCGATCTGAGCCTGAGCCTCGGCAACGATCTCGTCGAAGCCATTGCTCCGCATTTCTTCCATCATAGCAGCAACCTGCTCCTCAGGATCCAGAGTACCGGTCAGGAGTTCAGCCTTATAACGGTTGTAGATCTCGATGCAAGCGGTCAGCTGGTCAGCCACATTGCTGGTGTCGAAGGCAAAGCCCAGCACGGGGGACATGGTAGCGCCCTCGTTCAGAGCCTTGATCTCGGCGTCCTGGCTCTCCACTTCGGTGTCCAGCTGGGTCCGGATGAAGTAGTTGCCCTGGGTGTAGCCAGCCATGGGCCAGTCGGTCTTGATTCTGTGCAGCTTGCCGTCGGTGGTGTATTCCCAGTCTTCGCCTTCCAGGCCGTACTGCAGGGAGTCACGGACGTAGGA
>ENA-OURU01003651-OURU01003651.1-human-gut-metagenome-genome-assembly--contig:-NODE-3651-length-12349-cov-2.239385_pt1 | contig 12349 bp, 9 predicted proteins | sample MGYA00242137_ERZ509064 | MGnify/ENA primary metagenome ERZ509064 (study PRJEB26280, sample SAMEA2338777) | human gut metagenome | biome: human gut; feature: human-associated habitat; material: faeces...
ATAAGAATAGTATTTGCCCAACGGTTTTTATTGCTTACAATCTTCTTGATAAACCTAACTATTTAAAAAGAAAAGAATTGATTGAGCTACAAAAACATGGGAAACATCATCTTTGGGATTCTTCTTCAGATTAAAATTATAGTTTTGCTTTTTAGAATAATCAATAGGTAGATAGAAAGAAGGGATAGTTCCTTTCCGGTCTGTCAGATAGCCTGAAGGAGTACAAATATATACAAAACGACTGTCTCCCAAAGTGGGGATACTATATTTCCCAGAAGTGTCGGTCTGCACACATATATGACCGTCGGTAACCATTACTCCCCCGATTCCTTTACCTTCGCAGGTAACTTTGCCTTTGATAATGTTGATAGAGGCTTCCGCCTGAACTGAAAGGTTCAGGCAGAAATACATTAAAAGAAATAAAAACAAGTGTAGTTTATTCGTTCTCATATTGAAGTATACTTTATAATTTTATCGAATGATTTCTTTTGCGTATTTTTTATAGATTTGGCGGGCAAGTTTTATTCCGTCACCGCCTTCGTTGTAGCTGATTCTGTTACTCGGATTTACCCATTCGTTTTCATACATCCGTGATTGATTAAAGAATTCTTCTTCATCAAAATTCTTCTTCTTTTCAGCAGCCTCGATTACTTCATTTATAAAATGATCCCACCGAACAGAATAATATTGATTGGTTAGACCTGCCCATGATCGATTAGCATAGTCGGTCAGGTGATAGCTATCTCCCCAAATGGTAATCAGAGAACGGGCATTCATTTCATAATAGTTTTTAGAAGCGGCATCATGTCCCATATCACGAGCATCAGTGATCCATTTATGCAATGAGAAAGTTGGATGACAGCTAACGAGTTTATCAAGGTCAGCAAGAATCTCTCTCATCTTATTCCCTCGGTTTTTCATCATCGGTATATCTCCCGCTTCATATGCAAGGGTGAACTCATCACGGACTACATTAAAATAATTCCCTAAAACTTGTCGTCCAATATTGACCAAATCAAACTCATAGCTATCTCGTTGACAGTCTTTTACTGATAACAGTAATCTCCATGCTTCAACTAAATCTTTGGGTTGATATTCAATCGTAGGTTTGGTAGTCCAGTGTCCATTTCCTTTCAAACAAGGGCGCGCATTGGTGAGTGTGCCTTGTCCCACTTGTGCCGGTTGAACGTACACTTTATTTGCTAGTATTTCCCATGCTTTTCTCGCTTCGGGAGATATCTTGCCAATTCGTCTGTCTGCCAGTTTAAAGAACCATTCTTTATCTGTTTGACCTCCATTCCATGCTTTGTCAAGAACAAATTCATACATAAACTGATTCAGGTCTATGCCTTCGAGAGTGGAACCTACTCCTTTAAGATTACTGCCGCCATTCTTTAAAGCATCTGCCAATCGTTCGCTCACCAAATTTACCGGACCTGACAGAAAGGAATTGCCACCAAAATTGCCCAGATAACACCAAAGATAAGGTTGACCGAAATAACTGTCTGTCTGTTTCCAGATTTCTGTATATTCACAGAAATAGTCTAATAGAATCAATCTGTCTTGAGGCACAGAACGAAGATAGGATTTGATACGTGGAGTGGTCCAATGCTTGATGTCAGCATAAAACAACCATGTCATTTGTAGCCATACTGCTTCCGGATCTACAGCAGCCACAGACTCGTAGATGTGCTTAGCCATCATTCCCAAAGAATCGGCATCCCATGAAGGAGGATCTATTTCATTGAACGGATCGATGCCATAGATATGGTTTGTACCATATAAACGAGTCTGTTCGGTAAGATATTCTTTTTGTATGATCGCATACAAAGAATCCATGGGATTCAGGAAAGTACAACGATATTGATCGGCAAAACCTCCCCATTCGCTTACTCTGGTTGTTTTTATATTGGGATAAACCCGTTTCAATGCTGCCGGTACATGCCCGGCAAAAGCCGGCAATACAGGTCGCATATTAAATTCACGTTCACGGGCAACAATCTGTTCCTGCAACGCTGCCTGACTTGACAACCACTCTTTAGGTAAAGGACTTTGCCAGCCATCCAAGTTACACATTCGATGCCATGGAAGATGTGCAGGACCTGTAAAGTATCCCCGTATTTCTTCATCTGTCAATCCCAGTTTACTCCAGACTTTATACCAGATAGCTTCCTGACCGGTAATAGCAAGAGGCATATTGATTCCATTTAAAGCCATCCAGTCGATAAAATGTTCCCAATCACTCCATTTCCACCAAGTCATTGAATACCCGAACGTACAATAGTTTAGAAAGAAACGGGTCGGGACATTTGCCTTAATAGTGACTTCTGTTGATATGGAAGGGAGAGTTTTAGGTAATTCTATCGGATCATCCTTATACCATGAAATAGTGGTCAGACAGTAGTTTTTCAAATAATGATTCAAACCTACTGCCATAGAGTTAGCGTTATTTCCGGAAATAATAATTTTATTCCCTTCACTTTTGATGGTAAAAGTGTCTGCTGAAGTATTATTCAACAGACGGAAATCAAAAGATGAAGCCTGTTGAGGAAACAACCGTTGTGTCATTTTATACATGGTAGTGATATTAGCATCTTCCGCACGTATTTGGCAGACAACAACTAGAAAAAGGAGTATACTTAGTATTTTCTTCATAATCATATTACTGTTTGATAAAACGAATAGCACATCCACCGCTTGTTGCCAGTTTGACATGAAGCGTGTCAGAAGCTGTTACTATTTTCTCTTCATACTTGAAAGAAGTCGGATTCGTTTTCCATTCCGCATCGTCACCGTCAGCATATATTTGAGCAGTATACTTCGCATCCGCATCCAAAAAGCTCAAAGGAGCATCCAACTCTCTTGCATTTTCATCTGTGATGCAGCCTACATACCAATCGCTGGTGTTACGGTCTTTCCGCGCAAACACGGAATAATCACCAATTTTGGCATCTACCACATAAGTTTTATCCCAGTCGGTAGGTACATCCTTAATGAAATCGAACGCTTTGATGCCTTTGTAGTTTTCTGGTAAATCCGAGGCCATTTGTAAGGGGCTGTAGATCACGACAAATAGCGCTAATTGCTTGCAAAGTGTAGTATTGACACGAGTCCCCGGATATGCTTCGTTAGTAAAGTTGAAAGTTCCGAATGTGAAGTCCATGGGGCCGGCTAATCCTCTGGTAAAAGGAATAACAGTTGTATGTTCCGGCGGATTTCCTCCATCGGGAGACCATGCATTGTGTTCCTGTCCGCGCACGCCTTCCTGGGTCATAAGATTAGGCCATGTGCGCTCAATACCGGTAGGCATAACAGGCTCGTGGTTGTCAATAGCTATTTGATATTTGGCAGCAGTTTCTATCACTTTCCGATAGTGACGTACACCATACTGACCGTCGTGCGCTTCTTTAAAGTCCATTAGGCGATTCACATATCCGGTTTTCACGACATGCACTCCATATTGTTGATAGAAAGCGAAGGCTTTATCCAGTTGGTTCTCGTAGTTGCGGGTAGCAGCTGCAGTTTCATGGTGTCCAATCAGTTCTACGCCTTTCTCACGGGCATAATCAGTGATTGCCTTAATATCAAAATCCGGATAAGGTTTGGTGAAGTCTAAAGAATCCCCGTGTTTCATCCAGTTTCCTTCCCAGCCGACATTCCATCCTTCTACTAACACACCGGAGATACCATTTTCCGATGCAAAGTCTATATATTTCTTTGTATTAGCAGTGGTAGCACTGTGTTGGGGACCATAATACCATGTTCCTTTACCCAAATGCATTTCCCACCATATACCGATGTATTTCCCTGGCTTTATCCAGGAAGTATCTTTGATTTTGGAGGGTTCGTTGAGATTCAACATCAAATAAGATGTAACCAGATCACCCGGTTTATCACCAATAACAACTGTTCTCCAAGGGGTAACAAATGGAGCTTTGATGTATGCTGCAACCCCATTAGACCAAGGAACTAATGAAGCGCAGAGTGTGGCAGAATCCTTGACTGTCAGATTCATTTTGGGATAATCTGTCAGGTTAGCTTCGTGAATGGCAAGATACTTTCCTTCTGCAGTTTCCATTGTTAGAGGAGTGCGTACAGTATCCAGTTCATTTATGGAAGAGAATGTTGCTATACATTCATAATATGGATCGGATGCGGGAATCCACCAAGCTTTATGTATACGCGGCATTTTAAACTCTGTTGCTTCGCTCATAATAACTAATGAATCCATGGATTCCTGTTGCGGAAACTCATAACGATATCCGATACCATCATTAAAGAGACGGAATATTACATTAAGTTTACGTTTTCCTGCTACCTCTTGAAGTAGTACTTTCAATTCATTATAGTGGTTACGTACATATCGGCTCTCTCCCCAAGGTTGTTCCCAAGTTTCGTCCAAGGAGGAACGTTCGGTGCCTTTAATTACAAAATGGTTTAAGCTATCTCCATGTTCCAGGATAAACCCTAATTTAGAAGGGAGTATCATGGTTTCATTCTCTTTATTTACTGCGTATGATATTGTATTATCATTCTCTGTGACTGTTAGTTGTATCTTACCATCCGGGGACTTTAGTACCAGATTATCAGTTTGGTTACAAGCTGAAAGGAAGCTGGTGATTCCCACAATATAAAACACTTTTCTTAATGCAGTTAGTCGATTCATTTTCTTTCCTTTTTTATGTTTTTGCTTATTTAGGTTGCTGCATTTTACGGGTATATACATTACCGCAATGATCTGTAACTTCTACACGTATTTCGGAATCCTTCATTTCAGGAACCGCATAAAATAAGTGTTCAGTAATGTCTGCTCCCAAATACTTATGCTTAAATGTAGAACTGTTTTTATCACAGTATTCATAAATAGCAGGGTCGTATCCGGAAAAACGAGTCATTTCTCCTCTGTCAATACCGTTTTCATACCATTTCACTTTCCAGGTTGGGTCGTAATTCCAGACATTTGCCACCACTGCTTCCTTTTTATTTCGACTGGCACCTACCGGATAAAGTTCAAATTGATAGTCCTTATCTTTTCCTACACATTTGTAATACCAGTTAACTTTACCTCCGTCAAACTCGTAGACGGCATATCCGCCCGGAGTTCCATCACAAGCCCAGGGAGCTTGCCAAAACAATGTTGACAAGGGGGCGTGCACGTGTTCGTAAAGATTGTCTGCCAACACATAATTTTCATTATAGTGTTCATGTCCTGACATGATATGAGCATTGTAAGGTTTTAGCAACTCATACAAATGAGAGCGGTTATTCATTACTTTCATAGTAGACTCCTTTCCCCATTCCTTTCGGCGTGCTTCTCTTGAATAGGTAGGGATATGTGTAGCAACTACTACTGTGGATCCCGGAGTAACTTGTTTCAAATCCTGTTCTAACCACTGGAGTTGTTGTTCGGTAAGATAACCAACATACAAATAGCTTTTTGCAATAAAGAAAATATCATCGAGAACAACATAATGCACATTTCCTCTATTGAATGAATAGTAAGTGGGACCATAATAAGATTTATAAGTAGTACGTGCATGTTCATTGGAACGTACATTTAAATCTAAGTCATGATTTCCAATTACATAGAAAAAGGGAATTTCCGTTTCGGCTATTGCATCTATCATGGGCGCAAAATAGCTGGGCTTTTTATTGATGTCACCAATAATATCTCCACACACTATTCCATACGCAGGGATTCCCTGATAGCTAGTTGCCAACAGCTCTTTCACATCTTTTGAGGCCTCCCGTACTTGTGGCATTTCTTCGTCAAAATACACTTGTGGGTCAGCCCATACAACCAAAACATGCTTTTGGTTATTCGTAGATGATTGTGTCAACTCAAAATCAAAATGTACTTTCTTTGAAGGTTGAGCAGGTACTTTTTGAAAGAATACAGGGACTTTACCTTTCATCGGAACGTCATAACCATCAGGAAGGGTAATATAGATGTATTCTGCATCAGAGGTACTTGTCATGGAGTATCGTCCTTTATTATCTGTAAGGACAATCTGCGTACCATCTGTCACAGGTACGTTAGCAACTCCCTTACCTCCGGACAGTACTTTCCCGTAATAGACTACGGGAGTAGTTTCAGCCTGTACACTAAAACAGGAAAAACTCCATTGGAACAGGCATAAAAGTAATAATAGTCTTAATTTCATTCTTTAATCCTTTCTATTTTAATCAAACGCGTAAGAGGCTTGTTTATTTTATATATTTGAGTTATCAACTGGTCTATTTCAGCCTGCCAGGCTTCACGTATCTGTGGAAACATGGCTTGAGTATAATTGGTATATAAATACTTCACCAGGTAATGACTTTCCCGTTCCGCTTTGGCAACATCAAGAGCGGCTTTATTATCTGCAAAAAGTAATCCTCTATGCTTAAAAAAGACATACTGCATAGCCATATATTGACGTAAACGTTTTTCTATAGCACACCTTTCTTCATTCAGATGCATGATAGACAGACTCTGTTGGTATTGGGGTGTACATGTTATTTCTGCCAGATTAACTCCTTTACTCAATTCGTCGCCACTCCAACAGCCAATTTCTATTCCATCAATAGTTACCCGGAAAATGCCATGCAAATCAGTTACTTTCATTATTTCCTGGTTCATTTCCTGCATAAAGGGAATTTGTCTGATAGCATCTCGGGCTGTACCTTTCGTTCCCCAGCGAGGAATCGTGTCGATAGGGAAAGGCAATGAACGGGATAAATATCTGAAAGATATTGTGTCATTCTCATTCTTTATATGAGATATTCGGCAATTTCGCTCTTCCATTGCTTTCCTGTTAGTGGCATTGATTTGGAAAGAGGCGATTTCCTGTCCTGCAAGTCCCTGTGCTTTCAGGAATAAGTACGCCATTACCATATGACCGTCTTTATCAGGATGAATCCGGTCACCGCCACAGAAAGTAGCTGTAGAATCAGATAGCTGAATCTGCTTATTCAACCCGCACATCACAGTATTGAAATTGACAAATCCCCATCCTCTCTTTTGGGCAACTTCTGCCTGCATTTCAATAATTCGTTTGATCGTCTCATTCTTTCCGTGTAGAGCTTCTACTCCTTTCAATTTCACATTCTCATCATAGGGAGGAGAGCCTAGAAGTACTACGCTTTTTATTTTTTTGTCAGCAAGAATCTGCCGTTGCAGTTTTTCAAACTCTGTGTGAGCATACTCTACCTGCTGATTCGCATACTTATCATATCCGGGCTTATTATATCCGTCGAATCCGGAATCATTCATCCCGAAAGAACAGATCAGATAGGTCGGCTTTTTGATTTTAATATCTGAATCGAAACGATAAACCATGTGGCTCACACAATCACCACCGATTCCTCCATTATACATACGAAGAGGTAAATTGGGGAAGTGCGTCATGTAATACAGCCATATATAAGAATGATAATGCCCTCCTTCCGTTATACTATTTCCAAGAAAAACAATTCTGTCATTTGCTTTAAATGACGGAATTTGCTGCGCACGTACAGGAAACGATAAAATGCAACAGGTATATAATATAAATAGTATTTTCTTCATTACTAAACCTTTTTATTCAACCGGAGTAAGAATTGCTGCCCAACCGCCACCTTTAGCCATGATGATGTTAATTAGTTCATCTTTTGAAACCATTACCTCTTCTGTTTTATAATCCGAGGCGTAAACATCTGCATTCACACCGTCTTTGAAAATTTCCATTTTATATTTGGATGCTTCAAGAAAATCCAGTTTCACTTCAATGTTACGGGCATTCCAGTCTGTTAAACCTGCCAAATACCAATTCTTACCATTCTTGCGGGCAATAACTAATTGTTCTCCGATTTTAGCTGTTATAGCTTTAGTATCTTCCCAAATGGTAGGTATACGGGAGATAAAAGAGGCAAATTCTGGAGCTTTATAATAATTTGAGGGAGAATCTGCTAACATTTGTAACGGGCTTTCATACACTACATATAAAGCTGCCTGATGGGCGCGTGTACCTAAACTGATCGGATGTACGAAATTGATGTAAAAGTCTTCTGCTGTTGCATTGTTTACTGCACCGGGAGTATAATCCATCGGACCGGCTACCATTCTTGTAAATGGAAGAATCAAGTCATGTACCGGATTAATATCTCTTGAATCCTTATCGTGCTCTAATCCCAGTACACCTTCAAAAGTCATCACATTGGGATATTTCTTCTGCAAACCGGAAGGTTTGAAAGATCCATGGAAATCAACGAGTAATTTACGGTCCATTGCGGCTTTTCCTACCCGTTCGTAGAAATTAACCATATATTGATCCGAACGTTGCATAAAATCTACTTTTATACCTTTGATTCCCCATTTTTCATAAACATCCAGAATTTCGTCCAATTCTTTATCAAGTGGGTTCCATAAGGTCCATAATACAAGACCAACATTTCTTTCCTTTCCATATCGTACCAGTTCCGGTATATCCAATCCGGGTATTGGCTCCTTAATATTCCAGGTTCCGGCTGACCATCCTTCATCTAATAAAATATATTCAATTCCGTATTTTGAAGCGAAATCAATGAAGTATTTATAGGTATCAGTATTCACACCTGCCTTAAAATCTACCCCGTATACGTTCAGTGTACTCCACCAATCCCAAGAAATCTTTCCGGGTTTTATCCAGTCTGTGTCTTGAGTAACAGATGGAGAGGCTAATTGATACACTAAGTTATTTTCAATTACCGCTTTGTCGTCTTCGTTAATCATTAACACACGCCAAGGGAAAGTTCTTGTTCCTTCAGTTTCAGCAATGTAAGAGGCTTTCTCCAATAATACTTCGTCACGGTCGGCACCTTCCTTTAAGGCACTTTTTAAAACTACAGGAGGAAATTCACCGGACAGCATGTTATTACGATCACCTGTCAAAAATAGATTGGGATAATCGAAAAGATCGGATTCCATAATAACAACTTTCGTTCCTTTAGGGGTAGAGAGATAAATGGGTAGATAGCCTTTCATATCCTTAGTGAGCGAGGAGATGTTTAATTCATCAAAAATGGCTTCGCAGTGTGTGAGATATTCTTGATTCTTTTCTCTTGGCCAATATAGCTTACACCCTTCAGTCCAGTTCTGTTCGATGGTTTCAGTATTAATAATAACTTTAGGTTGCTTTAATGAAGTCTCAAAACGATAAGCGGCTCCATTGTTATATACTCTGAAGACTATTGCGTAGTTACCTTTACAAGTCAGAGTTAACTGGTTATATTGATCTTTGATAATTCTTTGTTTAAGTGGAATGACAGCTGTTTGCTCCGAATTTACTTTGAGTGTTTTAGCTTTTATTACTTTCGGATTTACTCCCGGTTGTTCAGTCTGCCCTTCAATATCCATCTGCATCAGACTAGGATTTAGTATACGTTCACCATTGTAATCAATACTCCAACTTAATAGTTTTCCGGCTGTTACCGTCACCTTGATTTTTCCATCCGGTGAACTTACAGTGTAGTTTTTGGCTTGAATTACTATGCATGTGCATAAAATAATGTGTAATAATATAAGTACTCGTTTCATTTTATATATTATATTTTATTGAATATTCGCTATTTAAAGACTCTCTGCTCGTTGAATTCCTTCCTTAATGGCTGCCCACTGATTGAATTCTATTACTTGCACAATGTCAAACACCATTAATCCTTCGGATTGGGAAAGACAGACATAAACAGCATCTGCTATATTGTCCTTATGATTTAAAGCATATAAAGTGCCATAGACTTTACATGCTCCATGAACAATGCGTTGTACCATATTCTATGGATTCGGGATCGTTCAATCCAAATATTTTGGTTAAATAAGTTCCACATAGAAAGGTGTCTAACAATCCGGCAAAACCTGTATTTTTATATTCAGGTGAAGCCCAACTGTATTCTTTGGAAAAATCGTATTCGGTGGATGCCCAATTTTGTCCTTGCCCATAAATAGCATGAATCCATGAGGCAGCCCAATATTCTAATTGAATATCCGGTTTAATGTTTTTAATTTCTGTGCGCACCCGTTCTACAAAATTACGTATGACCATAGAGCGGAACTCCCACCATTTCTTGTAATAAGTCCCTGTCCGTTTAGTGCCATCTGTATTCCAAATGAAAATATCATCCGGGAACCGATCTAATTGCTTTCCGATGTATTGTTCGAAAGCCGTTTTTGTTGCCTCCGAAAAATCACTTTCATCTCCCGGATAACGGCAATAGTCTAAGGCAAAACCATCAAAATTGTAATTTGTAACTAACTCTTTTATAAAATTCAGACAAAAGTCTTGTACTTCCGGTAAAACTGGGTTTAAAAAGGCGGAGACTTTTGTTTTATCGTCCTTAATATCTATCAAACCCTGATCTTTGGTATATTCCAAACAAGTTTTTCCATCCCATGTATCATCACGGTACGCCATACCATTTTTAGAAGAAGGTAGGCCTGCCGTAAATATAGTAGCAGAGACCGTAACTTTAAGTTCACGTTTATGAGCCTCATCAATAAAAAATTGAAGATAATCCCAATCTCTTTCGATATGTGTATCGGCAAGATCGGTCAATGGGGTTAAATAGGAACTTTTAAACAGGGCATCGCCTTGTACAGGACGCACATCGACTACAATTTTATTAAAACCTGTTGATTTGGCGAGATCAAGATAATATGTGATATTCTCTTTTTTTGAGAAACGTTCAAAATTTGCTTCTGCATCAAACCAGAGCATTTTTTCTTTTTCAGGAGTTGGTTCTTCCGGAATGACAGGAGTGGGAGGATTTGGCTCGGGAAGCTCGGATTCTACAGTCTTTGTAGAACAACTACTAAATGATAGAAGAAAAAAGAATAATAAAATGCTTGGAATGTATTTCATACTTTATTGTTTTTATTTCCCGACTTCAGGCTGATATTTAGAAAAAAATACAGTCTGAAATCGAGAATAATAAGAAAGCTAAATAAAATAAATTTGTTATCCTAAAGATCTTTCGACCGTTATTTTAAAGCTACTGCCGTAGTTATAGCACGTTGGGCACCAGCACTTGGCTTTATCACCGGTTGACCGTTGACCAACATACAAGTTGAACCACCACCATCAAGATTCATAGCATCTACACAACCTAAGCTCTTCAGGACATTAGCCATCATAGCCATATTCATACCTTTTACACCTTCCGTTACACTGCGGCCTTCACAAACGAAAAATATCACCTTATTATTGGCTGTTACTCCGATAGCGGTTCTTGGATGATAACTTTAGGGAGCAACTCCACTTTCTTCATCAAAAAGTTCTTCAATAAAAGTATTTCTCACACTTCCGTCTTTCAACAGGATCGGTCCACCTCCAATCGCCGTTTCTGCATTTAATTTCACGCCTCTCGTCGGAAAATAAGCCGAAGGTGCAGGTTGAGGCTCATAACCGGACTTATTGGGAGAAGGTTGTTCATAGGTATATGTCACACCATCAGTTGTTGTATAAGCCCAATCTGTGGAGAAATAGCCATTCTTTGACAGCTGAAAGATACCTCGTGTAGGATAATAACTCTTTTGAGAACGTATTTCCTCCTGCGAGTTCACAGCTAAGACCTCTCCTTCACGGCATAGCAAACTGACAGACTTACCTGCTCCCATTACAAAATATCCACCATTCATAATTATCGGATATTTTTGTTGTTCTGCTTGCCAGATTTGATTGGGAGTCTTAGAATATATCAGGTCTCCTATAGTCGCAAAATTAGCTTTTGACATATCCGCAACAGCAATAAAAGCTATGGCTTTCATGCCTTCCAGTTCTGACGGAGATTTGTATACACTTATGTATTCAGGTAATGTGCCAAACTCTGTTGTCTGTTTAACCCAGCCTAATGTTGTCGGATCAGGATCCGGCATTACCACCTTTTCATTATCATCATCTGAACAACTTGTCGCAGACATGGCGGCAATCATGAAAAGAAGCCAATATTTTGATATATTTTTCATTATCATATCGATTTGATCGTAAATATTTATTTCTAGTTATCTTTGTGCTTCCGCACGTTCTATACCTTTTTGGATATCATCCCACAGATTCATTTCAATAACCTGTACTATGTCGAATATCATCAATCCTTCCGATTTCTCAAGACAAAGACTTACTGCATCGGCTATATTGGTTTTATGATTTAAAGCATATATCGTTCCGAATACTTTGCAATCATTACCAACCAATCTCTGTGCACGGGCAATACCATACTCTATAGATTCCGGATCATCCATGCCATAGATACGCTCTAAATACGTTCCACATAAGAAGGTATCCAGATAAGGTGCAAATCCTGATTCATTGTAGGCTTCCGATCCCCACGGATAATTTAATGAGAAATCAGATTT
>ENA-OURU01003652-OURU01003652.1-human-gut-metagenome-genome-assembly--contig:-NODE-3652-length-12345-cov-2.607893_pt1 | contig 12345 bp, 8 predicted proteins | sample MGYA00242137_ERZ509064 | MGnify/ENA primary metagenome ERZ509064 (study PRJEB26280, sample SAMEA2338777) | human gut metagenome | biome: human gut; feature: human-associated habitat; material: faeces...
TTTTGGTAAATCTATCTTCTCCTCAAAACCATAATATCTATTAGAAAAAATTATATATTTTTCTCTTAAAACCTTGCTAATTTCCTTGAATTTTTTATACTCTATAATTCCCACCAGATTCAATTGTTTGCACAAAGAATCTGGTGGGAATTATTTTTGTCTGATGCTGACATAACCTATATTTTTGTAAATCAATATATTTCTTTAGAAATTAAAATAAAGTTCGTACACCTTAACCGGCCGCCCCTTCGCATTGGTCGTCTGCGTATAAGCGAGCTTCGCGACTCCTCCATTTTCCAGATTCTGAATAATCCGGTTCGCATTTCTCACCGTACTTCCCATACGTTCGGCAAGCTCGTGCGTTGTAATTTTATTTGATCCGGCAGCATGCGTACTGGCAAGGACTTTCTTGATCGTAACCGGTGAAAGATTACACTGCTTTGCAATCTTTCCAAGATTCTGCACATACTGATTCTGGATCACTCTTCGGTCGGATGAACCAAGGGGTCCGATCATATCCCCGTTTTCATTCTGGATAAAACTTTTTCCAAACTGAACAGCCTCTTTGCGGGCATTTACAGAATTACGGATCGCATTGTCAAAATTTGCCCCGATTCCGTATCCTACAGCACATTCAAAATGCAGTTTGTCGGTGAGAAATTCATTCAGTTCGCAGACCTTGTTATTGTGTGTAATATGCTGCAGCATTTCCACAGTGGTCAGGGCACTGCAGTGATTATCCACTTTCTGAGAGATACAATTCATCAGATTCTTTTTAAAGAAATCTTCCATACAGACATAGATCTGCTGGATATTTTCCGGTGTGTTATCTGTCGAACTACGGGGAGATACATTGATGATAACCGGAAGGTTGGAACGCATGTGCTCCAGCTCGATCGTGGACAGAAGTTCATTTGCAAGATCCCGGATATGGCTGACACTTGGCAGCGGATAGATTGTCGGGATCCCGTGCGCACGAAGCTCCGGCAGGATATTACTGTACTGACAGAGAACCATATCCATTTCATTGTTGTTACACATACGGATCAGCTCTGAAAGGACATGATTTTCAATTGTACTGATGCTAGTGCGGGTCAGTGCCTTGGTCCAGTTGTTAATATGTGGTGGAACTGTATCAATGTCCAGCTCCTTAAGGAAAGCGGTTGCAGTACAGCCGCCATCGATCGGAATCAGGAAATCCAGAATAATCCGGTCCATATCCAGATCCCGGTTGGAAATCAGCAGATTCAAAAGAGCACGGTACAGACCGGCTATATCAATTTCAAAGGATACAATCGGACGGTTATAAGCGTGCGCAGTTGACTCAATGGCAGCTTTTGCGATCTTACCACTGATAAGAAATCCGTCAGTGTCCCCGGCGTAAGAATCGTAAACTTCTGATATTGTGTCAAATTTGTTGTAGGAAACCACCTGGATGTCGCAGTTTAGTTTTAGTTCTGAGACGATCTGCGAGATAGGTTCCTTTAAGTACTGGCTGGTAATAGCCACAATTTTTCTTCTCATTTTCTTTCACCTCTCAAAAAGTATCATATAAAATTATCTTCCATAAATCAACCATAATATTCTGAAAATTAAAAAAATAACGATTAAATAGGTAAAAACAACGAAAATCAAGAATATTCTGTAATATTATTGACTAAAATTTTAGAAGTTGGTATTATGTAATCGTGATAACTATTCTGTAAATGTTCCAAAAACTAATAAAAATATTCTGTAAATATTCTAAAAGTAGAACAGTATTTTTAATGTAAATGGCAGGAACAAAGTTAAAGGAGGGCTTAGTATGAATTACTATGAAAGAGCATTGGAATTAAAGGATGAAACAATTGCAAACCGCAGACACATCCACAAAAATGCTGAAACTGGTCTGGATCTTCCAAAGACCAAAGCTTATGTTATGGAAAAGCTGACAGAATACGGACTTGAGCCGAAGGATTGTGGCTACGGGGTAACAGCTACACTCGGCAAAGGGGGAAAGGTTCTTCTTCTGAGAGCAGATATGGATGCACTTCCGATGCCGGAAGAAAGCGGAGAAGAATTTGCATGTCCTACAGGAAAAGAAGCACATACATGCGGACATGATTTCCACGCTGCAATGCTTCTTACAGCAGCAAAGATGCTGAAAGAAAAAGAAGATACACTGGAAGGAACTATCAAATTCATGTTCCAGCCGGCAGAAGAGACTTTTGAAGGAAGCAAGAATATGATCGAGAATGGTATTCTTGAGAATCCTCCGGTTGATGCAGCACTTGCATACCATGTATCACCGGGAAAAATGCCAATCGGACTTTTTATGTACAATGATAAGGATACGATGATGTATTCTGTAGATGGATTTAAGATCACCATCCATGGAAAAGGATCCCATGGTGCTTATCCACATGTAGGAGTTGACCCGATCAACATCGGAGTTCATATCCATCTTGCATTGCAGGAACTGATCGCAAGAGAAAGTGATCCGACACATTCCTGTGTACTTACAATCGGACAGTTTGCAGGCGGAACTGCAGCAAACATCATTCCTGAGACCGCTGTTCTCCAGGGAACGATCCGTACCAATAAGCCGGAAGCAAGAGAACTTTTGGTCCGCAGAATGAAAGAAGTCGCTGAAAAGACAGCAGCTGTATATAACGGAACCGTTGATATTGAGATGATCTCAGAAGTTCCTCCGCTGATCTGCAATCCGAAGCTTACCGACGAAGTGGTTGGATATATGCAGGAGCTTGGAATTCCGGGACTCACACCATATCCGGGAATTTCTGCAAGTGCTTCTGAAGATTTCGCAGTGATCGCTGAAAAGGTTCCAAGTACATTTATGTATCTGTCAGCAGGATATCTGGATGAAAGAGGACAGTATCCGGCACATCATCCGAAAGCACAGTTTAATGAAGATGTTTGCCCGATCGGAGCAGCTTGTCTTGCCCATTGCGCTTCACAGTGGCTTAAAAATAACAAATAGAGAGTAAAGGTTTCTTTAGGAACAGGAGGAAAAGAATATGAGTAAAGAACAGCAGGCTCAGGCACAGCCACAGGTTGCGATTCCGCTTCCGAAGGCAAAGAAAAACTTGGTTCAGATCGGATGTATCTGCATGATGCTTTCTGTAGCAATGTATGGACTGGTATTTGCAACGTTAACAGCACCTATCCTTGAAAAAGTTGATGCGATGGGATATGTAGGACTCTTCTCTATCGTAGGTGCGATCGGTGTATCGATTATGACTCCGATCGGAGGAAAATTAGGTGACCTTATTGGTAGAAGAAACATTGTAGTGATTCCTGGAATTATCTGTGCACTTGCAGGTTTTGCATTTGCATTTGTGAGATCTCTGATTCCACTGATGATCCTCAGACTGATTGTCAGTCTTGCACAGGGCGCATTTACAGCAGCACCATACATTATCGCAGGTCTTATCAATGAAAGAAAAGATGTACCAAAGGCAATGGGTATGCTTGCAACCGCAATCGCTGTTGGTGGATTTGGAGGAAGTATCATCGCAGGTATTTTAACAGATATGGGATTATTGACTGTGGCAATCCTTATGCCGGCAATTCCACTTATTCTTGGTATAGTACTGATCGGAATGAACATGCCGAATCAGAAAAGAGAAGGAAAGGTTACGATTGATGTTCCGGGAATGATCGCACTCATCGTATCACTTTGCGGAATTCTGCTTGCACTGAACTTTGGATCTTCTATGGGATGGACAAATCCAATGATTCTTGCAGGTCTTGTAATTGGTATCATTGCTCTTATTGCACTTGTTAAGATTGAAAATAAAGCTGCAGAGCCGTTGATTCCAATGAAATTATTTAAAAATAAAAACTACACAGTACTCCTTATTGTAGGATTTATCTGCTATTTCTATCAGAATGCCATGAACTATTATGCACCGATCGGTGCCATGCAGGTTATGGGAGCATCCACGAGTGCAGCAGGTGCACTGCAGATGCCTCGTACACTGATTACAATCATTCTTCCTACTATCGCAGGTGCATGGGTAGGAAAGAAAGCTGCCAATGCATGGAAAGCAATGGTAATTGGTACAAGTCTTGCAATGATCCCGATGGCTGTGATGGCGTTGGTAACAAATTCAGGTGCTTCGATCATGATTTATTTTGTAGCACTTGCAGTTACAGGTATTGCTGAAAGCTTCCGTGCTGTATCCATTACGCCAACAGCACAGGCAATGCTGGCACCGGAAGATATGGGAATCGGAACTTCTCTGGTTAACTTCGCAAACTCACTTTCAGGAACAATTGCAGTTGCAGTATTTGCAGTCGCATATAATGCAAGTACATCAGCTGATCCGACCAATGTAGCACTGATCCAGAATGGTGTAAAATCTGTATTCTGGACAGCAGCAGTCGTTACTCTGATTGGACTTCTTTTGGTAATCTTCATTGTAAAACCGGAGATGAGCAAGAAAGCAGCAGAAAGCAAATAGAATATTGAAATCCATGTGAACATGTGAATAAGAAGCCGGGGCGGATGTGAAAAAGCATCTGCCCCGGTTGTTATCTGGAGAAGTCTTTTATAAATCTGCCGGATACAGGGATGAGAATGGAAATGACATATGTTTCAGGTAAATGCAGATTGCATTTCAGAAAATCAAGAGTATAATAAGAAATAGTGAAAAGAAGAAAGGCAGACATATATCTGTCTTTTTATAATTATAGAGACAATTTTAAAGATATAAGAAATAATTTGATTTACCGGAGGAAAAGAATGCTTGGAAACTATCTGGATGAAGTACGAAAAAAAGCACCACTGATACACAATATCACCAATTATGTGACGATCAATGATGTGGCAAATATGGTTCTTGCCTGCGGTGCAAGTCCGATTATGTCGGATGAGCCGACTGATATTGAAGAAATCACATCCATCTGTCAGGGACTGAATATCAATATGGGAATGCTGAATCCGCGTAAGATTGAAAGCATGCAAAAAGCAGGAAAGAAATCCAATGAACTGTATCATAAAGTACTGTTAGATCCGGTTGGAGCAGGATCGAGTTCGTTCCGAACAGAGGCGGCACTGAATCTGATACGTGATATTCAGTTTGATGTGATCCGGGGAAATATTTCTGAGATCAAGACCTTAGCAGCAGGACATGGTACAACGAGTGGTGTGGATGCAGACGAGGCAGATACACTGACGGAGCAGAATCTGGAGAAAATGATTTCGTTTATAAAGGATTTTTCCAGAAGGACAGGTTCCGTGATTGCTGTGACTGGAGGAATAGACCTTGTAAGTGATGCAAAGAGGTGCTTTGTGATCCGGAACGGTCGTCCGGAGATGGGACGGATCACCGGAACCGGGTGTCAGCTTTCCGGGATGATGACGGCATTCCTTGCGGCGAATCCGGAGAATAATCTGGAAGCAGCGGCAGCAGCGGTCTGTGCCATGGGGCTTGCCGGTGAGACTGGCTGGAAATATATGCAGCCGGGAGATGGAAACGCAACCTACCGTAATCGGATCATCGATGCGATTTATAATATGGAAGGAAAAGAATTGGAAGAAGGTGCAAAATATGAGATTAGATAAGAAAGATATGGTTCTGTATGCGGTAACAGACCGCCACTGGCTGAATGGAGAAAGTCTGTACAGCCAGGTGGAAAAAGCGCTGAAAGGTGGGGCTACATTTATCCAGCTCAGGGAAAAAAATCTGGGTGAGGAAGAGTTCCTGGCAGAAGCAAAAGAGATTGCCAGGCTCTGTAAATCCTACCATGTACCATTTGTGATCAATGACAATGTAGAGATTGCAAAGAAGGTAGATGCCGATGGTGTGCATGTGGGGCAGAGCGATATGGAAGCTCTTGATGTGCGGAAAACACTGGGTGAGGACAAGATCATCGGTGTTACGGCAAAGACGGTCGAGCAGGCGCTAAAGGCACAGGCACATGGAGCCGATTATCTGGGAGTCGGTGCAGTCTTTGGCACGACATCAAAGGCAGATGCAACAAAGCTGGATCATAAGGTTTTAAAGGAAATCTGCGAGACGGTGGACATTCCGGTTGTGGCAATTGGGGGAATCACGGAAGAGAATGTGACAGAGCTTGCCGGAAACGGAATCTGTGGAGTTGCCGTGATCAGTGCAGTTTTCGGACAGCCGGATATTGAGCAGGCTACAAAAGAATTAAAAGAGAAAGTAGAGGGTATGTTGAAATGATTTTGTTTACTAGCGATTACACAGAAGGGGCACATCCGAGAATTATCGAGAAGCTTGCCGAGACCAATATGGAGCAGACAGTAGGATATGGGGAAGATCCATACTGTGAAGCTGCAAGAGAAGCCATCAAAAAAGTATGCGATGCACCAGATGCAGATGTGCATTTTCTGGTGGGAGGTACACAGACGAACTTTACGGTAATTTCTTCTATTTTACGCCCGTTCCAGGGAGTGATCTGTGCAGATAGCGGACATATCAATGTCCATGAGACAGGAGCAGTGGAAGCGACTGGCCATAAGGTTCTGGCACTTCCTTCAAAGGAAGGAAAAATCACAGGACAGCAGATAAAGGAATATTACGACCTGCACTGGAGTGATGAGTCTCGTGAACATATTGTACAGCCAAAGATGGTTTATATTTCACATCCGACAGAGGTAGGAACATTGTATACAAAGAATGAACTTGAAAATATTTCTACTGTATGTAAGGAATGTGGACTTTATCTTTTCCTGGATGGGGCAAGAATGGGTTATGGGCTGATGGCACCGGGAACCGATGTGACACTTCCGGATATTGCAAAGTGTTGTGATGTATTCTATATTGGAGGAACAAAGGTCGGTGCATTGTTCGGAGAAGCTGTGGTAATCACAAATCCATGTCTAAAGCAAGATTTTCGTTACTGCATTAAACAAAAAGGTGGAATGCTTGCAAAAGGAAGACTGCTTGGCGTTCAGTTCCTGGAGCTTTTTAAAGATGGTCTTTATTTTGAAATCTCCAAACATGCGATTGATATGGCAATGCTTTTGAAAGACGGACTGAAAGAAAAAGGATATGAATTCTTCATGGACAGCAATACCAACCAGCAGTTCATTATTGTGGAAGATGCCAAATTGCAGGAAATTCGTCAAAAATATGGCGTAACTTATCAGGAAAGGTACGATGAGACCCATAGTGTGATCCGATTATGCACTTCCTGGGCGACAAAAGAGGAAAATGTGAAGGCATTCCTGCAAGATATGTAATTTGTGAAAAATTGAATAAAGCTTTACAGGTAAGGCAGATATGGTAAATGATAAGGACTTTTTTGCACAGAAAATGGCAGAAGAGTCCTTTTTTGCTTTTCGTAGTGTTTTAATATGAGAAAATAATAGTTAGGCATTTAATTATTTGTTTGTGAAAAATATTATAAAAATATAAATTATTGAGAATAAATGTTGACTTATGTGTGTGATACGCATAAAATAACGATTAGACTTCTAATGAATAGATATCTAATCAAATTGCGGGAGGTGAAAGGGTGAAGTCGGATAAATTTGAGTGTGGGGATTTTACCAGGGAGAATATGCCGGTACAACTTCTTCTTGCACAGGTCGGACATATGTATAAATGGTATGTGACGAAACAGATGAAGGATACAGAGCTGAAAGCCGGACAGGCAGGAATTCTTGCAATATTGCAGATGGTAGGACCGATGTCACAGAGAGAGCTTGCAGATCATATTCATATTACGCCGCCATCGGTGAATGTAGCAGTTCAGAAACTGGAAAAGCTCGGATATATTAGAAAAGAGCAGGACGAAAAAGACCAGCGGATGACAAGGATCCATCTGACAGAACGAGGAGAGAAGATTCTTGGCAACATGCATGAGATTCTCCGAAGCACGGAAGATACACTCCTGAAGAATATGAGCACAGAAGAGAAAATACTGTGCAGAAGACTGCTTTTACAGATGAGTGACAATCTTTTCCAGGAAAAAGAATTCCGTGATATGCCATGTAAAAATCCATTTAAGGAATAAAAATAGTTACTAAGAAAGGAAATAATTGCTATATGAGAAAGTTATTCAAACATTTGAAGCCTTATGCAGCAACTATAGCAGCGATTGTTGTTATCCTGATCGTTCAGGCGTACTGCGATCTGTCATTGCCTTCTTATACTTCAGACATTGTCAATGTCGGAATCCAGCAGGGAGGAATTGATGAGAAGATTCCGGATGCAATCGCAGAGGAAGAGATGAATAAGCTGTTGCTTTTTGTGGCAGAAGAAGACCAGCAGACAGTGCTGGATGCATATGAGAAAAAGGAATCCGATTCGGATTATAAGTATGATGGAGCAATTTATGTTCTGAAGGATTCCGTGAAAAAAGATGAAGAAAAGTCAGGAAAGGTATTTGACATCCTTGGAAAGCCGATGCTTCTGACTTATGGATTTGAATCTGGAAGCGATACAACAAAGAAGATGGAAGAATCTATGAAAGAAAACATGATTTCTTCTATAAAGGAACAGGCTGAGAAACAGGCAGAGAGTATGCAGTCCCAGATGACAGATGAGCAGAAAGCAGCACTTGCGGCAAATCCGGAGCTTGCCAAGAAACAGCAGGATGAAATGCAGAAAAACATTGATGAACAGGTGAAAAAGATCGAAAATGCAGATATCTTTGAGATCCTGAACATGATACCGGATGAACAGAGAGCAGACGTTATTGATAAAATATCAGAAAAAATGGACGATATGCCGGATACCATGCTGGAACAGGAAGCAACTTCATATATTAAAGAAACCTACAGTGTTCTGGGCGTGAATACAGATAAGATCCAGAACAGATATATTTTAACAACTGGCGGTAAGATGCTTGCACTTGCATTTCTTGGAATGCTCGCAAGTGTTACCGTAGGACTTCTTGCTTCCAGAGTGGCAGCAAGTACGGGACGTGATCTGAGAGGAAAGGTATTTAAAAAAGTTGTTGGATTTTCCAATGCAGAATTTGACAAGTTTTCAACTGCATCACTGATCACAAGAAGTACCAATGATATCCAGCAGATCCAGATGCTTGCAGTTATGCTTCTGAGAATGGTTATGTATGCACCGATCATGGCAATTGGAGGTATTTTCAAGGTTCTCCATACGAATGTCAGCATGTCATGGATCATCGTACTTGGGGTAATCCTGATCGTGATGGTTGTTGCTGTATTATTTATTGTGGCAATACCAAAATTTAAGATTCTGCAGAACCTGGTTGACAGACTGAACCTTGTTACCCGTGAGATTCTTACCGGACTTCCGGTTATCCGTGCATTCAGTACAGAAAAGCATGAAGAAGAACGATTTGATAAAGCGAACAGAGATCTGACAAGAACCAATTTATTTGTAAACCGTGCCATGACATTTATGATGCCGATGATGATGCTGATCATGAACGGAATTACCATACTGATTGTATGGAGCGGCGCACATGGTGTCAGTGACGGGCAGATGCAGGTTGGTGATATGATGGCATTTATCCAGTATACAATGCAGATCATCATGTCCTTCCTTATGATCTGTATGATTTCTATTATGCTTCCAAGAGCAGCTGTTGCAGCAGACCGTGTGGATGAGATCCTGACAAGCAGGACAGCGATCGAAGATCCGAAAACACCGGAAAAACTGGAAGAATCCAGAAAAGGCGAAGTAAAATTTGACCACGTATCCTTCCGTTATCCGGGAGCAGAAGAAGACGTACTTCATGATATCAGCTTTACAGCAAAACCGGGACAGACAACGGCGATCATCGGAAGTACCGGTAGTGGTAAATCTACGATGATCAACCTGATCCCAAGATTTTATGATGTAACAGAAGGTACGATCACATTGGATGGAAAAGATATTCGTACCATTTCCCAGCATGATCTGCGGGATGAACTTGGATACGTTCCACAGAAAGGTGTACTTTTCTCAGGAACAATCGAGTCCAATATTCTGTATGCCAATCCGGATGGATCCGAAGCCGAGATGAAGGAAGCCGCAGAAATCGCACAGGCAACCGAATTTATCGAAGAAAAACATAAAAAATACGAAAGTCCGATCGCACAGGGCGGTTCCAACGTATCCGGCGGTCAGAAGCAGCGTCTTTCTATCGCACGTGCGATTGCAAAGAAACCAAAAGTTTATATTTTTGATGACAGTTTTTCAGCACTGGATTATAAGACAGACGTAACCCTTCGTGCTGCATTGAAAGAAAAGACACAGGACAGCACAGTGATCATTGTAGCACAGCGAATCAGCACCATTTTACATGCGGAGCAGATCATTGTGCTGGATGATGGAAAGATTGCGGGAATCGGAACACACAAAGAGCTTCTGAAATCCTGTGATGCATATTATCAGATTGCGTCATCGCAGCTTTCTGAAGCAGAGCTTGCGAGAGACTTAAATAATGAAAATGACGGAAAGGAGGAAGCATAGTATGAGTAATCAGCCAAGAAGAAGAGGACCTATGGGCGGTGGACATGGAAGAATGGGAACCGGCGAGAAGGCAAAAGACTTCAAAGGTACCATGAAGAAACTTTTTACTTACCTTAGTGAATATAAAATCGGTATTTTCTTTGTTATGATATTTGCAATCGGAAGTACGGTTTTCAATATTATTGGACCAAAGGTTCTCGGAAAAGCGACGACCGAAATTTTCAAAGGTCTGGTCGGAAAAGTATCCGGCGGCAGCGGAATTGATTTTACAAAGATTGGTAAAATCCTGTTAACTTTATTGTGTCTGTACGTGATCAGCGCATGTTTCTCCTTTATCCAGGGATATATCATGACAGGCGTATCACAGAAGCTGACCTATCGCATGCGAAAAGAAATTTCTGAAAAAATCAATCGTATGCCGATGAATTATTTTGATACGACTACACACGGTGAGGTACTTTCCAGAGTAACCAATGACGTAGATACTCTGAGCCAGAGCCTGAACCAGAGTGCAACCCAGATGATCACATCCGTGACAACGATCATCGGTGTACTGATCATGATGATCAGTATCAGTCCGCTGATGACTGTGATCGCACTTCTGATCCTGCCGGTATCTATGGTACTGATTTCTGTAATCGTAAAACACTCACAGAAATACTTCAAAAGCCAGCAGGAATATCTGGGACATATCAATGGTCAGGTAGAAGAAGTATATGGCGGACATAATATTGTCAAAGCATTCAATAAAGAAGAAGACGTGATCCGCGAATTTGATGAGACTAATGATATCCTGTTCCGTTCTGCATGGAAATCACAGTTCCTTTCCGGAATGATGATGCCGATCATGCAGTTTGTCGGAAACCTTGGATATGTAGGAGTTTCTATCTTAGGTGGTTACCTTGCAATCAAACAGACCATCGAAGTTGGAGATATCCAGTCCTTTATCCAGTATGTAAGATCCTTTACACAGCCAATCCAGCAGGTTGCACAGGTAGCAAACATGCTCCAGTCGACAGCCGCTGCATCAGAGAGGGTATTTGAATTTCTGGACGAAAAAGAAGAAGATCAGTTTGCTGAAAATCCAGTATCTGTAGAAGGATTACAGGGAAATGTAGAATTTGAACACGTACACTTCGGATACAATCCGGAGCATATCATCATCAATGATTTCTCTGCAAAAGTAAAAGAAGGTCAGAAGATCGCCATCGTAGGACCGACTGGAGCCGGAAAGACAACCATGATCAAACTGCTGATGCGTTTCTATGATGTCAACAGCGGGGCAATCAAGATCGATGGACACAACATCAAAGACTTCAACCGGAGCGAACTCAGACAGATGTTTGGAATGGTACTTCAGGATACCTGGCTGTTCAGCGGAAGCATCGAAGATAACATCAAATACGGCAAACTCGATGCAACCCACGAAGAAGTCGTAGCCGCAGCCAAAGCTGCCCACGTACATCGTTTCGTCCAGACTCTTCCAAGCGGATACAACATGATTCTCAACGAAGAAGCCAGCAACGTATCCCAGGGTCAGAAACAGCTCCTCACGATCGCCAGAGCCATCCTGGCTGATCCAAAGATTCTGATCCTAGACGAAGCCACCAGCTCCGTAGACACCAGAACCGAAGTCCAGATCCAGAAAGCCATGGATAACCTGATGAAAGGCAGAACCAGCTTCGTAATCGCCCACAGACTCTCCACCATCAGAGATGCAGATCTTATACTGGTAATGAAAGACGGCGATATTATCGAACAGGGGAACCATGAAGAACTACTTGAGAAGAATGGGTTTTATGCGGAATTGTATAATTCGCAGTTTGAAAACGCTACAAGCTGTGCATAAAAATGGAAAGATGCCAAAAATCATGCTCGCATGATTTTTGGCATCTTTTTATTTTTATATAGAGCGCCAGCTCTCATT
>ENA-OURU01003668-OURU01003668.1-human-gut-metagenome-genome-assembly--contig:-NODE-3668-length-12277-cov-21.400835_pt1 | contig 12277 bp, 10 predicted proteins | sample MGYA00242137_ERZ509064 | MGnify/ENA primary metagenome ERZ509064 (study PRJEB26280, sample SAMEA2338777) | human gut metagenome | biome: human gut; feature: human-associated habitat; material: faeces...
CAGGTATCAAAAAGTATTGAATTTATTGAAAAAAACACTTGATTATATGGAGAGGAGTATTTGATTGATAAATATTGTAGCACGAGATTATCTAAGAATAAGTTATGATATTGCAGTTTTAATTGATGTCTACCGGGCAAAATTAGTGGAAAAGGCTTTGAACTCACACCAGAATCTTATATTTGTAAATTAGAAACAAAGGAGAACTAAAAAATGAAAGTAGTTTTATTAGCTGGAGGATTTGGAACAAGAATTTCTGAAGAATCAACATTTAAACCTAAACCAATGATTGAGATTGGTGGTATGCCTATTCTTTGGCACATTATGAAAGAATATGCATATTACGGACATAAAGAATTTATTATCTGTGCCGGATATAGACAGGAATATATAAAAAAATGGTTTGCTGATTATTTCTTATCTAATTCAGATGTTACTTTCGATTATAACGATGGAAAGAATGAAATGACAATTCATCGGAGCCATTGTGAGCCTTGGAAGGTAACTGTTGTTGATACCGGTCTTAACACTATGACTGGTGGAAGAATTAAACGAATCCAAAAATATGTTGGAGATGAACCTTTCTTCATGACATATGGAGATGGCGTTTGCGATGTTGAGATTGACAAGCTTTTGGAATATCACAAATCCCATGGAAAGATTGCTACTTTAACTGCAGTTCTTCAAGACCAGTCGAAAGGCGTGCTTGATATTGGCGGTGACAATGCTGTTAAGTCATTCAGGGAAAAGAGTATATCTGATGGTGCTCCTATCAATGCTGGATATATGGTTTTGAATCCTGAGATTTTTAATTATATCGAAGGTGATAAAACTGTATTTGAAAAAGAACCTCTTGAGTCTTTAGCAAATATGGGGGAACTGATGTCATACAAACATACGGGATATTGGCAATGTATGGATAACATGCGCGAGAAAGAACAATTAGAAAAATTAATATCTAAGGGGAAAGCGCCTTGGATTAGATGGGAGGACTAATTGATGTTTGATTTGGAGTTTTACAAAAGAAAAAAGGTATTGGTAACAGGCCATACTGGATTCAAAGGCTCTTGGTTATGTAAGATGCTTGTGAATGCAGGAGCTGAAGTTACTGGTTATTCTTTGAACCCGCCTACAAATCCAGCTCTTTTTGAGATAGCGGGAATTGAAAACGATATCCACTCAATTATAGGTGATATCAGAGATTTAGAATCTTTAAAAAAAGCATTTGATGTAGCTCAACCTGAAATTGTACTTCATTTAGCTGCTCAACCGATTGTTAGAGATTCATATAAAAATCCTGTTTATACATATGAAACAAATGTGATGGGTACAGTTAATATTTGTGAATGTGTAAGACATTCTAAAACTGTTAAATCATTCTTAAATGTTACGACAGATAAAGTTTATTTAAATAAAGAATGGGCTTGGGGTTATAGAGAAAACGAAGAATTAGATGGATATGATCCTTATTCAAATTCAAAATCGTGCTCTGAACTTGTAACTCACTCATATATCAATTCATTCTTTAATGATTTGGGTATATCCGTAAGTACTGCTAGAGCTGGTAATGTTATCGGTGGAGGAGATTTCGCCAATGATAGAATCATTCCAGATTGCATTAGAGCTGCAGTAAAACATGAAGATATTGTAGTTAGAAATCCTTTCTCAACTCGTCCATATCAGCATGTACTTGAACCTTTATATGCATATCTAATGATTGCAGCAATGCAATATGAAGATAAGAAGTATGCTGGATACTATAACGTTGGACCAGACGATGTTGATTGTTATCAAACTGGTGCAATCGTAGATGTATTTGTATCAAAATGGGGAGAGGGCATGAGATGGGTTAACCAATATGACGGTGGCCAACATGAAGCTAACTTCTTAAAGCTTGATTGTTCCAAGTTAAAAACAACATTTGGGTGGAAACCTCACTGGAATCTAGATAAAGCAATTGAAAAGGTTTGTGAATGGTCTAAGTGCTGGGTAGAAAATGGCGATATCCGTGCATGTATGGATAAAGAAATAAACGAATTTTTGAATATAGATAGGAGATAATTGCATGAAAAAAAGAGTATCTGATTATTATGGAGAATTTTTAGTTAAAAACGGCATAATAATGGATTTTACTGTGCCTGGTGGTGGTGCAATGCATCTTGATGATGCTTTTGCTCATACTGATGGTATGACATGTATCTTTGTTCAACACGAACAATCTGCCGCTATCGCCGCGGAAGCATATGCAAGATTACATAAACAAATCCCGCTTGTCTGCGTTACTACAGGTCCTGGCGGAACAAACACATTGACAGGTGTAGTTGGGGCATGGCTGGACTCAATACCAATGTTAATTATTTCTGGTCAAGTACGTTATGCGACTACTGCTAGGGCAGCGGGGGTTCCAATTCGTGCAATGGGTGATCAAGAATTTGATATTACTAGAGTAGTCGCTCCCATGACAAAATATGCTGAAATGCTTAGCGACGCAAAAATGGCAATGTATCATCTTGAAAAAGCACTATATCTAGCAAAAGAAGGTAGACCGGGTCCGGTATGGCTAGACGTACCACTTGATATTCAAAGTGCAATGATGGAAGAAAGTGATTTTGTTCACTTTGATCCGCTAAAAGAAGGATACGAAGAGAATGTGTACGATGTTGATGATGCTACAATTGAAAAAGTAATTGAATTAGTAAAGAAAGCAGATAGACCTGTTTTTAATGCGGGGAATGGTATTAGAATTGCAGAAGCTCACAAAGAATTTATGGACGCTGTTAATTTATTAAATATTCCAGTTGTTACGGGGTGGGATAGTATTGATTTAATTGAGGATACACATAACCTATATGTTGGTCGTGCAGGGTTAATGGGTGATAGACCAGGCAACTGGGCAGTTCAAAATAGTGATTTACTTCTTTCGGTAGGATCAAGACTTGGTGTAAGACAAGTTGGCTATGATAAGACAAAATGGGCAAGAGAATCATTTGTAATTATGATAGATATTGATAAGGGAGAATTAACAAAACCATCTATTCATGTTGAGATGCCAATTCAAGCTGATGCAAAAAAATTCTTAACTAAATTAGTTACAAAACTAAATGGTATGCCGTTGAAACCAAATGTAGTTTGGAATGAAAGATGTCAAGGTTGGAAGAAGAATTATCCTGTAGTATTACCAAAACACTATGCAAAAGCTCCTTTAGCTAATGTCTATTGCTTTATTAAGGAATTAAGTAAGAGATTACCAGAAAACAAAATTACAGTTGTAGGTAATGGTAGTGCGTGTGTTGTTGGTAGCCACGGTTATGAAATTAAAAAAGGTCAAAGGTTTATTATTAATAGTGGCGCTGCTTCAATGGGGTATGATTTACCTGCAGCAATTGGTGCTGCATTTGCAACAAATAAAGAGATTATATGTTTGTCAGGTGATGGCTCGATTCAAATGAATTTGCAAGAGTTACAAACTATCGTTCATCATAAACTACCAATTAAAATATTTGTAATCAACAATGAAGGTTATCACTCTATGAGACAAACAGAAAGTAACTTGTTTCCAGAACACTCAAAATTTGGTGTTGGACCACGTGACAGTTTTGACATCTCATTTCCTTCTATGGAGAAAATTTCAAATGCATATGGCATACCTTATGTTTCAATTTCAAACAATGATGAAATGATGAAATTAGATGATATTTTAAGCAAAGAGGGTTATTGCATTGTAGAAGTCTTTGTTGATAGAGAACAAGTATTTGAACCAAAATCTGCGACAAAAAAATATCCAGATGGAACTTTAGTGTCACCACCTCTAGAGGATTTAGCACCATTCCTTCCTAGAGAAGAACTTGAAGAAATTATGGTTATTCCTATGCTGAATGATGGAAATCCATTGTTCAATAAGTAAATTATGAAAATAAAAAATGTTATTATTACCGGTCCAACTGGTGCTGTTGGAATCGCATTAATTAATGAATGTATAAAGAATGGTATAAGTGTTACAGCTGTTTGTCGAAAAAGTTCGAAAAGAATAGACCATCTGCCAAAGAGCCAGTTAGTAAAAGTTGTTGAATGTAATCTAGATGAGTTGCTCACTTTAGAAAAAGTCTTAAGGCATGATTACGATGTTTTTTATCACTTTGGGTGGGATGGAACATATGGCGAATCTAGGCAAGACTTATACTTACAAAACAGTAATGTGAAATATACTCTTGATGCAGTTAATCTTGCTAAATTTTTAAATTGTAGAGTCTTTATAGGCGCAGGGTCTCAAAGTGAATTTGGGCATATCGATGGAATTCTACATCCTTATGCTCCATGCAATCCTGATAATGGTTATGGAATTGCAAAATTACAAGCATGCCAGATGTCAAGACTACTTTGCAATAATTTAGGAATGCGACATGAATGGTGTAGGATAGTTTCATTGTTTGGACCTTTTGATGGAGAATATACCTTGATTTCTTCACTGATAGCTTCGCTAAAAAAAGGTGAAAAGTTTAAAACAACAAAATGTGATCAAATATGGGACTATATATACTCAAAAGATGCTGCAAGAGCATTTTTATTGGTTGCTGCAAATGGAAAAAATGGCTCAATTTATTGTTTAGGCAATGGTAAAACAAGAACTTTAAAAGAGTATGTTTTAGCTGTAAAAGAAATTGTTAATCCCGAATGCGAAATTGGTTTTGGGGAAATAGATTATTATCCAAATCAAGTAATGCACTTGGAAGCTGACATCTCAAACTTGGTTAACGATACTGGATATATCCCTAAATATACATTTGAAGATGGTATTAGGGATTTAGTTTTTAACGTAAATAAAAGATAAATATGCTACTAAAAAGGAGGTCAATGAAGGAATTTTGATAACAATAGATAAAAATTCAATCGATGTAGCTATTTTTGCTTTAGAATGAACTATTTACTATGTAAGTAAATAATTTCTGGCGCAAATGAAAATATCAAGTATTTTAGAAATCTTGGTATGTATATTTTGCAACAAACAATTCAACTAAGACGTAAAAATAAATTTACAATCGGTTAATAAACATGGGGATTGTAAACTTGAAGAAGTTCTGACTTAAGGATACATTGCTGTATTACATACTAAAAAGCACAATATAAGCAACATTTATATTTGGGGATCTGAAAACTTGGTTGAAGAGTTTGAATCAAATGGTTTTAATGTTTGCAATAGTTTAAAAGTTTAGAACTTATTAATTGGTTATAATCCTGATTTTCCATATGAACAAACGGCTGATGCTGTGCAAATTGTATTATAGCATGTAATTGTAATAAGAAAAGGACTTATTCAAGTGAAAATAGAAAGCTTTTAACGCCTGGGTGTGGTGCTCAGTCAATTTTATGCTACAAACCCTTCAACTATCGAAGATGATTTTTAGCGGATATGTGTGAAACAGAAAGTTACTATCATGCTACGAACGAAGGTGGTTATATTAGCGGGTGTGACGTCTATAATCAGTATGGGTTAACAATAAAAAAATCCCAGTAACCAAAGAGAAATTCGGATTAAGTAAAGCTGCGCGTCAAATTAATAGTAGATTGGATAAGAGCAAATTGTTGGAGAATGGATTTGAACTACTCCAAACAAGGAAAGATGTAATAAGAAGATATTTAGAAAAAGGGATAAACTAAATGTAGATTATTAAACAGTTTTTAAGAGGTTAGAGAGATGATGGTAATTGCGTATCAAAGTTCAGAATTTTTTTCAAAAATATGTTTAGTATCATTATGTTCATTAATTGAAAATAATTTAAATGAAGATGATATATATGTATATATTCTTTCGAAAGATTTTTCATATGAAAGTTTGGAAAATGTTAAAGGTTTGCTCAAAAAATTTGGGTTTAACAGAGATAATGTAGAAATAATAAATATTTCAAATCTAAAAGACAGATTTGATTTGACTTTTGATGACTATGAAGGTAAATGGGGGATTGATTCTTTTTGCAAATTGCTTTTAGGAAAATTGCTGCCTAGTTCAGTCAAAAGAGTTTTGTATTTGGATAGTGACACTGTGGTGTGTGAGAATTTGCATGATTTTTATCATATGAATCTTGATAATTATGCCGTGGCAGCAGTCAAAGATTTTATTAGTAAAGAGTATTATGACTACTTTGGTTTAACTGATGAAGAGGATGTATATTGTAATTCCGGAGTTATGCTTTTCAATTTGGATAATTGGAGAAGGATGGGGATAGAACAATCAATTTCTAATTATCTAAAAGAAAAAAAAGGATTTGTATTTTTTTCTGAACAGACAGTGTTAAACGTTGTTTGTAGAAAAAGAATTAAGGTAGTAGATTTGAAATATAATTTAACATCGGTTCCTTCTTGTTTGACAAAAAAACAGATTTATTATTTAAGAAAACCCTACAACTCTTATTCCGATAAAGAAATAGAATATGCAAGAAATAATCCAGCAATAATTCATTTTACAAGCATATTTTTAGTGTACGGTAGAGCTTGGATTTTAAATAATAATCATGTTTTGAGCAATTATTTTAATAGATATTCGATGGATGTTCCACAATTTTCTCCTGTCATAGCTACGAAGAAAAGTAAGTTTATTTATATGATTATTCATATTGTTCCAAAGAATTTAATGTGCTTTTTTGCGGGACTATACTACAAAAAAGTTCGACTTACAAAATATGAAAAATATAAGAAACGCGTTTTGAAAAAATGATTAGGAGTTGTTTATATGATTGATACGTTTACTAGTGTAATATACATAGTTTTCTTTTGCTTCGTATATTTCAGTATATTTACTCTTGATAAAATGAATGTTAAAAGAAAACAATATTGCATAACCATAGGTATTCTTTTGTTTTTCGGATTAGCGTTTAGAAGTTTTGACCAGGGGTTAAATGATACAAGAGAAGTTTATAAAGGAATGTTTGAAATAGTAACAAGTAGCAACTGGTCATCATTGAAAGGTAGCATAATTGTAGAATATACATCTCCACTTTTTATAGGTATTATGAAAGCCATTAGTTTTCTTGGTTTTAATAGTTTTAGAATCTATATAATTGTAATGTCTGCTATTTTTGTTTTTGCTTTTGAAAGATTGCTTTTGAATCATTGCCACAATAAAATGATAGCTCATTTAATGTTTGTTGCTTTTATTTATCCATTTGGATTTTATTTAATAAGACAATGTTTTTCAATGAGTTTGATGGCATTTGCAATAAATTCGTTTTTGAGTAATTTTAACAAAAAGAACTGGTGGAAAAAATATAGCGGATTTATATTTTGGAGTGTATTATCCGTTTTTATCCACTCAATAGCAATTGTTCCAATAGGTGTCGTTATAGTATTTTTTATGATTTTTAGATATTTTAAAATAGATAAGCGAATAGTTTATATTTTTATGATTGGAATAACACTTGCATTGATTTTGATGCCTAAAAGTTTTTTGTTCTTGCTTGACTATTTACCGGCAGGATCTAAATACAGTAATTTATATGCACTTAATTTATATGCTACAGAAGGAAATGTATGGATAGCTCCTTTGTTAGTAAATACATTAATAGCCGCTTACCTTATTTTTCGATATAGTAAAAGTTCAACAGTGATAAACGATGTTTTAGTTGCGTGTTCGCTTGCGGTAGTTTTATTTGTTGCGTCAACAACCATTGTCGAGGATATGGTAAGAATTTCTTATTATTTTTGCATACCTCAATTACTGATAACGAGCAATAGTTTTGTAAAACAAAGCACTTTAGAGGAAAAAAGAATCAAAAAGCAGAATTATTTCTATCTTGGCATTACGGCATTGGCAATTATGTATTCAGTTGTGATTGCATTGCCTAATAATCACATTATTTTTTGAGGTGACAAAATGAATGATAAAATAAATAAGATTTCTGTCGTCATGACATCATACAATGGCGAAAAATATATAAGGGAGCAATTGGATTCAATAATAACAAACATTACAGAAAATGATGAATTGATTATTGGGGATGATGGCTCTACTGATAACACTATCTCTATTATTGATGAGTATTTAGATAAGTTTCCACACATAAAGCTTGTTAAGAGTCAAAAACTAGGAACAACAAATAATCTTGAAAGACTAATTAGTATGACAAATGGGGATATTATTTTTATAGCTGATCAAGATGATGTTTGGGATAGCCAAAAGGTTAGCAAAATTTGCAATGCTTTTCAGGATAATCCAGAGATTGATTTGGTTTTTCATAATTCAAAGGTGTCTGGCGCAGATATTAACGATATTCTGCATATTTCTTTGTTTGATTATTTATCTGTTTCAAATAAATTCTTTGATAATCTCTTGTATTTTCATTTTTGGGGATGTATGTTTGCGTTCCGAAAAAGAGCAAAAGAATACCTCATCCCTTTTAGATTTGGGTTCGATAGTTGGATAATGTTTTGTGTGTCTTTTTTTAAAAATTGTTATCTTGAAAAAGATATTTTAATGACGTATAGAAGACATGGAAATAATCTATCTACTTTTAAAAGACATAACATTATGCATGTAATTGCAGCTAGAATTAAGAGAATTGTTTTGTTTTTATTTTACCTGCCTATAACGTATTATCGATATAGAAAATCAAGGAGGACGATTTAATGCCTGTTTTATCTATATGTATTCCAACGTATAATAGATGTGAATATTTGATGAATAATCTTCAACATATTTGCGAACATCAAGAATACGATTTTGAAATAATTATTTCTGATAATGCGTCAACTGATGATACTTACAAAAGGGTTACAGAATATATTAAGAATAATAATATTGATAAAATCAAATATTTTAGAAATAGAGAAAATATAGGACCAGATGCTAATTTTAAGCGCGTGTTGTCTCTTGGCCAAGGAAAATATTCCTTGCTTCTTGGTGACGATGACTATTTAAATGATGATTTTTTTGAGAAAGTCCTTCCATTTCTGAAAAAAAACGAGTTCTCATTTGTTGCATTATCATCTAAAGAAATGATGAAAAAATCAGAAGGTAAAGAGTATTGCAGTTTTGGAATAAGTGATATGGATAAATTTTTGTTACTATTAGGCCCTCATATCACATTTATGTCCATAATGATTTTTAATTCTGAAATCTTACATAAAGTGTTAGAAAACAATATAAACTATGAAACCAATTTATATCAATCATTCTTAGCTATTAACGTAATTCACAAAAATGAAAAAATGCGCTATTCAGTATACTTTTATAATCCGTTTTCATTTAATGGAGATACGTCTGCGGCCAACTATGATTTCTATACTGTTTTTGTAAACGGAATTATTGCTTTATATAAAATTGCACTTCCAAATTTATCAAATAAGGAAATACGGAAGATTTATAGTAGGAGTTTTGGTTATTTTATTTTTAAATTTACTTTAATACTGAAGGCAATAGGTGTTAAGCAAAAAATTAATAAGTCACATTACAATAATTTAAAAAATAGTTTATGGTTTTGGCTTGCTACATTTCCATGCTATATTACTCCATCAGTATTGTTATCTGGACTTTATAAACTTTATAGATTGAGGAAAAGAAAATGAATAGTAAATTAAGTTTAAAAGTTAACTATATCTATAATTTTATAAGTCAAATACTTACTCTTATTATACCGATGGTGACAACTCCTTATATTGCGAGGGTTCTTCGAGAGAATGGAAATGGTCAATATAGTTTCTCGTTTTCTATAATTACATACTTTATATTATTTGCTAATTTAGGTTTTAATACATATGGACAACGTGAGATTTCAAAATATCGTAATGATCCAATGAAAAGAACGAAGGTCTTGGCAGAAATTTCAATTGTAAGAAGTATTACAACCTTCATTGCCATTTTAATATTATTCATTGCATTGTTTTTTGGCATATTTGGAGAAAAATATACTCTAATTATAGTTGCTCTTTCAATACAATTAATTGCAGTTCCGTTTGATATCAATTTTTATTATCAAGGATTAGAAAATTTTAGAGCAATTGCGATTAGATCTATTATTCTAAAAATTATGGGATTGATAGGAGTGTTTTTGTTTGTAAAAACAGAAAATGACACGTGGATTTATGCACTTTGCTTATCGATTTCAGTAATGTTGTCAAATCTTGTTTTATGGCCATCTGTACTCAAAGATTGCACAAAAATTACTTTTCGAGACGTAGAATTAAAGAAGCATATTAAACCAGCGATAGTTATCTTTTTGCCGGCATTAGCAGTTACGATTTATTCTGTTTTAGATAAAACAATGATAGGATTTTTAGCTGTTTCTCCTGATTATGAGAACGGTTGTTATGAACAAGCGTATAAGCTAAATAGCATAGCATTGCTTTTGATAACAGTTATTTCTCCTATTTTTTCTTCTAGAAATAGTTATGAACATGCCATGGGCAATGAAGACAAATTAAAGAACAATATATATTTAGCAAGTAATTATGTATGGCTAATTGGTTTACCACTAACAGCATTTTTCTTGGTTCTTTCACCCAATTTGTGTTCTTGGTTCTTGGGCGGAGGCTTTTATGAGGTTCCATTGTTATTAAGAATAATGTCTGTTAGGTTTCTATTATCGGGGTTTAGTGAAATATTTGGAAACCAACTTTTTGTTTCGATTGGACGGGAAAAATACACAACTATTGCAACTTTTAGTGCGGCGCTTGTGAATTTCTTTTCTAATTTTATATTAATAAGAAAATTTGGTGCGGTTGGTGCGGCAATTACAACATCAATCGCTGAATTTGTTGTAGTTTTTGTCTTGTTGATTTATGTTGTTAAAGGTAAATATATATCTATTAAAAAAATAATTGTACAATCTAAAAATTATTGTATAGCGTCTACAATAATGTTTTTTATTTTGTTTATTCTACAAAGAAGTTTTGAATATGGAATATTATCTTTCGTGCTATTGGGAGTTGGTGGGACTGTGATATACGCAGTTATTTTATTATTGCTGAAAGATGAAACGGTTCTTTATTATTTCAATTATTTCCTTGATAGGTTAAAAGAAATTAAGTATAAACGATACTGTTGAGCACCCAGAACGAAAGGCAGCAAAAATCGTCCCAAAACCAATACCACCAGCGACTACGAGAAGGATGTACCGGGTAATCCTCTGAAAGCAGAGTATCTGATTCCTATTTTCGTTGGTGAGCAACTGGAGCAGGGCAAGATGGCCGTAAAGGTTCTGAGAACCAATGATAACTCTTGCAGTTATTTCTTTACTCTATTATTGAGTAGAGTTCACAAAAGAGCAAAGAATAGTTATCGGTGATCCATCGTGATTTTTATACGGAAGGAAAATGCAATGAAAGAAACCTACTTACCTGCGATATTGGCATCTTATGCAAAAGACGCAGATGTGCTTGCGGCAATGGTGGGAAATTATCAAAGTAACACCCAGAACATCCAAGGAAAAGTTCAGCTTGGAAGTGCATGGTGGTTCTGTGATCACAAGCGTGGAATGGAACGTCAGATGAATGCTCTGTAAGCGCTACATAATCCACCGTAGTGCCAATTGACTGTTTCTGTCGTAAGATTAGGATAGTTGGAGTAAATTACTCTAAGTTCTAATCTTGAACGACAAAAGTTGTAGCATTTCGCTGCTATTTATATCAAACTTTTGAATCATTTTACTCCAAATATTTTTGGATGATTTTATCAATGACAAAAGCTCAAAAAGATAAATACTGGATGGATTGCATCCAGCAATGCCGCGTTAGTGGCTTATCAGACCATGCATGGTGCCATCAGAATGGCATATCTACAAGCTCTTTTTATTACAACATCAAAAGGCTGCGCATGAAAGCATCTGATGTACCTGTATCTGTCCCAAAAGTTGCAGCGAAACAGGAAGTTGTACCAATTCACTACAATGAACTGCCTGAAACAAAAGCAGTAAGTGCTAAAAATGGAGCGGATTCTGTTGCAATCCGTCTTGAATACCATGGTGTCATGCTGGCTATCAGCAATGATGCAGATGCCACCATTATCCAGGCAACGCTTTCTGCGTTGCAACAGCTCTGTTAGGTGATTTCTCTGGCGTAGCAAAGATTTATCTGGTATGCGGCTTATAAAAATGTTATCTCAATCCATAGATGCGAGCAAGTTCATCCTCATTTTCTTCCCATTTCGGAGTCTCATCTGGAATCGTAGAATTAGCAGTATTCATTGCTTCTTCAAGCATTTCAATGGATGGAGTTGCGTAAATCCTGGTTGTTTCAGTAGATGAATGTCCAAGAATTACAGATATCATCTCCAGTTCAACACCGTTTCGGT
>ENA-OURU01003685-OURU01003685.1-human-gut-metagenome-genome-assembly--contig:-NODE-3685-length-12211-cov-45.630964_pt1 | contig 12211 bp, 10 predicted proteins | sample MGYA00242137_ERZ509064 | MGnify/ENA primary metagenome ERZ509064 (study PRJEB26280, sample SAMEA2338777) | human gut metagenome | biome: human gut; feature: human-associated habitat; material: faeces...
ATATGGAAGGCTTCCTGTACTGGTACGAAGGTGTGAACCCTCACATCACTTCCGTAACTGTGAAGTAATTTCATGGTATCGTCAATAAGAAGATCGTAATATAAAAGAGCTGTCCTCATTAGAGGACGGCTCTTTTTTTACTCTGCCTGTCTGAATTCTTCCGTTGCCTGCTGTATGGCATCGTAATACACCAAAACCTCCGGCGTCGAAATCATCTCTCGCATGTGCTGCGATTCTGTCTGCCAGTCAGACCTGTAGAGACAGTTTAATTATCTTCTGCTCTCCCACCATTTTTTTGCAATCTGGAAGCCCTCCATAGGGACGCAGAACCTTTGGTCTCTGGGAGGTTGCAATGCGGCGTCCAGTTCCTCCATATCGAACCACTCCACGCTCTCCACTTCCTCTTTTTGCAGGGTAAGCTTTTTAGCATCTACAGGCTTGGTGTACATGTAGACGAATGCCACTTCATTGTCCCGGAACATTTTTCCATAGAATTCTTTTTCGTATTGAATATCAAAACATCCGGCGAATGTAAGATCCTCCTTTGCTGCCCGGATTCCCAGTTCTTCGTGAAGTTCCCGGATTGCGGACTCTTTCGGCTCGTCCCCCGCCTGAATATGCCCGGCAGAAGATGTATCGAACCGCCCCGGAAAACTGTCTTTCTCAGCGGAACGCTTCTGCAATAACAGCTGGGCTTTTCCGTCCTGTTCCCTCACGATCCAGATATGGGCGGTTCTGTGGCGGGCACCTTTTTCATGCGCCTGTGTGCGTTCTATGATCTCCCCTGTGGGAATGCCTTTTTCATCTACGATGTCAAATATTTCCATGGTGTTATGGCTCCTTTGTGTTTCTTTGTAGTCCTCTGGGTTTCTCTCCGATATTGCCGCCTCCCCTTCGATGGTCTTCGCGATGATGGCCGCGGCGATAACGATAACTACCGCCTTTCCCTTCTCAGGTCTAATACCATCAGATCGAAATCATAATATGTTCCGTCCATCTTATAATACGCCGGTGAGGTCCCTATTTTCCGGAAGCCATATTTCTCATAGACATGAATAGCGCGTATATTATCGCTTCGGACTTCCAGATTGATCAGTTCTATCGCATGTTCTTTAGCATACATAATGCATTTCTGTAACAGCGCACTACCAATTCCCTGCCCCCATTCCGACTTGACCACAGAGATTCCGAATTCGGCGCGGTGGCTCATCCTTCTGGAGAATCCGCTTAGGCTGGCATCTCCGATGATCTCTCCATTTTTCCATACTACATAGAGAACGGAATGTTCCTCCTTATTTATATTCTGTATAAATTTCTCTTCCTCTTCTATCGAAATAGGAAGCCCTTCTTTTCCAAAGGACAGATAATCTGTCTCTCCACCTACCTGTGCTAAATATGCGATGATCTTCTCCGCATCTTTCGGCGTAGCTTCTCTGATATCAAATTCTTCCATAACTGCCTCCAGCCCTTCTGTCATCTGTTAATTGATCTGACCTGCAATCATATTCTGGTTTTCTTTCATTCTCGTTTTCTCCTATCTCATAAAATTATATACTTTATTCGTAATCAAAAATGGTCTTAGTCTGAATATACTCCCCGTACTTTGCCTTCCATTCCTGATGAGCCGCGGAATCATCGTATACAGGCAGCGCCTCCTGAGCCATCTCCATCTCGATCATCAGGTCATGCCGGTTCGGTCTCGGCGTCACATTTTCATAAATGTTCACTGTATGGACGCCTTCGATCTGCTTCGTCCGATCGAAGATTTCCCGGATATCCGCAAGCATCTCTCTGCTCGCCTCGCTTTCCCTGGCCCATACATTTTCTTTAAACTTTACAATGATCAGGTGCTTCATATCAATTTCCCCTTCCTTGGAATGTTTTCTTATAAATTGTACCATAATATCCTTTTCTATAGGAAATATTCTTTCACTATTTTTTCCACCTGATCAATTGACAAGGGATTCTCTTTTGTCTCATATGTCAGAATCAGATTTATCCCTGGTATAATTCCGTTTTCACAATACATTTTTATTTTTTGGCAAGCTCTGTTTATATACTCCGGCTGATCCATCAATCCAAAATGTTCCCAATAATATACCTGTCCCGTTTTAGGGTGCCTGGCCGTAAAATCCGGATACAAAAAAGTGTTCTCGAGGACGAGTTTATCTTCATATCGAAAGGGAATTCCATTTGTGTACAAGACCTTATCTATAATAGCCTCTGACTTCGAACGCAGAAATTTTCCCTGTGTTCCTTTTACAATCAGGTTTTCAGGATGACTGCCATTTTTCTCATATTTTTCATTCATCCAATTCTCTAGCTCTTTTTTAACAGAATGTCTTCGTCCTCCTAAAAGCCGTTCATATTCCTCATTGTCCAACATTTTTTCCAACATATCTTTCTTACAATCCGCCTTCTGCATATACATCTGGCATGCCTGCAACTCTCTTTGTAATTCTTCCTTACGCAACTGGTAATATTTTTTTAATGTTAATTTCTTAGCAAGTTCAATTTCTTTCTTCGGCAAATATATCGTGGTATTCTGATTATGAAAATACCACTTATAGTTCTTATTATTCTTTGCTACAATAAGTTCTCCCGCAGGCATTTCCTTTTCCACAGCTTCTATATGACTTAATTCTTCCTTGATGTACTTTACACGATTTTGTATCTCCCAATAATTCGCAAACATATGATTCTCCCTTCTATTGTTGTATTGCATATCCCCATATTTTCTAAGAAGCGATGGTATTTCAGTTTCTTCCTGCCTCTCATACCCACGCTTTTCAAATGCCATGGGTATCATGCCTTCTTCCTGCCTCTCATACCCACGCTTTTCAAGCACCGTGGGTATCATGCCTTCTTCCTGTCTCTCATACCCACACTTTTCAAGCACCGTGGGTATCATGCCTTCTTCCTGTCTCTCATACCCACACTTTTCATGCTCCATGGGTATCATGCCTTCTTCCTGCCTCTCATACCCACGCTTTTCAAATGCCATGGGTATCATGCCTTCTTCCTGTCTCTCATACCCACACTTTTCAAGCACCGTGGGTATCATGCCTTCTTCCTGTCTCTCATACCCACACTTTTCATGCTCCATGGGTATCACGTCTTCTTCCTGCCTCTCATACCCACGCTTTTCGTGCTCCATGGGTATCACGTCTTCTTCCTGCCTCTCATACCCACGCTTTTCAAGCACCGTGGGTATCATGCCTTCTTCCCGTCTCTCATACCCACGCTTTTCAAATGCCGTGGGTATCATGCCTTCTTCCTGTCTCTCATACCCACACTTTTCAAATGCCGTGGGTATCACGTCTTATTTCCGCCTCAGGTACCCACGCAGGCGATTCCCATGAGAATCGACAGTCACTGTCAGGGCTCCGTAGTCCATGGTGCCATACCAGGGCACCCGGGCGTCCTCTAATCGCTGTAGCGTCTCGGCATGAGGATGTCCATAGGAATTGTTGCGGCCACAGGATATGATCGCGGTGGCAGGACTGGCGGTGGTAAGGAACTCGGTGCCGGTGGAATAGCCGGAGCCATGATGAGCTACCTTCAGTATATCTACCCTGAACTTCCTCTGTCCGCGCTGTTCCTGCAATCTCCTGGTTAACTGTAGCGACTGCGATTCCTGTAGCGACTGCGATTCCTGTAGCGACCGGGATTCTTGCAGCGACCGGGATTCCTGCAGCGACCGGGATTCCTGCAACGACTGCGATTCCTGCAACGCCTGCAATTTCTGCGTCAATTGCCGTTCCCCTTCTCCTTCCACATCCCCGGTCAGAAGAATGCTGATCTTCCCAATGGCAGATGCCCCACTTGCGTCATTGGCTTTCCTGTCGTCTATTGCTTCCTGCTTCATCTTCTTCGCAAATACCTCCACATAAAAGCATTCCGAATAGGCGTTGGCATCTGCAAGGGTCGTATTCTCCTCTGGGTGCAGACACAACAACCTAAGTTGACTGTCTCTGATCTCATCGCCGCATTTTATGTAGCTTACCGGTATCCCGGCATCCTCCGCCGCAGCCAGCAGCTGCTCAAAGGTTTCCCTGCGCTCCGACTCTCGGATCGCTGGTAGGAACAACTGCTCCGCAGTAATCCCCCATTCCTCACCATTCTCCATCAATTCCAATACTCCATTCATATGGTCTTCATCAGGGTGGGAAACAAATACACCGCGAAGAGATGAGATGCCACGGCTCTTGAGATAAGGCTTCAGCACATATTCCCCGATGTTCTTCCGGCTGGTGCTGCCACAGTCGAACAGATAGGCTCCCTGCCCGGTCTCCACCACGATGCCGTCGCCCTGCCCCACGTCCAGGAAAGTCACGCGACTCCCACAATCAAAATTTCCTGTGAGCAAACCAATCAATAATCCTAGGATCATCACAGCTGCGATCAGGTGCGGGACTCTGTTCCTATGCATCATCTCTCCCTTACAATCCCTTTTTCTATTCCTGATGCTTTCATCCGCTCCTCTCGTTATAAGACACCATGGGGTTCTCGCAGAATGCAGCCTGTCTCCCGGAACATTTTCCTCCCCATACGTTCCCCATTTCTTCCATGCTTCCACATATTTTCTGCCGAAGACCAGCAGAAATATCCCGGCATAATAACATGCAATCTGCCATCTCTCAGGCTGCCCCACACACCATACCGCTCCCGGCAGTTCTCCGAATCTTTCACAGATCCACTCATACCACCACAGGATCAGACAATCCACCGTCCCCACAATACCAAGTCCCGGAATCAGCGATAGGATTCCTCCCGCCACTACCGCACTCATAAATGGCAGCACCAACAGATTCAACAGCACCGAATAGACTGGGATCTCATAGAAAAACCATAACTGTACGGGCAATGTAAACAGGATGACTCCCACACTGGCAGCAAAGCCTCCTTTGACCGCAGACACCATACGGCGAATTTCTTCATACGCCACCTTGCGCCAGCCTTCCCGGTACTTGTTTCTCTCATAGGCGGAATCACCCAGAATATCTGCCACGGTACGAAGCCATGTCGATATCCCTTTGACTTCTGACTCCGCATCTGCATCCCTTTCCCAACAACCCCCGGAAAACACCGGCGTCAGAATGCAGATCCCCAGCACCGCTCCGAAGGACATTAAAAAGCTCACATCAAAAAGTCGCTCCGGTTCCTGTAAGACGAGCAATAGTGCCATCAGTCCCAGCCCTGTCAACATGTCATAAGTCCTGCCCACAAATATCCCGAGCATCTGCAACAGATACATTTCGATGGCACGGCTGGCAGACACACTCATGCCCACCATCACACCATATATAAGAAGCAGTATTGCACCACCCACTGCTGCCGCCCTGACAGGTAACCCCAGTCTCTTAAGCAACCGGTATACCCCCATTCCAAGCAGAGTAATATGTAATCCCGAAATACTTAAGATATGGGCAATTCCGTTTTTCTGATACAGCGCCTTTACCTCCGCGTCCAGTTCCTCCTTCTCCCCAAGCAGCAATGTCTGCATAACGGAGGCTTCTTTCGCAGGAAAAACTTCTGCAAGCCTGTCATGCAATACCTGCCGGAATCCATACAGTTTTTCCCGCAAAAAGCTGTACTTCTCCCCTGCGGCCAGAATCTGTGCCTTCCGTACTCTGCCGCCAATACCCTTGGCCGCATAGTATGCCTGCGCATCAAATTCTCCCGGATTGGTCGCGGTCGAAAACAAAGCGAAAGTCCCTTCCAGAACGATCTGTTGCCCGATCTTAAGGGGTTTCTCTTCTTCGGTTACAGCACCTGCAGTGATCATTGCCGTTTTCATATTTTCCAGTTCACATTGTAATTTTCCAGAATAGGAATATTCTTGATCGTTTTGAATAATAGAAATTGATTTTAGAATAATTTCTTCAGAACTTCTTGTGTCTATCCGTCCCGTGATCTTCACCGGACTTCCGTCAGGCGGCAGGCCGGTATCTTCACCGGTTCCCACCCCTGCCAGTATTCTCATTATTGCGATTATTGTCACGAGACACAAACACACTGTAAAAAGTGGTCGTCTCATTAAATTCCTTTCTGCATACGTCTTACGCGCCTGCACCACAGAACGGACTGTCTCTGCGATAAAGCACAAAGCAATCCATATCCGTAAATATTTACTGTTCCAATGTCGTAACATAATCCAGGTTTCTTTCAAACGTGGAATTGCTGAAAGTAGGCGGCACTTCGCCATTGACCAGAATCTGTACTTTATTGATATTGTCAAGTTCTACCAGCGAATTCACGATAGAGTAAACTGCCACTTCCGTGGATACGTTATTTATCACCGTGAGGAAATTGGAATCCAGATTTACATAACAGATTCCATCCTTAGTCAGAATATTGACGATCTTCGTCTCCGGATTGATCACCGGATATAATCCCTCGATCTGTCCGCTGGGACCGGCGATCAGCTCTTCCACTACAAAACGCTCCAGAGGTGTATTGGTGGAATAATGCTTTTCTCTGTATGAAGCGATCAGTTTATCCCCAGCCGCATTGGCAAAATACAGCTTTACCTTCACCAGTTCGTAGGTATTGATCTCGTTACCGTCATTATTGATGAACTGATCGGCATTCATCCAGCCTACCATCTCCCCAGCATTATCGTACAACTGGCTGTCCTCTACGGTAATGCCCACATACTTCACATTGGGCAGCTGCGTAAGCGTTCTTACGATGGCCGCACGCACCAGCACCTCCGTGGTGGGAGACAGTTCCGAATACGCCTTGTCTACGTTGATCAGTAGTTTTCCATCTTCTACTTCATAATCCAGGACCCGGAATCCCATATCCAAAGGTGCCTTATATTCCAGCTTTTCCGGAGTCGTCGAGAGATACCTCATGGTCTCATCCAACTGTTCGTCCAAAGTCTTCGTGTTCAGATACTGTTCATGTACCTCAACCTTCGTCTCCGCTGTATTGATATAATACATGGACATTTTCTTCCCGGTCTGGGGTTCTTGCGAACCACATCCGGTCAACAAAAACGACAACAGCAATATTCCTGTCATCATATAACTTACTATTTTCTTCATAATTCACAGTCCTTCTAAGACGCTATATACATTAGCGGAATCTTCACCAGGAAACAGGATCCCTGTCCTTCTGTACTGGTCACCGTAAGGGATCCTTTGTGCATCAGCACCGCACTCTTCGTGATCGCCAGCCCCAGTCCGGTTCCTCCGATCTCTCTGGAATGGGACTTGTCCACACGATAAAAACGCTCGCAGATGTGTGCCAGGGATTCCTCCGGAATACCGATTCCGGAATCGCTGACTTCAAAAGTAAAATACTGGTGATCCGCATCCAGTACCACCTTTACCCAGCCATGATCCTTGTTGTATTTGATGGCATTTTCCACCAGATTCGTCATGATCAGCGTCATCTTGACCTCATCAACTTCCGCTACTACGGGGCGAACGCTCTCAAATACGACTTCCACATCTTTTTTCCGGGCGATAGGACGCAGTCTTTTCAGGATCAATTCTGTCAGATCATTGATATTCAATGATACAATGTTCAGGTCCTGTACCTTTTTATCCATCTTCACCAGTGCCAACAGGTCCGTGATGATCTGATTCTCTCTATCGATTTCGGATGTAATGTCTTCCATGAACTCACGATACAGCTCCGCAGGAGCGTCGTCCTGTGCCAGTAGGGAATCCGCCAGTACCTTGATGGATGTCATGGGAGTCTTCAGTTCGTGGGACACATTAGCTACAAATTCCTGTCTCGAGTCGTCCAGTGCTTTCATGCGCTTCAACAGTTGGTTAAAAGCATCCACGATATGTACCGTCTCCACATAATCAGGCACAGAGATGGTCTCATCACTGAATCCTTCCCTCACCGCATTGATTGCCTGGGTAACTCTGTTGAAAGGCATCGTCAGCACTCTGGACAGCAGAATTGCCAGCGCCAGGATTGCCACGATCATGATCACTTCCATGATATATGCCTTGCGGTTCAACACTTCCCTGGCATTTACAATACTGTCATTAGAAATACTGGTCAGCATGACACCTCGGATCGCATCGGGATTTTTTTTACCGTTCTCGTCCGTGGTATTGGCTGTGGTATCCATGATGGGAGTAGTCATCTCTATGTAACCGTGCTCCGGGTCGTAGTGAGAGATATTTTCCCCCTGAAAGCACTTAATGACTTCCTCGGAAATGATCGTCTTCCCCTCACTGATGCCGTAAGTATCTTTTTCCACCTTAAAGTTTTTGTTAATGATCATCACACGGCCTTCGTACAGATTGGACAGCATCTCCAGCTCCGCATTGATGACCTCTCGGGAATTGCCGGTATCCTCTCTGACGCCGTGGCTGCTCAAATAATTGTTGCTGACCAGGTGGTTCGCCAGGATCATCAACTGGTTCTGCACCACCGTGATCCGCTGTTCCACCGCCATATCCTCATAATTGCTCACGATACCGTGCCGCATGACAATACAGGGGACCAGACCGATCACCAGAATCAGCAGGAAAATTCTTGCCCGCAGACTTCGCAGTTTGATCATGCTCTCCAGATTTTCCCATATCGTCGCGAATCGTTCTTTATTCCATTTCTTCACAATATAAAAACCTCATGTTCGTTCACTCAGCTCATGGACAGAATGCTTTGCCTGCAAGCAGTCACGCATCTTCTCTCCCCCATGACATGATATACGATTTCTCCGTGCTCCGCACTCTCGAAATCGCAACGACCATTCGCATTCCGGACTTTCGTCCTTCTTGCTCATGTTCGTTCACTCAGCTCATGGACAGAATGCTTTGCCTGCAAGCAGTCACGCATTCTGTCCATGGCTGAGTTTATCATTAAAGTAGTACCCGACTCCCCACTTGGTATGGACGTATCTGGGTTCGCTGGGGCTCAATTCGATCTTCTCCCGCAGTCTTCGGATATGTACATCCACAGTGCGTACATCTCCGGGGTAGTCCGTACCCCATACGAGTTTTAACAGATTTTCCCTGCTGTATACCTTGTCCGGATTCAGCATCAGAAGCTCCAGTACCTCAAACTCTTTGGCTGTCAGGCCGATCTCTTTTCTCTGAATATAAGCTCTTCTGCCATCACGATCCAGCTTCAGATCTCCGCTTTCGAGAATACCGCCGCTCTCTGCAGACGTTTTCTTCGGCTCCATGCGGCGCAGGATAGCTTTAATTCTTGCCTTGACCTCGAGAATATTAAAAGGCTTCGTTATGTAATCATCCGCACCGTATTCCAGTCCCAGAATCTTATCCATATCATCGCCTTTGGCGGTCAACATGATCACCGGTACATTGGAGAATTCCCGGATCTGCTGACAGACTTCAAAGCCTGTCAGTTTGGGAAGCATGACATCCAGCAATATGATGTCGTATTCCTTGTTATGTGCCATCTCCAGTGCTTCCTCTCCGTCATAGGCACAGTCCACTTCCATATTGTCCTGTTCCAGACTGAAACGGATTCCCTTCACGATCAGCTTCTCATCATCCACTACCAGCACTCTCTTGCCTGCCATCTTCCTTAACCTCTTTATTTTACCTTTCTATTCCCTGTGTGTGATATTCTCATTGCACCGTAATCCTATCACATAACTTATCATAAGCATTCTGTTTGATCCCGGACACCTTCATAATGTCCTCCTTCGTCTGAAAAGCACCGTTTTTCTCCCGGTAGCGCACAATATCCGCTGCCCTGGATGCTCCGATTCCCGGAAGCGTACACAATTCTTCCGCGGATGCCGTGTTGATGTTCACGAGTCCCTCTTCTGCCGCCTTCCCCGCAGCTTCCAGTTCTTCCGCCTCCGATGCTGTGGGAAAATACAATTTCTGTCCATCTGTCACGATTTCCGCCAGATTGACATAAAAAGGATCCGCCTCCGTTGTCATGCCACCGGCCAGTTCCAATGCCTCCGCGGCTCGGCTGCCCTCCGGCACCTCCACGACTCCCGGTGTCCGCACCGCACCACAGACATAGACATACACCGTCTGCGGCTCGGCCACTCTGGTCTCTGCAGCCTGTTCCGCAGCTTCCAGCTCCGGGAATTCCGCAACGGATTCCCCGGGTGGAATCAGCACAATCGCCTCATCTGCTGTCCCACAGCCTGTCACAAATAACACGATGCATCCCAGCAAACCGATCAAACACCTATATTTTATTTTCGAAAAAAATTTAAAAACCATCATAGTCCCCTTCCTGTCGTTCACTCTCAGGGGATTGCCTCTCTATGCTGTCAACTTTCATTGTACTGGAATTATCCGGAATTTACAAGCCGTTTGTCAGCTTATTTCCACTTGAAAATTATGATACCTACGATTGCCACTGCCATGCCAACAGCCTTGCGCCACTCCCAGGGTTGCTTCTCCACACCGAACCATCCGAACAACTCGATGATATATGCCACAGCAAGCTGGGCGATCACAATGAGCATCACCGCTTTGGCCGGTCCCAGGGCATCCATGCTCCGAATCACCGTATAGGTAATAAAAGCACCGATGGCACCTCCAAGCAACATATATTTCGGCTCCACCTGCGCTATTTTCAGAAAGGAAGTCCGCTCCGTACACAGCCATGCTCCCAGGCATACCAGCAACGCCGTGAACTGTACAAATGCACTTGCGGTCCAGATACCGGAAGACTTTGTGACCTGGGTATTGAATACCCCCTGAATACTCATCAACGCTCCGGAGATTAAAGCAATCAAAAAACCGATCATAGGATTCTACCACCCTTTCTTTTTAGTAGTAGTCTATCCCAGGACCGGTTCTTTCATTCCTGTTTTGTCAATTCTCTGTATTTCCTAATTGCTGCGACATATTGTCCGCCAGCTGCTGCACCAGTGTCGTCACATCCTCGCCGTTCCACACCTTGGAAAACAGTACTTCCAACTGCATCCAGAAATTCCCTGTCTCCAGCATTTTCGGAAGCGATACGCTGTCCGCATATTCATTGGCGAAAATCGTAAGTGCTCCATTATCCGCATTCTCCGCCGCATGAATGCTTGCAGGCATTTTACCGGAACGCTCATACAGTCCATCCGCATATTCTTCCGACAGATAAGCTGCAAAACGATCCGCAAGCTCCTTATGCTCCGAATAACCATTGATCACCGCCGCTCCGGTAACAGACAAGGATCTGCTCTGAAGCTCTGCACTGACATCCGGCATACGGGCAATTCCGTAGTTAAATGTAAGACTGCTGTCTGCTTTTGCATCCTCCAGCCGCTTTACCACATCCGTCGTTCCGATGGTGAACATGGTCTTGCCATCAATGAAGTCCTGGATCACGGAATCATAGGTCACGGTATCTGACTCAATGAAGAAGAACTGGTTCAGCGCCTTGTATACTTCCAGACACTGTATGGTCTCCGGATTGTTGATGTTGATATCATTTCTGTCATCACCGGGATCGCCGCCTACGATCATGTAGTTACCCACGATCCAGTAGTTGTAAAAGATATTGTTCACATCCCATTTCATGACGCCTTCGACACCCTCCGGTGCATCGAATGTATCCGCAATGTTCAACAGATCGTCCACCGTAGAGGGAAGTGCCTTGGCGAAATACTGTTCCGCCAGCGCGTTTACCGCTGCTTCATCCGCGGTAACCTGATCTGTGGTCTGATCCTCCGGAAGAGAATCTTCCTCGATGATCTCCTCACCTTCTCCTACCGGTTCATCATTGTCACTGCTGCCGGACAGCTCTTTTTCCGCCTGTTGTGTCGCCCAGGTGCGGAGATAATCTTCATTGTATACCAGTGCACTGGTATCAAAATACACAGGATAACCAATGATTTTATCGTCATAGGTCACCGCCGCCAGTGCTGCCCGGGAAAAATGATCCGTATCGCAGATTCCCTCCGTATCCGGCACCTTTGTCGCCAGACCCGCCAGATATGCCTTCTCCAGGGAGTCACTGCTTAACAGATAGATATCCGGTATCTGAGCGGAATGCAGTGTCTCCTGATTGACCGCTTCCAGATATTCACTGTCGGAAGTCAGCACCGGGATCACACGGACCTTGTTCTGTTCTCCGAAAGACACTGCTGCCGCATTGATATAGCCGGACAGAGCTTCATCCGAATACCAGCAGTAGATGGTCTCTTTCCCCCGAAACAACTGCAGACGTTCTCCGGTATCCTGCGTCTGGCTCATTTCCTGCGTACTTCCGTAAACAGCTGCAGCAGCCATGGCGATCACAGCTGCTGTAG
>ENA-OURU01003695-OURU01003695.1-human-gut-metagenome-genome-assembly--contig:-NODE-3695-length-12188-cov-8.392978_pt1 | contig 12188 bp, 7 predicted proteins | sample MGYA00242137_ERZ509064 | MGnify/ENA primary metagenome ERZ509064 (study PRJEB26280, sample SAMEA2338777) | human gut metagenome | biome: human gut; feature: human-associated habitat; material: faeces...
TTGGAGACTATTTCTCCTAAAATTCTTGAAAAAGTCTCTTCCGATCCTGCTTTTCACAAAAAGTGGGGGCTGTTGCTCAACTTCCTTTTTGCAACAGCCCCTTTTCTGTATGGATCAGAAACCAAGGCTTTCCGGGCATTCGGCCCACAGACGGGGCAGAATCGCAGCCAGATTGGAAAATTCCTTGATGTTGTGGGCAAACAGGCCCTGGGGTACAATCTCGGGCAGGCGTACGCCCTCCGGAAGAATTTTTTTGTAAACGCCGTCAATCAGCGCGTAACCAATCCAGAACCGGGAGCAGAACATTACGCCATCCTTGTAGGGGTACCACTTGTGAGTCATGGCGGCGGCGCAGTTGCCCTCGCCGGTGGCGCACACCAGCGACTGGCACTGTGCGCTTCCCACCAGCGCCGGGTCGTAGCCGAAATCCGCCGGGCTCTTGAAGCACAGCTTCAGAAATTCCGGCCCCGGGCCCATGTCCTCCAGAATGTAGTGGTTGACGCCCCAGGTTTTCTGGTTCACCGGCACGTTCGGGTCGCAGACATAGTCTGCCCGGTCGGCCCGTGCAAAGTAGTGATCCTCTTTGTCCCAGATTTTATAGCGCAGATCGGAGCCCACGCTGTGCCAGGGGAACCACCAGTCCAGCATCTCGCCCGTCACGCCGGGCATGTAGGTCTGGTTGCACACGAAACCGGTGCCGTCCGTCATAACGCCATATCCCAGCTGGCAGAAGTCCTTGTCCTCTCCGGCCAGGAACAGGTTGCGCTGTTCAAAGGGAACCGCGGGCAGGGCAGAGGGGCCGCCTTTCAAAGTTTCCAGCTTTTCTGCCGGAATCTCGGCCAGCGGCTGCTCAAAGAATTTGTAATAGGGCAGAGTCATCTCTTCCCGGCTTACGCCAACTGCTTTGTTCATATCATGTCACCTCTTGGAATCGGAGTGTTTCGTAAAAAGACGCACAAGCTGCTTTTGCACCAGATTCAGAAAAACCCCCACATACCATACGCCCACCAGCATTGCTGCGCCGATCTGAAGGGGCAGACTGCCCATTCCGGAAAATCCGACCGGGGAAAGGATGGTCAGACCAATGGCCCAGCCGCACAGCCAGGCGGGGCAGAAGATGAACCGGGGCGCCAGCGCACTCAGCAGCACGGCCAGCCCGCCCAGCACAAACAGGGTGCAGAACAGGTTCAGATCCGCGCCGAAGGGCAGGTGATCCATGATCCAGAGCGCCAGACAGGCCCAGGCATCGCCCAGCAGAAAACCTGCCGAAATGCGGCCCGCGTCGCTGGCCTTGTCGCCGTTGGCGGCACACAGCCCGGCGCAGATCAGAGCTACCGCACCGGTGGTCACGTTCAGGTAGGGCGCTGCCACCGCCCAGATGGGCGGCAGCAGCGCGATGCAAAGCGCAAGGGTCAGGGTTTGTGCTTTGTTTTGCATGCCGTGCCTCCGGTTACTGGCAGTCGGCAATGTACTGGGCAGCACTCTCGCCCGCCATACGGCCGGTGTTCACCGCGAAGCCCATGGAGTTGCCGGGCAGGGTGAAGTTGTAGCTGTCGCCATAAATGGTGTTGGCATCGGAACCGGCGCTGTACAGGCCCTCGATGGGCATGTGGTTCTTGTCCAGAACCTCACAGTAGCGGTTGATGCGCACGCCGCCCACGGTGCCGTAGGCGCCCAGGTAATATTTGCCCACCAGATATTTGCCCTTGCCGGTGATGGGGTGCAGGTACTTCTGGGGCTTGTGGAACTTGCTGTCCACGCCGCAGCGGCACATGGCGTTGTACTCGTCGATGGTGTTCTGCAGCACATCCGGGTCGATGCCCAGCTTTTCGGCCAGCTCGGGCACAGTGGTGGCCTCAAAGTAGGCCTCATAGCCCTGCTCCACAGCCTGCGCAGCCTGACCCTCGAAGGCCAGGAAAGCCTCAGCGGGATGTACGATGTCCACGATGTCCGGGCCGTTTTTCTTGTACTCTTTCAGAATGCCCTCGTCCATGATGCAGTAACCATAGTTGCCCGGCTGCAGTGCCAGTGCGTTGCCCGCATAGGTGGTGTTGCCCAGGTCGCCCTCGTTCATGAAGCGTTCGCCCAGCTGGTTCACCATCAGGTTGGGCTGACGCAGCACGGCATCCAGCAAAAACCAGTTCAGGTTATCGGGCAGCTGATAGATGGCTTCGATGTTGGCACCGAATTTCTCCGCGCCCACTTCCCACATCATGTTCAGACCGTCGCCGGTGATGCCGGGGATGCGGAAGGGGAAGTAGTCCTTGCCGATGTGCAGGCCGAATTCCTTTTCGATCATCTCCGGGTTATTGCCGAAGCCGCCGGTGGCCACAATCACGGCCTTACCGCGTACTTCCAGACCGTTGCCGTCCTTGTCCACAGCCACAGCACCGCAGACCTTGCCCTCTTCGGTGATCAGGGAGGTGGCGGCGGTCTCCAGCAGGATCTCGCAGCCCAGCTCCTTGGCACGCTGGGTCATGGCCTTTACCATGGCACTGGCGGCACGGGGGCCGATCACGCCGTTCTCCGGCTTTACAATGTGCCAGGTTGCCTCGGATTCCTTGAAGTAACGGAAGGCACCGGCGAATTCCACGCCCATCTCCTCCAGCCATTCAATGGTATCGGCGCTCTTGTGGAAGTATGCCTGCACCAGATCCTCGTCCACCCGGTAGTGGGTGTATTCCATGTGCATCTGGATGGCCTTGTCCACACCCAGATTGTTGAAGGCGGCCTTCTGGATCTTGGTGTCGATGCCCAGGGGGCCCATGCCCATGTTGGCAGCGCCGCCGGTGGCGCTGGACTTCTCCAGAATCACGGTTTTCATGCCCTGCTCGCCGGCGGCGATGGCAGCGGCCAGACCGGCGGGGCCGCCGGCCACGATGACGATATCAGTTTCGATGGTTTTCATGATATTCACCTCAACATGTTTGGGTTGGTTGACGGGAGCTGCCGGGGTCTCCACCGGGGCAGCCTGCGGTTTGGCAGGGCGGGCGAACACCCGCTTGCGCTTGGCGGCAGGAAGCGAAACGGTCTCACTTTCCGTCTGTGCAGCGGGAGCCGCGCCCTTTACGGGAACAGGGGAAGAGGGCAGCTTGGGCAGACGACCGCTGGTACGCTTGATGGCCTGCTGCTCGCAGACGGGCAGGCATTCGCCGCAGCGGCTGCAATCGAAATTGTCGATCACGGCCACCAGTCCCTCGCCGCCTTCGATGCACTGCTTGGGGCAGGCAGAAACGCATTTGCCACAGCCGTTGCACAGCTTGGGATCCACATAGAACTGGGTCAGAGCCAGGCAGGCGTTGGCGGCGCATTCCTTGCGGCGAACGTGGGCCTGGGTTTCAGCGGCAAAGGCATCCATTGCACTGAGAACGGGAAGAGCAGCCTCCTCGCCCAGCGTGCAGTTGCAGGAAACGGTCATCGCCTGGCCGATTTCCTCGGCCAGATCAAGATCGCCGGTCTTTGCACGGCCCAGCGAGATGCGCTCGAAGATCTCACTCAGCTGATACAGGCCCTCCCGGCAGAAGGTGCACTTGCCGCAGCTCTGACGGCGCAGGGTGAGCATTTCCTTTTTGGCCAGATCCACCGGGCAGTCCCGGTCGGTCATGGGCCGCAGCACGCCGCTGCGGCTGGCCAGACTGGCCAGCGTCATGCCCTCCAGCTGCTGGGCGGAGTAGAACCGATGATCAGCCAGCAATCCCTTACCAGCAGGAAGAATTTCGGTCAACAGGGTATCGGCGGAAAATTCGGCAGGGGTGGCATCACCCACGGCCACCAGGAGACCGGGCTGTGCGCCGGTCAGCCGGTCGGCCATGGTGGCCAGCTGTTCCAGATCCAGCAGCAGATCCGTTTTATGCAGCGCTTTGTTTACCAGTGCAGCCTGGGTGATTTCCAGCGGAAGATCCACCGTTCCGGCATTGGCCAGCAAAGTCTGGCGATCCACCTCGCAGCGAACCACCAGCTCTGCGCCGGAGGCTCCGGTGAGCAGCGCGGCGATCTTCAAACCGGCCACCACACCGGCGGGATTGGTATGCAGCAGCATGTTCTTCATGCCCTCGGTGTCTGCGTTGTAAAGCGCACCCACCACACGGCCGGATACCGGGGCCATGGTGCCGAACAGTTCTTCCAGACGGGCACGGTTGCAGCTGCGCAGCTGAACCAGTGCGTCAGTGTTGTTCATCAGCAGGCTCATTGCTGTGCCTCCTTTCCGTTCTGATCGTAATCGCTCCAGATACGGGGCGGGGTAATGGTGAACCGCAGGTCACACTGCAGGCAGCGGCCCGCCTCCTGACGCACGCCCTCATCGGCCAGACCAAAGTTCACCGCGTCGAAATTGTTCTCGCGCAGTGCCGCGTCGCGCACAACCTCGGGCTGGCGGGCCTGATGGCCGAAGCCCTCAATACGGCCCAGGAAGGCATCCGGCATCTCCACCGGGGCGAGAACCTCGGAGATATCGCCGCTGCCACCCAGCGCCTTGTCGATCTCGCTGGTAGCGTCACGACCGGCGGCCACTGCCTGAATCACGGTACGGGTGCCGTACACCGCATCACCGCAGGCGTAGATGCCGGGCACGCTGGTGCGCAGGCTGCCGGGCTGCACGGCGATGGAATTGCCGCGGCCCAGCTCCAGACCTGCCTCAGGGCTGATCTGCGTGCGCTGACCCACCGCAAAGATCACGGTGTCGGCCTCGATCACATGCTCGGAATTTTCCTCCTTCTCGATCACCGCACGGCGGTTTTCGTCAAAGGTAAAGGATTTCACATTGCAGAACCGAACGCCGGAAACCCGATCCGGACCCAGAATGGCCTCGAAGGTATGAGCGGGATGGATCTGGATGCCTTCCTCCTGCGCCTGCTCGATTTCCTCCTCGTCGGCGGTCATCTTCTCACGGGCTTCCAGGCAGGCCAGATGAATCTCCTCGGCGCCCAGCCGGCGGGCGGTGCGGGCGCAGTCGAAGGCAACGTTGCCGCCGCCCAGCACGATGACCCGCTTGCCCATTCCGGTTTCCACGCCCATGGAGGCATCCCGCAGGAAATCACTGTTCAGCAGTACACCCGGCAGCTCGCTGCCCTCCATGGGCAGGCGAACGCCCTGATGGGTGCCCAGTGCCAGCAGCACCGCGTCGTATTCCGCGCTCAGTGCCTTGAAATCGCTCACCCGGAAGCCGGTCTCCACCGAAACGCCCACGTCGTTCAGATAGGCGGCTTCCTTGGCCACCACTTCGCGGGGCAGACGATAGGAGGGAATGCCATAAGCCATCTGGCCGCCCAGCGTGGGATAGGCTTCCTTCAGGGTCACGCTGTGCCCCTGCTTGGCCAGATAGTAGGCCGCAGTCATGCCGGCCGGGCCACCGCCCACCACGCAGACCCGCTTGCCGGTGGCAGGCAGGTGCTTGCTGTTCTTCTTCCACAGCTCACCGCCTGCATGCTCGGCTGCATATCGCTTGATGTTCCGGATGGAAACCGGCTCGTTCACCTCGCCGCGGCGGCAGTTGCTCTCGCAGGGATGAGCGCATACACGGCCCAGACATTCAGGGAAGGGCAGACGCTCATGTACCACGGCCAGCGCCTCTTCCCAGCGGCCTTCCTTAGCCAGACGTACATAGCGGGGTACATCGGTATGGGCCGGGCAGGTGGCCTGACAGGGGATCAGGGTGTCCTTTTTCTCCACAGGAGTGAACTCCACCAGATCCCGGATGGTGCCGGTGGGGCAAACCTCGGCGCAGGCACCGCAGAAGCGGCAGTCCGCGTCGGTGAGCAGCTTGTCATGCAGGGTGCCCACATAGGTTTCCAGCTCTTTTTTGTTGTACTGCAGCACACCCACACCCCGCAGATCGCCGCAGGCGCGCACACAGCGGCCACACAGCACACAGCGGTTCATGTCGTGAATGAGCAGCGGGTTTTTATCGTTCTGGGCAAAGCCCTTGATGCGGGCGCTCATCCGGGTGGCGGAAACGCCCATGTACTGAATCAGAGTCTGCAGCTCGCAGCGGCCGTATTTGGGGCAGGTGGAGCAGTCCTCCGGATGGGCTGCCAGCAACAGCTCCATGGCCAGCTTGCGCAGACTGTGGATGCGGGGGCTGTCGGTGATGACCTTCATGCCCTCGCTGGCCTTCAGTTTGCAGGAGGGCTGCACGCCTTCCATGCCCTCCACCTCAACGATGCACAACCGGCAGGAGCCCAGATCCGGAAGATCCGGGTGATGGCACAGATGAGGGATATAGATCCCGTTCTGCAGGGCGGCTTCCAGCAAATTCATGCCCTCGGGCACGGTCAGCTGTCTGCCGTCGATCTCGATCGTAACGCTCATGTTTGGCGCTCCTTTCTGTGGGGCTCAGTCGATGCCCTTGAACTTCTTTTCCACATATTTCTGCTTGCGCTGCTGCACCAGCTGAATCTTGGCGGGGTCAGAGAAGAAGCCGCCCTGGGTCTGGGCAATCTCTTCCAGATGCTTGGCGCGACCGGCCACGGTGGTGCGATCCTTCAGCAGACCGTCCTCCTGAATTACAAACTTCCACTTGCCGTCCTCGGTCTGCTCCAGAGTACCGCCGGCGCCGCACACCTGGCACTCGATGGGATAATGCAGGCCGTCCCACTGCTTTTCGCCCAGCACCAGAGCGTTGCAATGGCAGTTGGGGCACCAGCCCATATCCTCTTCGCCCAGCCACTTGCGCTCCTCAGCGGGGGTGGCGGCAGCCTCCATGATGTGCTGGCCCAGCAGGCGGGCACGGGCCATCAGCTCATCGTCCAGAAGGCACTGGGCGGGGGCGGGAACGCGGGTGGCCAGCAGCATATCCACAACCTTCATGTCGGTGGTGAACATGGTGGCCTGCAGACCTTCCAGCGCCATGGACTGCCAGGAGCGGGTGGAACCGCCCACCGAGATCAGACCGGCCACTCGATCCCGATGCTCGATGGCGCCAATGGTTTCCAGAAAGGAAGTTTCGTAGCTCAGGCTGCGATGAGCAAAGGTCAGGTAGGAGGAAGCGGGCATCAGATCGTAGGTGGGAACCGAGAAGATCACCGCGTCCTGGGCGAGCATTACGTCCATGATTCTCTTTTTGTCGTCCTTCGCATCCAGCGTGCAGCCGGCATACTTGCCCTGCGACATAGCCTTGGTGCAGGCAGTGCAGCCGGTGCAGTCCAGAATATTGAAGTCCCGCAGGTTGATCATGGTTACCTCGGCGCCGGCCTCTTCACAGGCGGTGAGGGCCTCCTTCAGCAAAATCTCGCTGTTGCCGTTTTTCCGTCCGGCAGTAATTCCCATTACTTTGATACTCATTGGTTGTGAATCTCCTTGTATTATAGAGTAGTAGTTATTAGAGCCCCTCTCCAAGGGCTGTGTGCTACACTGTAAGGGATGCTGTGGATTGGTGTAAATCTCCTACCACAAGATGGTTCAAGAAAGGTTCCAACCACAGCCCCTTACAATTTTGTTGATCAGTTAAATACCGCCAGACGGTTTATGTGGAACAAGGCTACAAAAGTAAGGTGTACTGTGGATGCAGCATCACATATTTACCGCTGGAGGGATTTGTTATGGTGATTTCTGTTGGTATTGATGTCTCAAAAGACAAGCACGATTGCTTCATCGTCAGCTCTGAGGGGGAAGTCCTGGCGGATGTGTTCACGATTCCCAACAACATGGATGGGTTTCACCGTCTGTTGCAGAGAATCCAGGACTGCACCAACTCTCAGGACAAAATAAAAGTAGGGCTTGAGGCGACCGGACATTACAGCTACAACCTTCTCGGGTTTCTCCTTGACAACGGTCTGACCACCTATGTCCTGAACCCCTTGCGCACAAACCTCTACCGAAAGAGCCTCAGTCTGAGAAAAACCAAAACTGACCGGGTGGATGCGCGAACGATTGCTTCTATGCTGTTATCCGATGCGGGCCTCAAACCCTACACAAGTACAGCATACCACAATGAGGAGCTAAAGTCACTGACCAGATACCGTTTTGACAAGGTAAAAGAACGGGCGAAACTGAAAAGTTCTATTTCTCGATTGGTCTGTATCCTGTTTCCCGAACTGGAAAAACTGGTCCCCACACTTCACATGACCTCTGTTTACTCCCTGTTAGAGGAGTTCCCCGGCGCAAAGCAGGTTGCCGCAGCCCATTTGACAAGGCTGAAAACACTGCTCGAAACCGCCTCCAAAGGCCACTACAAGCGGGATATGGCTCTTGAAATACGAGATGCTGCCAGAAATTCCATTGGCTCTCGGATGCCTGCCAAGTCCCTTGAATTACAGCACACCATCCGCCTCACCCGGGAACTGGATCGTGAAATTGATGAAATCGAAGAACAAATCCAATCCATTATGGGTGAGCTTCATTCGCCTATTACCACTATCCCAGGGCTGGGGTTCCGCATGGCCGCCATGATCCTGGCTGAGGTCGGCGACTTTACCCGCTTTGACTCCCCAGACAAGCTGTTGGCTTATGCCGGGATGTCCCCCTCAACTTACCAGTCCGGACAGCTCAAAAATTGCTACCCGCACATGGAAAAGCGTGGCTCCCGATACTTACGCTACGCACTTTACAACGCAACCAAGTATGTCTGCTACTGGGACCCGGCTTTTGCTGATTATCTTGCCAAGAAGCGGGCGGAGGGAAAACACTACAATATTGCCATCTCTCATGCTGCCAAGAAGTTAGTTCGTCTGATATTTGCCATGGAGAAATCCATGCAGCCATATTGCTCAGCATCTTAACTGCAACCACTTGAATAGCCAGCAGGGGTCTGACAAGACCTCAGCTTTGCTATACCTTTTTTGAACCATCTCTTTTTCACCACCACCATTCATTTTCGGGGTTGATTTTTAATAGTTAATCTTTCTTCATGTGGATTCCTCATGCTTCCTGTGTCGCGTCGAAGTGAGGTCGTTTCTGATGGCTTAAGCATAACGCATCAAATGGTTTGTGTAAACCATCATTCCTTTCTGTTCTGTACTGAAACCCCCATTTTCTCTTGCTGTTTTTTGTGCATTTTGTCAACTTCCCTTTTGCAATCACTTTCATTTTTTTCGGTTTTTATCACCATATTTTCACATTTCGCTCTTTGCACACAAAAAATAATAGAGAATGGATAAATTTATGTTATAATGCCAATAAACAAATACCTCTGCATGTAAAAAAGAGGAGTATGCCCAAATGTATCGTTTTTTCGACAAACAAGTGCTGCGTGTCATGCGCCCTTATGCAGTTATCATTTCTTTCTGCCTGCTTCTGTGCGCCAGTGTGGGAATGTATGTTCTGCGCCAGCTGGAGCACAGCGTTGTAACCAGCAATGAATCCATGAATGCCCTGGTACAAAGTGCAGTAGATCGCCGCCTGGACGAGCTGTATCGGTACAGCGTTACGCTGGAACTAAACAACACCAATATTTCGCTGAAAACCCGGAGCAGCATCCCCCAGCCCATTTCCGCACCTGTATACCGTCTGTACGACTCCATTCGTGACTTCGTGGATTCCAATGCCCTGGCCCAGGGCCTGTACATCTACTATCCTGCTCTGGACTTTTCTGTGGGCAATCTGGGGTGCTTTTCCGCCGATGCCTATCGTGCGCTCCAAACTATCCCACAGCGGGAGCCAGATGGAAAATGGACCAGCCAGCTGATGCAGATCGAGGAGCCCACTCTCCTGCTGGATCAACGCCCACAAACTGAGGAAGCCGTCCTGTGCTATGTGCGCCCGCAAAAAATCGATCGAAGCTGCCGGGCCGTAATGGTGATGGAGATTGACCGTCAGGCACTGATCCAGGTTTTCTCTCAAGCCCAGGAGTTGTTTCCCGAGGCATTCCAGCTCAGTATTCTGCTGGATGGTGAGGTTATTGCCTCCAAAGGCGACGAGGTGGATGCAGCGACCGTGGAAACCATGTTCGCCCAGTGGAATCAGGAAAACGACCATGCGCTGACCCACGGCGATACAGCTGTCTATTTCAGCCGTTCCATGTTGTCCGGCCTGTACTATGCCAGCTTCTATAACGCCGGCAGTACCATGCGCACCGTGCGCACCACCATTGCCATCTGCGCCGTGTGCGCACTGCTTACACTGTTGATTGGTTTTGTCGGCACATTTTATGTAAGCATTCTGAACGTTCGGCCCGTTCGCAAGCTCCTGCATCGCCTGGGTGCACAGGAAAACGATGAAACAGATGCCTATGAACTGCTGACGGAGCGCGTGGATCAGCTGATGCAGGCCAATGAGCAGAGCTCACAGCGCATTTTTGAACACCAGATGCTGCTGGATTCCAACTTCTTTGTCACTCTGCTGCGCGGCGAACTGCGCAGCGAAAGCGCAGTCGTACTGGCAGCCAACCGCTACGGAGTGGTTTTCAGTGAACCCATGTTTCAGGTGCTGGTTGCCGCCAACGAAAAACGGACTCTGCCGGATGGCGACGGCTGGCAGCGAACCATTTACGAAACAATGGCCGCCCATAATGTGGAGGGACTGTGCACTGCATTTCGTGGTCGGCTGTGTATCCTGCTTAACTCGGACAAACCTTATTCCCAACCGGTTTTACAGAGTCTGTGTCAGGACATCATGAATCTGTACTACCCAAATGAACCGGCAGCCGCCGGGATCGGTACCTGCTGCGACAGCCTTACCGCCATCATCACCAGCTATCACTGCGCTTGCTGGGCGCTGCTGGCCTGTACGCCGGATTGTGCACATCCTGTATGCGTCTATTCGCCGGAACATACACAGGGACATCACGGTGATGCCCGGGTGATGCAAAATTTCTGCAATTTCATCTATCAGAAATCGTATGCACAGGCGCGGAATATGCTTCCTCAGCTTTATGAAGAATACTTAACTTCCGGCGTGGTTCCCTCGGCTGATCTGATGCGCCAGCAGGCGGTGACCAGCCTTTTGGCAGATGCTGCCTGCGAGACTCTTTCGGATGGAGACGCCGCGGAAGTTACTCGCGTTCTGTCCACGGCTCAGTCCGCCAAAGAATATCGGCAGCGTATGGAACTGGTTCTGGAACGTCTGGACAAACAGCAGAATCACAATGCACCGGAAAAGCAAAAATATCCGGTAACGGCTCGTGCCAAGCAGATCATTGATGAATCTTACACCGACCCTCTGATGGGGCTGTATCTTGTGAGCGAGCAGCTGAATGTGAGCAACTCCTATCTGTCCACCGCCTTCAAAAATGCCTATGGCGTAAGCCTGGTGCAATACCTCAACCGTCTGCGGGTGGAGCATGCGAAAAAACTGATTCTGGAAACCCCCATGAGCATCAAGGAGATCGCACTGGCTTCCGGTTTTTCCAGCGACATCAATTTCATTCGTGTGTTCAAGAAGCAGGAAAACACTACTCCGTCCATGCTGCGCAAAAAGCCGCCGGAAGAGCCCGCACCTGCTTGAGTGCCGCTTCGTTATCAACAAAAAAGGTCTGACTGATTTTTTCAAATCAGTCAGACCTTTCAGCCTGTCGAAAAAGGTCACCGAAAGGTGGCCTTTTTCTCGTATTGAGGAAAAGAAAGCGGTATAATAGTGTGGGGGGATAAAAATGCTGGTAAAGAACGCAGAAAATCGAGGACAGCTGGAATTTGTAAGTTTGGAAAATATGGTCCCACAGGATCACTTGCTGCGGAAGATCGATTCAGCCATCGATTTCAAGAAGATCTACGAATTTGTAGAAGATCTGTACTGCGAAGACAATGGGCGACCGAGCGTCGACCCAGTGGTGCTGTTTAAGATCGTACTAATCCAGCATATTTACGGCATTTCTTCGCTGCGCCGAACCTTGGAAGAAGTGAGCATGAATCTGGCATACCGTTGGTTCATTGGATATCCGCTGAATGAAGCAGTGCCGCACTTTTCCACAGTGAGCTACAACTTTAAGCACCGGTTTAACCACGCCACGGTGGAGTATGTGTTCCGCTGGGTGCTGAAAGCCGCAGCAGAGGAAGGATATCTGGACACGGAAGCAATTTTTGTGGACGGAACACATATTAAGGCAAGTGCCAATCTGAAAAAGCAGGCCAAAAAGGCAGTTCCCAAACAGGCAAAACGGTATACGAAAGAGCTGTTTGACGAGGTAAACAAAGACCGGGAAGAACACGGGAAAAAGCCTTTTTCGGATGACAGCGACAAAAAGCCGCCCCAAGAGAAGGAAACAGTGGTATCCACCACCGACCCGGAAAGCGGCGTGTTCCACAAGGGGGAACACAAAA